>JACCEC012757998.1_pt1 | contig 20021 bp, 18 predicted proteins | sample 7450121 | NCBI WGS metagenome assembly JACCEC01 (sample SAMN15323455, study PRJNA562643) | freshwater metagenome | isolation source: river surface water | place: USA:Blue River Watershed | collected 2017-08-18 | reverse complement strand
CACGGATGCAAACATGGGACTCCTTGTTGAGTTATGAAAAAAATCCTACGAGAAAGACCTAGTTGATTCTGGGCAAGGTCGGGTTTAAGTGATGATCTCGAAAAAAGACGCTAATTTGCTGCTAATTGGGCAAAGAATTCAATGGCTGCATCTTTATCCCAAATCACTGATGAACCTGCTGCAGTTTCTGCAGCCGGATCTGAAATTGGAACCGTGGCAATTTTTCCACTACCCGAAGCAATACTGCGCATTGCTAAACCTAGACGACCTACATCTTTAATGCTGTCACCTTCACCAAGGATCACAGAATCAGTTCCAGCACTTGAAACTCGGTACATTGCAATTGGGTTTAACAAAGTTGTCACCTGAGAAACTTTTTTCATTACCGCGCCTAAATATTGTTGTTGGCGCTCAATGCGTCCTATGTCGCCTTTAGGGTCGGCGTAGCGCATGCGCACATAAGCAAGTGCAGTTACTCCATCTAGTTCCTGGCAACCAGCTTTTACATTTAAATTAGATTTTTCATCGTTGTAATCCTGTGGCACACATATATCGACGCCACCCACTGCATCAGTTAAATCACGAATACCTTTAAAGCCAATTTCCATGTAGTGATCAATTTTTAATCCAGTATTAAATTCGACGGTTTCTACTAGCAATGGGGCGCCACCCTGCGAGTAAGCAGCATTTAATTTATTACGTCGTTGTTCTTGTAAATTGCCTTCTAAATCTGTGTGCTCAGGAATATACACATATGAGTCGCGTGGCAAACTAACTAATGTTGTGCCGCTATTGCTTATGTGCACCAACATGATTGTGTCCGTACGCTGGGCACCTTCATCTTGACCCGTACGCAATTGTTGTTGTTCTTCGAGTGTTAAACCTTCACGACTATCTGACCCAACTAATAGCCAGTTAGTCCCAGCTGTATCTTCAACTGCCACAGCAGAACTTGCTGGCATTTTTTGTAATGAAAGGCTTGTCTTAATTCCGAGAAACACAAAGAAAATCAAATAGAAAATTACTATTCGTTTAGCGTAAAAAGTAACTCGACCAATTGGAGTTTTAGGTTTATTTTTATCGCTCGAGAAAAATTTCTTAATCTGCTCAGGCAACTTAATTTGACCCAGATTGATTTGGGGTTTTGGCTGTTGAATTTTCTGTGGGTAACTCGGTGCAGGATTATCTGCAGTTTTTGGTTGATCAACGCTTGCAGAAATTTGTTGATTAGGAGCGGGATTTAGTTTTGATTCATCAGTACCAAAAATGTGCCCATCTTTGTCGCGACGGTAGACCGAGGAATTCACTAGTTAATTCTCACTTATAACTATTAGTTATTCGTGGATTGATAACCGAAATTGGGTTAACAGCCGTTTGCCCGTAATCTATAAAGTCTGATGACTACAAAATATGCGTATCTTGGTCCTGTTGGGACGTTCACCGAGGCCGCACTTATTGAAATAACTAAAGGCCAAGATGTTGAATGCATTCCAGCTGGCACTGTGCAACTTGCTCTGGAAAGTGTAAGAAGTGGCGATGTTGCTGGGGCATTAGTGCCAATTGAAAACAGTGTTGAGGGTTCAGTATCAGGCACAGTTGATGAATTAAGTCATGGTGAATTACTTCAAATCGTCGATGAAGTTGCTATCCCAGTTGAATTCGCCTTGCTAGCAAAACCTGGCACGAAGTTATCGGACATTAAAAAAGTAGCAACTCACCCGCATGCCCAGGCTCAGTGTCGAGAATGGATTGCGAAAAACTTACCGAATGCACATGTGCTTCCAGCCATGTCTACTGCAGCAGCGGCAGCTGAATTAACAGATGAAGCAAACTACCAAGCTGCGATCGCTTCGGTGACGGCGGCAAAACATTACGGACTAGTTCCATTAGCTGAGGGAATCGGCGATAAAGATGCTGCTTGGACTCGATTTGTGTTAGTGAAGAAACCTGGACATTTGAATCCACCAAGTGGACGCGATAAAACTACTTTGGCCTTATTTATTAAAGCTGATCGACCTGGTGCACTTTTAGAGATTTTGACTGAATTCGCTAAACAGAACGTGAACTTAACCCGAATTGAATCTCGCCCGACTAAAAAACAACTTGGTGATTACTTTTTCTCAATTGATGCCGAAGGTCACATCGATGATGAAAATGTCGGAAACGCACTCAAAGCATTGCATCAAACTTGTTCGGACATAAAGTTTTTAGGTTCATACCCAAGGCACGAAGAACATGGCGTTGTTGTTGATGCCACAATTTCTGAATTAGCCGGTGTCGATCCTAATACGTGGCTTGAAAACTTAAGAAAACGAAGTAATTAATTCGTTAAAACATGATCAACTAAATGAGCAAATGCATGATCATCGTTAGTTGGTAAGTGTAAGTCTGCAACTTCTTTTACCCGGTGATGAGCATTTGCAACTGCAGCACCAAGTCCTGCCCACTTAATCATTGGGATGTCGTTAGGCATGTCTCCCATAGCTGCAACATTTTCTGAGTTAAATCCTCGTTGCTTGGCGACTTTAGCTAAGCCCGATCCTTTGTTAACTCCCAACAAACTCATTTCAATTAGCACATCGAAATTATCGGAATGTGTCACGTCAACTAATCCATCGAGAGCAGCGTCGGCTTCGGCCAAAAAAGTGTCTGCATCAAAAGTTGCGTTGCTACTAGGCCTAGCCAGCAATTTCACTACTAAATCAGTTTCGAACATTTCTTCGACAGTTACTTTTCGTGGAGGAACTTTTGGTTCCCACCGCGGACGGTAATTGTGATCAATTAAAAAGTCATCATTTTTACGCGCAAGTTCAACTGCAAAACTAATTCCAGGGTCGATAGTGCGAAGTCTTTTAGCAGCTAATACGCCGACATCACCAGGCAAGAATTCAGCGCTGACAATCTCTTCGGCTACTAAGTCATAGAGCACTGCTCCGTTAGCGCAAAGTGCCAGACCTGTATGTCCAGTTAGCTGGGCGATGTTGTCCATCCAGCGACTCGGTCGGCCGGTGACAAAAATAAGGTCGATGCCTTCACCAAGTGCGCGCTTTATTGCCTGCTGGTTTTCATCAGAAACTAAGCCTGAAGACTGGAGCAATGTGCCATCAAGGTCACTTGCGATTAAACGGGTCACGACTTAGTCTCTCACTTATCAAGATGCCAAAAACTCGCTAGAGTTCATGGTCAAGTACTAACTTAATTCGTCCACGCTTAAGGAGCCTCATGGGCAGCATCAGCGACAATGTTCGCACTCATAAATACACGCTGACCGAAGACGAAATGCCAACTCAGTGGTACAACATCATCCCTGATCTGCCTTCGCCTCCACCACCAGCGTTACACCCAGGAACTTTGCAGCCTGCTGGTCCAGAAGATTTCGCGCCTTTGTTCCCAATGGAACTGATCATGCAAGAAGTTAGTCAAGAACGCTACATAGATATTCCTGGTGGCGTACTCGATGTCTACCGACAATGGCGACCATCTCCGTTGTTTCGTGCTCACAGATTAGAAGCAGCGCTGGGCACTACTGCAAAAATTTATTACAAATACGAAGGTGTATCGCCAGCTGGCTCGCACAAACCAAACACTGCGGTACCTCAGGCGTACTACAACGCTAAAGAAGGTATTAAACGGTTAACTACTGAAACTGGTGCAGGCCAATGGGGTACTGCCCTTGCATTTGCATGTGCGCTTTACGGTCTTGAATGTGAAGTTTTTCAAGTTGGTGCTTCTTATGACAAGAAGCCTTATCGCCGATTAATGATTGAAGTTTTTGGCGGAAAAGTTCATCGTTCACCGTCGAACTTAACTGAAGCAGGTCGCAAACTCGGTGCCGATCCGAAAAACCAAAGCGGTTCATTAGGTATTGCGATTTCTGAAGCTGTTGAAGAAGCAGTCAAAGATCCAGACACTCGTTACGCCTTGGGTTCAGTGCTAAATCACGTGCTTATGCACCAAACAATTATTGGTGAAGAAGCATTGCTGCAGTTGGCTAAAGCCGGCGATACCCCAGACTTAATTGTTGGTTGCACTGGCGGTGGATCAAACTTTGGTGGCTTGGCTTTCCCGTTCTTACGAGAAAAAATGGCGGGCAAAATGAGTCCACGAATCTTGGCTGTTGAACCTGCATCTTGTCCTTCGCTAACCCGAGGTGTTTATGCATATGACTTCGGTGACACCGCAGGAATGACTCCGTTAATGAAAATGCATACTCTTGGAAAAGATTTCATTCCAGATCCAATCCATGCTGGTGGTTTGCGTTATCACGGTATGGCTCCGCTAATTTCACATATTTATGAACTTGGCATGATGGATGCAGTAGCGGTTCCACAAACTGAATGCTTCGATGCAGCAGTGCTGTTCGCCCGAACTGAAGGAATCGTTCCAGCACCAGAGCCAACTCATGCAATAGCAATGGCTATTCGCGAAGCCCAGAAAGCAAAAGAAACTGGTGAATCACCAGTTATTGTTACTGCGCTTTGTGGACATGGTCATTTTGATCTTGCTGCCTATGACGAATACCTACGCGGCAAAATGGTCGACGAAATTATTTCCGATGAGCGTTTTGCAGCTGGCCTAGCTAATTTGCCACAGGTGTAAGTAAAACTAAATAACAAAGGCCCCGAATTCGGGGCCTTTGTTATTTAAATATTTATTTAACTTTAAAAGTTGTGGCGCCGCCAAGAAATGGTTGCAACGCGGCTGGAATTCGCACACTGCCATCTGCTTGCTGGTGATTTTCAAATAGCGCAACGATTGTGCGAGTGATTGCACAAAGCGTGCCATTCAATGTGGCTACCGGTTCAACGCCATCATTATTTCGCGCACGAACTCGTAGTCGTCGCGATTGAAAAGTTGTGCAATTCGAAGTTGAAGTTACCTCGCGATAGCGATCTTGTGAAGGAATCCAAGCTTCACAATCAAATTTTCGAGCTGCACTAGAACCTAAATCCCCAGTTGCCACATCAATCACTCGATAAGGAATTTCTAGCGCCTGTAAAAATTCTTCTTCAAAAGCCAATAGTTTTTCGTGTTCAGCTTTCGCATCTTCAACATTACAAAACGAGAACATTTCTACTTTGTCGAACCAATGCACCCGAAAAATTCCGCGGGTATCTTTTCCGTGACTACCTGCTTCACGTCGATAACACGGGGAGAATCCAACGTATCGAAGCGGTAACGTACTTGAATCCAAAATTTCATCCATGTGATACGCCGCAAGTGGAACTTCAGCAGTACCTACTAAATACATATCATCGGCTTCGAGTCGATAAACATTTTCTGCAGCTTGTCCAAGAAAGCCGGTACCTTCCATTGCCGCTGGCTTAACAAGTGCTGGTGGAATCATAGGCAAAAAGCCGTGGGCTTGAGCTTTTGTCATAGCAAGTTGCACTAAAGCAAATTCAAGTAAGGCACCTGGACCAGTTAAGTAATAAAAACGCGATCCTGAAACTTTAGCGCCACGTTCAATGTCTATGGCTCCAATAAGATCACCTATCTCGACATGATCTCGAACTGAAATACCTTCAGCGTCAAAATTTCGTTTAGCGCCAACTTCTTTAATTACCGTGAAATCATCTTCACCGCCAACAGGAGCAGCTGCATCTACCACGTTGCTAAGTAATAAAACTAATTCATCTAATTTTGTGTCAGCATCGCGAACTTTTGCTTCTGCTGATTTAACTTGATCAGCTAAAACTTTTGTTTTTGCAAGCAAGTTATTTTTTTCGTCACCTTGAGCTTTTGCAACTAATGCACCTAATGATTTTTGCTCTGCTCGTAGGGATTCAAACTCACCAACGGCAGCTCGGCGAAGTACGTCTGCTTCAAGGACTTGATCAACTAACTCAACTGATTCGCCACGGGCCTGCTGGGATTGTTTTACCTTTTGTGGATCTTGGCGAATTACGGCTAAATCAATCATGGATAAAGAGTATCGAAAGAGTGCATGGCCTAATAAATAAGCACTGAGGCGCTTTTTGGATTGCTTGCCCAGATAATTGCTCGGGCAAAAATTATAAATAATTGGCTGAGTGGCACTAACATCGAATTTGCAGTTACCCATTACGACGCTCGTTCGAGCAGAAGCAAGAGGCTACCTAATTGGACATGAACTGGTTAACTCCGAAGGCGCAGGCTCGCCCAGCAGGAGATAAAGGTTGGGGAAGTTTCGCAGTAGAAAAAATTAAAGCCGGAGAAACCGTTGCTGGTTTTGGCGGATGGTGTATCACCCGCGAGATGTTAAATGAACTCCCCGAAGAACGCCAGCATAGATCCATACAGGTAGACGAAAATCTTTACTTAGTTTCTCGCGATGATCGTGAAGCAGGAGATTGTTTCAATCACTCTTGTGATCCAAACTGTGGTCTAGTTGGAAGCACAATATTGGTGGCAATGCGCGACATCGAAATTGGTGACGAGCTTTGCTTTGACTATGCAACATGTGATGACTCAAATTACGACGAATTTGTATGTAGCTGCGGAACTAAAGAATGCCGTGGAAAAGTAACTGGTCTTGATTGGAAGCGTCCAGACTTAAGAATTAAATACAACGGTTGGTTTTCTGCTTACTTAGCTAGAAAGATTTTGGCTGAAGAAACTGAAGCATTAGCAAAATTAGCTGCTGATGAAAAAGTTTCGTTAGCTTAAGTTTAAAAAACTAGCCAACGTTTGTTGAAACGACAATTCCGTTTTCAACCTCTAAATTAATTCGGTCTTCGCGGAAATCGAAAGTTGTCGTAAAGACTTCAGTGTCTCGACGGGTAATGCGTGCCTTTAACCCTACGGCTTCAATTTTTGCAATTGCATCGGTTACGTCCTGGCCAATAACTGACTTTGAAATATCTTCGGTGCTGATTACCGCAGTTGGATGGACCGTATCGCTTTGTTGTGCTGACGGATTTTTTGCTTCGAGATGAGTACTGTAGCGATCAACTGCTTTTTTTAAATCTTGATCGCGAATTTCAAGTGACCAACCAATTGGGATGACGATCGAAAAAGTTGCAATTATGTGCATCACGCTTAAGCCAAGACGAACCGACAGATCAACATTTGCCAGAGTTAAGGCGCCATAAAGTGATGCCAGGCCAGCACCAAAACCAATGATGAGCCACCAAATTTTTGGTCCGATTACTAATTTCGCCAGGACTGTCGCACCAAAGGTTGCAACAAGTCCAGCAATTACTGTTGCAGCAATTACCCGCACGTCAGTAAGCGTCGTTAATTCTGTCGTTGAAAAAGTTTTGGGAACTAATAAATTCCAATTAAAGACTTCTGCGGCTAAGTAAAGCCAACCATAATTTGCCAGCGCTGCAAATGCAGTAGCGGCGATTCCGTAACTCCAGATTCGCCATGCGGGTGGAGTGACTTGACGAGCTAACTTCGCCATAACATGCCTTCCTAATTCACCCGAAATTTTTGGCGGAGAGGGAGTAGAAAACTGTGAAACATTTTTAATGTTTCGCCTAAATGGCAACAAATGATTTTGGTGCCACACTTCCCGACCTCGCCTGAGCTGTGAAATTCTTTGGAATTTCACACCCGCGGCGAGGGAGGGATTTGAACCCCCGGAGGCTTTCACCTCAGACGCTTTCAAGGCGCCCGCATTAGTCCGCTCTGCCACCTCGCCCGACTATATAAATAGCCACACGCAAGGTTACGCGATTAACAAGAGATAAGGGAAATCTGTGAATTACTTAGTGCCGCGAACCAATTAATCTTCGCGGCAATACTTACCAGGCGCTTCAATCCTTTTAGTCTTCGCGCCAATATTCACCAGGCGCTTCAATCCTTTTAGTCTTCGCGCCAAAGCGGCCGCGTCAAACATGTCGGGCCACCTTCACCGCGATTGATAACGCTGGCTGGATAGGTGTGAACCTCAATGCCTTTATCGCGCAATCGTTTTTCAGTTACTGGGTTTCCATCAGGCATAACTGCCACACCCGGACGAATGGCTAAGACATTGCAGGCCAACGATAAATACTCTTCATCTGGCACCGATACAGTATCTATCCCGCGCAGTTCGAGTTCTTGTAACAGAGTCACTGGGGCTTCGCGTTCATACACCACAGCCAAATCTTCACGGATCGGCGAAATAACGCTCATCATGTGCAGGCAAAATTCTGGTCCCATCGCATGCGGCATGTGGAAACTAATTACATCGATGCCATCTTGGGCGAAAATTGCCCGAAGTTGCTTTTCACCTTCAGCGTTTGTGCGATAGGTACGCCCCAGTCCAATTGTTTTGTTGTCTAACCAAAAAAGATCGCCACCATCTGCTGTAGCTCCACCAGTTAAAACACCGATAGTTGGGATGCCAATGGCGTTTAAATGTCCAACTAAAAGGGCTGGTTCTTTAACTCGAGCCTCTTTAGCCCCTTGCAATTGAATGACTCCACTTGGAATAACAAATGCAGGATCATAAACAAAAACTGCATCAGGTAAACCTGGGGCTTCGGGTAAAACTTCGACTTCGCAACCTAGATCTATTAATAGCTGAACAAAGACCTCATGGTCGCGCAATAGTGCATCGAGATCAAGTTCTGTTGGCGCACCAAGCCAATGTGCCGCGGCGTAATCCGCATCCTTTGTTGGTGTTCTAACTGCTACTCGTTTTAAGTTTGCGACCGACGAACTTACGCCAAAATTTTTCATGAGTTCAGTCTGCTTCAAGTTAAGGGAATTAACAACTGCCTTAATCAATCGGTATGGTGAAGATAAATTGAACTCCTTGATAATCTAAGTTTTTTCGATCAATAGTTAGGCATTGCTCTAGGGCCATTTGCGAACCCAAACCGTTTTGAATTATTTCTGGAAATGGAAGGCCATCATTTTGCAACTTAAGTTCTAGAACTTTGTCGGACAATAAATTAATTTGAACTAGACCAATTTTTGCTTTTCCATGCTTCACCGAATTTGTCACAAATTCAGACAATAAATCATTCACTGAATTTTGAGCGATTGAATCATTTAAAAGTCTTACCCTTGCTTGTGCCGATACTTCTAATTCAAGATTAAATACTCCAGCCCAAATGTCATTTAAATAATTAATGTGATCATTAGTATTTCTGTGAGAAATTTTTTCAGAATTAAAACTGACATTTGTTTGTAAAAGCGCACGAATACTCTCGATAGAATCCGCTGGGTTTTTCCCGGCATCTAAGTCATTTTTTAACTTAAGTGCTGATGAAATTAATCCCCCTTGAATATCCTTGTGCAGTAGGTGAGCAAATTTTTGTTTTTGATCCCATAACTGTGCACCTAATCTGGCCGAAGACCAGGACAGCCTCTCATTATTTGATTTGATCTCTTCGACTGCTTTACTTCTGGCAGACCGAATAGCAACATAGAAAGTAACTGGCCAGATCATTATTAGCGCTATTGCAGACAACCAAACTACAAAAACCAAATTTTGGGGAATCTGAAGTGTGTTAGATACAAAGTCAAATAGGAACGGACACAAAGCTAGATTTATGTAAACTATCGAAATTACAAAAAATCTCAACGGTAAATTGAGTTTTGGTAATAGCGGGTTTAAATATTTTTTAGCAACACACAAGGTTATAAATATCCAGCTCGAATATGCAGCTAATCCAAGCACTCCCTCATAAATATTTTCCACACCAAAAAATGCCAAACCAACTATTTGAATTGCCGCAAAAAAAGTCATTTGAAGTGGAAAAAATGGATTTAATGTTGCTAACTCCATAATTTTGCTTGAAAAAATTCTTATAGGCTGCTCTACAAATTTCTTAGTATTTTCTGTGCCGTTCAAGGCAAAAACTTCATGACTAAGGGGACGAATTATTTCATCTGCAACTCTCATTAACTCATTTACAACTCGTTGACCTGATTCACTTGATTTACTAAATCGGCTTAAAAATTCAGAGAATGACTTGTTTAATTCTTTTTGAATAACATTTATTGCATTGTTTTTTATTGTTAGTAGATCAGCACTGGTTACTTTTGTGGTGTTTTCTAAGTCCAATTGAACTTTTTTAAGTTCAGTTATCTTATCTCTATACATCTGCGCATCGTTTTTCACAATCGAAAAAATTCCAAAAAATAGAATCCCAGTTAATCCACCAGCAATTATGCGGTAATCCCAATCAATACTTTGAGTCAACTTAAGGTTTAATTCGGATTGAGCTACGAAAATTGCCCGAATCATTTCGGTTGAGAAGTTAAGTGCTGTGACAAAAATTACTCGTATTTTGGAAATTTTTTGAACAAAGCGGTTAATTAAATTCGCAAAGATGAAAAAATATGCAACACCTAATATGTAAGACTTTGCAGAAACTAATATCCAATCGCCAAAGTCTGAGGCTTGACCTTTAAAGTCAGTGAAAAGAGTTCCTAGAGACAAAAATAGAAGTACAGCACAAGCGGAGCTGACAGACGTCGCCTTACTGCCTGCGTAACTTGCCGCAAAATCTCTTAGATTGGATTTCCAATCTTGTTTTTCCACTTAAAGGTCTACCTAATCCGAACTAAGTAGGTAGCCAAGGCTACTTTGAATTGGTAATGCTGCTATCCAATTGTTGATGATTGTTCATAGGTATGCAATCTAGGAAACTTGAACAATTTTTGGGGTTATCCCCTGTTTTTTTTATCGATAAAATGGAAATGAGATTTAGGGTTTTCGCGAAGTTAGATTAAAGCCGATAACCTCAAGTCTCTAAGGAGATGTCGCATAGCCCGGTCGAGTGCGCCTCACTGCTAATGAGGTAAGGGATAAAACCCTTCGGAGGTTCAAATCCTCTCATCTCCGCGAAATAAAAATCCCTGCCCGTGCGGCGGGGATTTTTATTTCGTTCGGAATTTAGATTGTGAGGATTTGGGAGGAGGAGCACTGCTCCGACGGTTCCTCTTATCTCCGCTCGAATTGCTACTTACTAAAGTAACCACTATTCAGCAATAGATATAATTTCACATCAATTCGCAATTTCAATAAATGAGATTCCAAATGCAACCATTGCAATTGCGATCGCAGCAGACCAAAGAAATGTGCTAATTATTATTAAAGATGAGGCTCTGCGAGGCTTAACCCCAGCTGCCACTGAAGCCATGGCAGCAATCTGGGTACCAATTAAAGCAGGCGCAGCAATCGCCATGCCATAAATTCCATACTTATCAAAAGTCCTAATAGCTTTTTTAAACCTTGGAGATTCTCCAGTTTTTCCTTTTGCTTCACGCCGTTTGATTATTCGACGTCTAATAGTCGAGCTCATGTAAGCAAAAGTAACGATCGCAATTGAATCACCAATTACTGCAGCAATCACGGTAAAAGTTGGGTTTAAACCAAGCGCGACTCCAAGCGGCACCATTGTGATTGCATCAAGGAATGGGATTGCGGAACCAACGAAAACTCCCAACACTCCCCACTGTTCGATGTACTGCATAATCAATTGGCCTTTCCCTATCGATCTTTTGTCAAAGAGTTCACAAGTTTTTCTAGCGGACCTTGCCTATTTTTCTTAAGCCAAATAGTTGCTAAGGAAACAAGTAGTCCCCAAATTACAAACGCCAGAATAAGTACTTGCCAAGTTTGTAAATCTTGGAACAGCCCTAATCCCCATGGACCAAAAATCAACGAAGTAATCACTGATTGCGAAATGTAAATCGTTAAAGACATTTGTCCTGCTGGCTTAATCCAAGACACAGTGTGTGGCTTCTCCTCTACCAACGTTCGAATACCCCCGACAAAAAACATCGACAAAAGTGGTGCGGCAATGAATGACACAGTCAGCGCAAAGAGATAAGCAGTTTCAGAAGGATCGGCGGATTGTTCGTTTTGCACCAGCACAAGAGCCGCAAGAATCTGAATAGGAGCTCCAAGGAATAAGCCTCGCTTGATTAACTTCGAATTCTGATTTACATCAATTGGTGAGGACAAGAATTGAGTTCTTGCCATTCGGAGTCCCAGCAAAAAAGCAGCAAAAGCCATGCCGCCCTGCAGAATTATTACGGTTGAAAGTCCATAAACCCAAAGCTCTAACCGCGCTGGGATTGCCTCTATGAAATTGCCGTTCAGCAGAACTTCATCGAGTTTTGATTCCATGGATGTCTGCAAGGTTTCATCAGTCAAAACCTTCTCGGCAACGAACAATAAAGCAGAAAGAACCAGGAGAATTGCGGATGTTACCAAGAAAACAACGCGAGTCCAGATCTTGATGGTTCTGTCAGATCGGAAAAAGAATGGAATTAGTAATAGACCAAAGACTCCATACGCGAAGATGATGTCTCCATGCCACAAGAATGTGAAGTGCAGAACTCCAAGTGCCATCAAAGCAAAGCAACGCTTCACCCATCGTGTTCGATTGGCGCGATCGCCCTTGATTATGTAATTTGAGCTGTATCCGAACAAGAACGAAAAGATCAAATAGAACTTGCCAGTAAAGATCGTGGCGATAATAAACGTTGCGGATCCATTTGCTAAACCTTGAACCCACTCACCGCGAGCTCCTTCGCTGCTATTGAGAGCCATGAATTGGATATTCACAACCAAAATTCCAAGCAGAGCGAAACCTCTTAAGACATCTGGCGCTAAATCCCGCTTCATCTGCATCAGATGTCCTTTTCTCGCCAAGCCAGAACCATGGATGGCATAGAAGCAAAAGCAAACAACATTGCGATGACTATAAAGCTTGCGTCGTTTCCTTCTGGTTGGAACAGTTGTACGTCAGGCCCAGAGATCATAAGGAGCATAATTACCGCAACTATGTACCCCATCAAGTAATAGGCGTACCTGAACGAAGTGTCGCGCAATTGAATCTGGCGCTCATCAAGAAGTTCATCTGGAGCATCCGCAATTGACCGCACGCTCACACGAAGCAAGCTATATCCTCCGATTAAGACAAGGATGGTAAAAATCGCAATCACTGAATACACAATCACCTCTGCGTCGCCAGAAACTTTTAAGTTTGTTTTTAGCGTTGGCCAGTAACTTCCCATAGCAACTAACACAATGCCTACAGCCACAAATGAAACCAAGATTCTCCGGTTCCGTTGGGAACGAAGCCAATTAAATCTAGGGTTCTCGTCGTTGAGCATTGCTTTTGTGCCTTTTTCAGTGACACCTTCAAACCAATAAATTTTGTTGTTCTTTGGCATGCTTACTTTTCCTTCCGAATAGGAGATAACGAGAACAAGTCAGAAACTTCTTGGTCTAGGACCTTTGAAATCCGCAAAGCCAGAACTAAAGAAGGGCTGTATTCCTCGCGTTCTAAATAACCAATGGTTTGGTAGTGAACGCCAACTTTGTCAGCAAGTTGTTGACGCGTTAAGCCCTTTGCCAAACGCGCAGCCTCAATGCGGTTGTAAACCGGATCTTCAGGATTTCTACTCATAAAATGTAGTATACATACTACATAGCATTAATACAACATCAAATTAAACGATAAATTTGGTGCGGCAGGTACGGAAGGAAGACAGATTTGTTTACAAGTTAAATGCCCTCATCTGGGCATAATAAAAAATCCCTGTCTATGGGGTGAGAGTAATCTCTTCATCAACTAAACGGTGGACGATGATCGGCCTTTACCGAGAGTGCACCAGACTTTCGCCATACTCGAGCAACTAAATCTTCATCTTCTGGGGTAACTAAGTTACCCATGACTCGTAAAGCCACTTTCATTAGAGAGCGTGAACGCATTCCTATTGGTCCTAATGCTGGCAACAATCCAGGAATTGTTAAATAGCCAGCAAGTCGACGGGCAATAGAAAATGCGTAACCGTATTGATCTTTGAGTAATGTTGGCCAAACTTGCGAAAAATTAATCTCAGTATTTATTAACTGCGCTGCTAGCCTTCCGGTTTCTAATCCGTAATCAATACCTTCTCCATTAAGTGGATTTACACATCCAGCAGCATCGCCAATAAACATGTAGTTGTTTCCAGCAACACCTGAAACTGCTCCGCCCATCGGCAACATTGCCGACCAAGGTGAACGTAGTTCGCCTTCGAGTTTCCAGTTTTCCCGTTGCTCTTCGGTGTATTGCGACATTAATGCGCGCAAATTAATTTCAGCTGGACGTTTTTGTGTGGCTAGGGTGCCAACCCCGATGTTTACTTCGCCATTGCCTTGCGGAAAAATCCAGCCATAGCCAGAGAGTATTTCATTTTCAGTACCACGTAATTCAAGGTGTGAAGAAATCCATGGATCATCGTGACGTTCACTTTTTACATATGCGCGTGCTGCTACCCCATAGGCAGTATCTCGATGCCAAGTGCGATTTAACTTTCGACCTAAGTGGGAGCGAACTCCATCGGCGATAATGACATTTTTTACTCTGTATTCAACAGTTTCATTATCGGATTTTGTGATGACCTTATTAATAGAGCCATTTACAACTTCAACATCTTCAGCTGCATATCCATCTTGGACATTTGCGCCAGATTCTTTTGCCACATTCAGGATTTGATTATCAAGTTCGGTGCGTGGAACGGCACTTCCCCACTCAGGCAATGATGGGCTCTTCCAAGGCAATAAGAGTTCTTGACCAAATCCGGCTGCGCGCAGACCTATGTTTCTTGGCTTAGTTGAAAGCCAGTCTGACAATCCAAGTGAAGTTAATTCTTTAACTGCTCTTGGAGTTAATCCATCGCCACAGGGTTTATCCCGAGGAAATTTTTCTTTATCAATAATGGTTACTTCATGGCCATTGCGCGCAGCCCAAGCAGCTGCAGAGCTACCGGCTGGACCAGCACCTACAACTAAAACTTCAGTTTCTACTGTGCGCACTAAATCATTCTCTCGCAGTTAAATTACTTGCGCATATTTAGAAGTAAGAACTTGAATTAAACAACGCCAAATAGGCGATCGCCAGCGTCTCCAAGACCTGGAACTATGTAACCTTTTTCGTTTAATTTCTCATCTAATGCGCCAGTCACAATAGTGATGTCGACTTCTTCATTTTTAAATGCGTTTTCGACGGCAGCTATACCTTCAGGCGCACTAAGTAAGGTGATGGCAACAATTTTGGTTGCACCACGTTGCAACATAAGTTCAATTGCAGAAATTAAAGTTCCACCTGTTGCCAACATTGGATCAAGTAAAAACACTTGACGTCCAGCCAAATTTCCCGGAATACGATCTGCATAAGTTGAAGCTTCTAATGTTTCTTCGTTGCGGACCATGCCAAGAAAACCAACTTCAGATGTTGGAAGTAATCTGGTCATCCCTTCAAGCATTCCCAAACCGGCACGCAAAATTGGTATTACAACAGGCGTTGGTTGCGACAGTTGCATCCCAACTGTCTTTGCTACTGGAGTCTGAATAGTGACTGGCTCGACTCGAATGTCTCGTGTTGCCTCGTAAGCAAGAAGAGTTACTAGCTCTTCAGCAAGTTGGCGAAATGTCGGCGAAGGAGTTCGCTCATCACGCAAAGCGGTTATTTTGTGTGAAATAAGAGGATGCTCTGTAATCAAAATCCGCACGCTACAAGATTACGCGGATACCTTATTTATGCATCAGGTCGGATCAGGAATAACGGTAAATCAGTTTTGTTACTGGTGTTACTCAAGTGAATCATTAGTGGCTAGCGAAAGTTACAACTTGGTGACGATTTGCCAACACTAGACCGCCACGCAGTGCACAAAAGAGCCCTGATTTACAATGAATTTTAGACAATGTGACATTCACAAAGTTGCTTAAGAGAGGAGCCCATCTGTGAAGAAGGGTTTAAAAATTGCTTCAGTTATGGCTGCAGCAGCACTTGTACTAAGTGCTTGCGGTGGCGGTAGCGATGAAGCCGCTGCAACTGCTGAGCCTACAAGTGCAGCAAGCAGCGTAAAAGTTGGTCTTGCATATGATGTCGGTGGTCGTGGCGATGGTTCATTCAACGACGCTGCTTACGCTGGTCTAACTCGCGCTCAGTCTGAACTTGGCGTAGAAGTCAAGGAAGTTGAAGCTGGTGCAGATGAAACTGATGCAAGCCGTGAAGAACGTCTACGTCTTCTAGCTTCTGAAGGTTACAACCCAGTTATTGCAGTTGGCTTTGCTTACTCTGCAGCTGTTGGTGCTGTAGCTGCTGAATTCCCAGAAACTAGCTTCGCCATCGTTGACTCAGTAGTCGAAGGTGCAAATGTTGCTAGCTTGGTATTCGCAGCTGAACAAGGTTCATACCTAGTTGGCGCAATTGCAGCTACTGCAAGCAAGTCAGGCAAGATTGGCTTCATTGGTGGTATGGAAATTCCACTAATCAAGGCTTTCGAAGCTGGTTACGTCCAAGGTGCAAAATCAGTTAACCCAGATATCGAAGTTCTTTCTGAATACATGGGTCCAGCTGGTGACAACACTGCATGGAACGTTCCAGACAAGGCAAAGACTGCAACTGCAGCAATGATCGACAAGGGTGTTGACATCGCTTACGCAGCTGCTGGTGGTTCAGGTCTTGGTATGTTCCAAGCAATCCAAGCTGCTGGTGGACCAGAAGCTGGTCTATGGGCAATTGGTGTTGACTCAGATCAGTACACCGTTCCATCACTTGCTGATGTGAAGGATGTAATCCTTACTTCGATGCTAAAGCGTGTTGACACAGCTGTATTCGAAGTGATCAAGGGCGTAGTCGATGGTGCACCACTAACTGGTGTCCAGAACTTTGACCTTGCTCGCGACGGTGTTGGCTATGCCACATCAAACGCTGCCGTTAATGATTTCAAGGCTGCTGCAGATGCTGCTGCCGAAGCAATCAAGAGCGGTTCAGTAACAGTTGCTACTGAATAATTAAGTAGCAAACTAAAAGGCGTTGGCCCGGGTAGAAATATCTACCCGGGCCACACTTTTATCCATAGATAGTCGTAAGTTTGGGTTAATAAAACTAAATAGGTCCCTACGAGAAGTGGCTAGGAATTATGGCAAATTCAGAAAATGCCGTTGAGTTAACTGGAATCTGGAAACGATTTCCAGGTGTTATTGCAAATAGCAACGTTAATTTAAAAGTTCGCCGTGGAAGCGCTCATGCCATCGTAGGTGAAAATGGCGCTGGCAAATCAACTTTGATGAAAATCCTTTACGGCATGCAAAAGCCAGATGAGGGACAAATTTTAGTTAATGGTGCAGCACAAGATTTTGATTCGCCATCTGATGCCATTGAAGTTGGTATTGGTATGGTGCATCAACACTTTATGCTGGCCGACAATTTAACTGTTTTAGAAAACATTATTTTAGGTAGTGAAGTTAAAAAAGGTATCAGACTAGATACTGCATCTGCAGAAGAAAAAATTTCCAGCATCGCAAAAAAGTATCGACTTGAATTGCCACTTAATGAATTTGTGTCAGAGCTTGGTGTGGGAGATCGTCAAAGAATCGAAATTCTAAAAGTTTTATATCGCGGTGCCAACATCTTGATTTTGGATGAACCTACTGCTGTTTTAGTACCGCATGAAGTTGATGAGTTATTTAAAGCACTTAATGACCTAAAAGCAGAAGGCATCACAATTATTTTCATCAGTCACAAACTTGATGAAGTTTTAGAAATTGCTGATGAAATTACTGTAATTAGAGCTGGATCGACCGTTGGAACAGTAAATCCAAAAACCCAAAAAGTTACGGCTGAAGACTTAGCCGAGATGATGGTTGGCAGTGAATTGCCAACTCCAGCAACTACTGAAAGTACTGTTACTGACAAAGTTGTGTTGGAAGTAAGTGATTTAACTGTTCTTGCTGAAGGTGGCAAGGCGCTAGTTGATCATGCCAATTTCAAAATACATGCTGGAGAAATTCTAGGAATTGCCGGTGTTGAAGGTAATGGTCAATCAGAACTGCTCGATGCTCTACTGGGAATCGAAAAGTCAACTGGCACCGTCAAGTACGAGGGTATTGATATTTCAAACTGGCCAACACGTAAGCGCCGCGAACACGGTATTGCTTACATTCCTGAGGATCGGTCACGCCAAGCATTACTCCTTGAAGCACCACTTTGGGAAAATCGCATGTTGGGCCATCAAACACTTGCCCCAAATTCCAAAGGTATGTGGTTAACACCCAAAGCAGCTAAAGCAGATACTGCTCGAATTGTTGCCGAATACGACGTTCGCACCCCAAGTATTGATGTATTCGCAAGTGCGCTGTCTGGTGGAAATCAGCAGAAATTAATTGTGGGTCGTGAAATGTCTGGTGAACCAAAGTTGCTAATTGCAGCGCACCCAACTCGTGGAGTTGATGTCGGTGCACAAGCTGCAATTTGGGATCATTTGCGAGCTGCTCGAGCAGCAGGCTTAGCAGTGCTTTTAATCAGTGCTGATTTAGATGAACTAATCGGATTGAGTGATTCACTCAAAGTTATTCTGCGTGGAAAATTTGTTGCTGATGCAGATCCTGCAACTGTCACGCCACAACAACTGGGTAATGCAATGACTGGTGCAGGAGCGGCTGCGTAATGAAACTTAAAAAACTCACTGAGGTTTTGACTGCGCCACTTTTGGCAATTGTGTTTTCGCTAATCGTTACTGGCATTATTTTGGCAACATTTGGCGCAAACATAGTTGAAGTATTCAGCCGAATGTTTGATTACGGAACTTCAACTCGGTCACTTACCTTGATCGTTAATACGGCAACTACTTATTACTTAAGCGCGGTTGCAGTTGCTATCGGTTTCAAAATGAACCTATTCAACATTGGTGTTAATGGACAGTATCGATTGGCTGCAATGACAGCGGGCGCCATAGCTGGTTGGGTAGTTTTACCCGGGCCACTTACTGTGATTGCCGCAATTTTGGCAGCGATGGTAGTTGGCGCACTTTGGGCTGGAATAGCAGCTTGGTTAAAAATTGTGCGCGGCATTAGCGAAGTGATTTCAACCATCATGTTGAACTTCATCGCCATCGGTGTAATTAGTTACATAATTGTGCAAACAAATGTTGGTAGTGAAGTAAAGCTAAATGTGCGCGGAACTCCAGTAATTCCAGAAGGTGCACGACTTGCTGGATTTAATTTAATCGATCCAAAAGTGAAAGTTTATGGATTTTTCTTTATTGCAATTTTGGTTGGCATTATTTATTGGATAGTACTTAACCGAACTCGTTTTGGATACGACTTGCGAGCCAGTGGATTATCTCCTTCCGCAGCAAAGGCCAGTGGCGTAAATAGTAAGCGAATGATCGTTTATGCGATGTTGGCTTCTGGATCAGTTGCTGGACTTGTTGGTTTACCAGATTTACTTGGCAAAGAATTTTCATACACACTTACTTTTCCGGCGAACTATGGATTTACTGGTATTGCAATTGCACTCTTAGGTCGTAACAATCCCGTTGGTATCGCATTCGGTGCACTGCTTTGGGCTTTCTTAGATGTCTCAAGTCAGATTCTTGATTTAGAGGGTGTACCAAGAGAAATTGTGACAATTATGCAAGGTGTGATTGTGCTATCAGTTGTAGTTGCATATGAACTAGTAAGACGACGCAAAGTTATCACCCAGCAACGAAATGTAGGCAAAGCCTTGGCTGCCGCTGGTGCAAGTGAAGGTGGTAAATAATGTCACGCATCGCCTTACCTAAAACAAAGTTAATTCGTGTTGCCTTGTTACTGCTTGCTGCACTATTTGCACTCTCGCTAGCTCGAACATTTGCTGACACTGCTGATTTAACTAGTACCGGAACTATTGCTGCTGCAGTTGGCTTAGCTGTGCCAATTGGTTTAGCTGGTTTAGGTGGAATTTGGTCAGAACGTTCTGGCGTAGCAAACATCGGTCTTGAAGGCATGATGATTCTAGGTACATTCGGTGCTGGCTGGGCTGGTTGGCAATATGGACCATGGGTTGGGATTGCCTCTGCAGTTATTTATGGCGCGTTAGGTGCATTCATTTTTGCGATTGCTACAGTTTCGTTTGGTGTTGATCAAATAATTGCAGGTACCGCAATTAACATTCTGGGATTTGGTTCCACTCAATTTTTAGCCAAGCTAGCTTTTGCAAACGCTCCAGGTGGTGGTCAAACTCAATCACCCCCAGTTTCCAACTTGCCTAGTTTCACTGTCGAAGCGATAGCAGAGCCACTTTCTGCGTTTCAGAAAAAAGGTATTTTCT
>JACCEC011138587.1_pt1 | contig 20026 bp, 16 predicted proteins | sample 7450121 | NCBI WGS metagenome assembly JACCEC01 (sample SAMN15323455, study PRJNA562643) | freshwater metagenome | isolation source: river surface water | place: USA:Blue River Watershed | collected 2017-08-18 | reverse complement strand
TGGGCGGGCTCTGCGCTGATGCAGGACGAGGCCCTCGCCATTTCGATCGCTCGCGCGGTGGTGGCCGCCAGTGCACCCCGCGGCGTGCCGGTCACCCTCAAAATGCGCCCCGGCTGGTTCCAGGCGCACCGCAACGCGGTCACTCTGGCGCGCGCCTTCGAGCAGGAAGGCATTGCCATGCTCACTGTGCACGGACGCACCCGCGAGCAGGGCTACAAAGGCCAGGCCGAGTACGACACCATTGCTGCAGTCAAGGCGGCAGTGGCGGTGCCGGTGGTGGCCAATGGCGACATTGATTCGCCCGAGAAGGCGCGCGAGGTGCTGGCCCGCACCGGCGCAGACGCCCTCATGATCGGCCGCGCCGCCCAAGGCCGGCCCTGGATCTTTCGCGAGATCGGCCACTTTTTGGCCACCGGCGAACATTTGGCGCCGCCCCTGGTGGCCGAGGTTCGGCGCCTGCTGCTGGCGCACCTGGAAGACCACTACGACCTGTACGGCGAGTTCACCGGCGTGCGCAGCGCGCGCAAGCACATCGGCTGGTATGTGGCCGGCCTCCCCGGCGGTGAGGCATTTCGCCGCCAGATGAACACCCTTGAGGACAGCGCCGCCCAATGGCAGGCGGTGGCCGATTATTTCGATGCCCTCGGGTCGCAAACGGACCGGCTACCCGAGCGGGTGGCGGTGCTTGCAGCCCCGGCCATCATCGAAGAACCCCACGACGCGGAGGACGCGTGAGCAAAAAACAGATTGAAGACTCTGTCCGCAGCAGCCTGGAAGGCTATTTCAAAGACCTGCGCGGCACCGACCCCGACGGCATCTACGACCTGCTGTTGAAGGTGGTCGAAAAGCCCATGCTGGAGGTCGTCATGGCCAAGGCCGACCACAACCAGTCGCGCGCCGCCGAGTGGCTGGGCCTGAACCGCAACACCCTTCGCAAGAAACTGCTCGAGCACAAGCTCCTGAAATGAATCCATGAAAGCTCTCCTCTCTGTCTCCGACAAGACCGGCATCGCCGAACTCGCCCGTGCCCTGCACGGCCTGGGCGTTCAGCTCATTTCTACCGGCGGCACCGCCAAGCTGCTGCAGGAGCAAGGTCTGCCGGTCACCGAGGTGGCCGAGGTGACGGGCTTTCCCGAGATGCTCGACGGTCGGGTCAAGACCCTGCACCCCATGGTGCACGGCGGCCTGCTGGCCCGCCGCGACCTGCCTGAGCACATGGCGGCCCTGAAAGAGCACGGCATTGGCACCATCGACCTGTTGGTGGTCAACCTCTATCCCTTCGAGGCCACCGTGGCCAAGCCCGGTTGCACCCTCGAGGATGCGATCGAGAACATCGATATCGGCGGCCCGGCCATGGTGCGCAGCGCCGCCAAGAACTGGAAGGATGTGGCGGTGCTCACCGACGCCAGCCAGTACGCGCCGGTCGTAGCCGAGATCCAGGCGCATGGCAAGGTCTCGGACAAGACCCGCTTTGCCCTTTCGGTGGCCGCCTTCAACCGCATCAGCAACTACGACGGTGCGATCAGCGACTACCTCTCCCGCATCCAGTCCGACGGAAGCCTCTCGCCCTTCCCGGGTCAGTCCAACGGTCGCTTCGTCAAGCTGCAAGACCTGCGCTATGGCGAGAACCCGCACCAGCAAGCCGCCTACTACCGCGACCTGTACCCCGCGCCGGGTTCGCTGGTCACCGGTGTGCAGCTGCAAGGCAAGGAGCTTTCCTACAACAACATCGCAGACGCCGACGCCGCCTGGGAGTGCGTCAAGACCTTCGATGCACCGGCCTGCGTGATCGTCAAGCACGCCAACCCCTGCGGTGTGGCAGTGGGCGCCAACGCCTTCGAGGCCTATGACAAGGCCTTCAAGACCGACCCCACCTCCGCCTTTGGCGGCATCATCGCCTTCAACGGCCCGCTCGATGTCGCAGCCGCTCAGGCCGTGTCCAAGCAGTTCGTCGAAGTGTTGATTGCCACCGACTTCAGCCCCGAGGCCCTGGAGGTGTTCAAGTCCAAGGTCAATGTGCGGCTGATGAAAATCGATTTGCCCAAGGGTGGGTCTACCCCCTGGGACAAGGGCCAGAATGCGATGGACACCAAGCGCATCGGCTCGGGCCTGCTGGTGCAGACCGCCGACAACCACGAGCTGCAACTGGCCGACCTCAAAGTGGTCACCACCCGCCAGCCCACCCCCGAGCAGCTGCAAGACCTGCTGTTTGCATGGAAGGTGGCCAAGTACGTCAAGTCCAACGCCATCGTCTTTTGCAAGGGCGGCATGACCATGGGCGTGGGCGCCGGCCAGATGTCGCGGCTTGATTCGGCCCGCATCGCCAGCATCAAGGCCCAGCACGCCAGTTTGTCGCTCAAGGACACAGCGGTGGCCAGCGACGCCTTCTTCCCCTTCCGCGACGGCCTCGACGTGGTGGTGGACGCGGGCGCCAGCTGCGTCATTCAGCCGGGCGGCTCGATGCGAGACCAGGAAGTCATTGACGCTGCGAACGAGCGCGGCGTGGTGATGGTGTTCTCAGGGGTGCGGCACTTTCGGCACTAGGCACGCACAAAACGCTGCGCGGGGATTCAGGGCGCGTCTGGGCCCCGATTTTCTTGCGCCGCGCCGGTCTAGACGCACTCGGCCAGGAATGCCTCTAGGCCCGCGCTGAAGGCTTCGGGCGCCTCCAGGGTGGGCAGGTGAGCGCTGGCGAGTACCGTGTGCCGTGCTGAAGGGCCAATGCCCTGCGCCAATGCCTGCTGCAGGGCCGGTGGTGCGGCCAAATCGCTGGCGCCAGAGACGACCCAGGTTGGCACCCGGATGTTGGACAGGCCGTCGGTCCAGTCCACGCCGGCCAAGGTCTCGCAGCACGCCGCGTAGCCGGCAGGCGGGCAGCGCAGCAAAAGCTCGCGCAGTTGGAGCGTCGCCGCGGGTTCCTGGCTCTGGAATTGTGTCGACAGGTAGCGCTGCATGGCGGCGTCGATGATGGCTGCCATGCCGCCTTCGCGCACCTGGCCAGCCCGCGCCAGAAAGCCCTCGCGGGCTTGCGGCGGGTAGGTCGCGACGGTGTTCGAGAGCACCAGCGCGCGGACAAGCCGGGGGTGCCGGATTGCGAGGCCCTGGGCCACCATCCCGCCCAAGGAGAGGCCGACGAATACGACCGGGCCCCGGTTCCATTCCTGCACCACGCGGGCGGCGTCTTCCACCAGGTCATCGATGCTCGGACTGCCTGCCAGTTCCGATTCCCCGTGCCCTTGCAGGTCGTAGCGCAGCACCGGGTGGCCGCTTGCGGCCAGGCGTCCTGCCACCTGGGACCACATCGACAAGTCCAGCCCGAGGGCATGGCACAGCACCACCGGTGTCCCGGACTCCGGCCCCTGCAGCACCACATGTGTCTGGGGCTGGCTGAAGGTGTGGAAGCTGCGTTCGCGCAGCGTGGGGGTCAGTGGCGCGGGAGGCGAAGGTCTTCCCGCCGCCTTCAGGGCTGCGGCGGTGATGCGAAAACCGGTGTTGGCCGCCGGCACGCCGGCATAAAGGGCCACCATTTGCAGCATGTCCTGCAAGGCCACTTCGGACATGCCGGCCGCCAGGGCGGCGTGGACATGCATTTCGAATTCTTCCAGGCGGCCGAGCGCCAGCGTCGAGGTCATGGCCAGCAGGCGGCGTGTCTCGGTGTCGAGGCCCTCGCGGCCCCACACGGCATGCCACGCCGTGCGCGTGATGAAGTCCTGCCATTGCGCGGTGAATGCCGTGGCATTGGCTGTGGAGCGCTCTACCCACTCATGTCCCAGCACGGCGCGGCGCTGCACCAAGCCGCGGTCAAAGTCGTCTTGTCTCATGGCCCGCCCTGGCTTCAGGCCGAAGTGGCGGGCTGGGTCGGCAGGCTGGCATAGACACGCTCGATGTCCTGCAACAACCGATGCTCGGTGTCGAACCAGTCGCGAAACGCTCCCAACTCCATTTCGGCCGCCGCCTGCTCGGGTGTCAGGCCGCGGGCATGGGCCTGCTCGCTGCCGGTCTGGATCAGGCGCAAATACCGCAGCATTTCCGCCAGCGCAGCGCGGTCTGCGACCGGGCCGTGACCGGGCACGATCACCTCGGCATCGAGGGCCAGCAGGCCCTCCACAGCGGCGATCCACCCTGTGACGCTGCCCTGGAAGGCGGCCGGGCAGACGCGATTGAAGAACAGGTCGCCAGTGAACAGGAGGCGATCCTGTGGCAAGTACACCGCCGCATCACCGTCGGTATGGGCCAGTCCGGGGTGGAACACGACCAGTTCGCGCTCACCGAGGTGGATGCTGATGCGCTGCTCGAAGGTGATGTCAGGCACCACCACCGGGATGTCGTCCAGGTCAGGGGCCAGCAGCGGCCGCATCGAGCGCCAGCGTTGCACCATGGTGTCGCGCCCCGCGGCGATGTGCGCCCGGCAATGGCGATGGCAGATCACGCGCGCCGGCATGAAGCGGTGCGTCCCCAGCACATGGTCGACATGGTGGTGGGTAATGATCACCAAGCCCACAGGCAGGTCTGTCACGCTGCGGATCGCCTTGATGAAGCCATCAAGCATGGAGTTGGTGCCCAGGGTGTCGATCACGACAACGTACTCGGGCCCGACCACGAAACCGGCATTACTGAAGCCGGCATTGCCATAAGGCCCGTTGCCTTGCACATAGGCATAGACGTCCTCAGCCACTTTATGCAGCCCGATCGGCCAGGCGGTGAAGTCGCGATCAAAGTTCACGGGGTTTGTCTCCGGTTGTATGTCCAGCCATTAGCAAGTCATTGTCGACGACCGCCAATGCGGGCAGTTCTGCGATGCAGCCAAGAGGCTCAGTCACGAGATGACCCGTGCGCAGGGAGCACGATGCCGGCACAGTCGCCAAAGCCGATGCTGGCCGCACCTTCGCGCGAGGCCCTGGCGCGAAGCACGATCAGGTCGCCATCCTCGGCCCAGCAGCGTGACTCGTTGCCGACGGCGAAAGGAGTTTCGCCTCCCCCGCCCAATTCCTTGAAGCTCCCGCCCTCACCCGGGCCGGGGCCGGAGATGGTGCCTGTGGCCAGCAAGTCCCCACACAGGAGATTGCAGCCGCTGCTGGTCTGGTGGGCCAGCATCTGCGCCGGCGTCCAGTACAGGTGTTGCGTGTGCGATCGGGCCACTGTGACCGGGCTCTGTCCGGCCTGCTGCTGGCGTGCCGTGGCGGCCAGCACTTGCAGATCGAAGTGCAGGCCACCCTGTGCCTGCTGGACGTTGCTGCGAAGGTGGGGCGGCGGCTGCAGTTCGGGCTCCGGCCCGCGCACATAGGCGGTGCCACGGAAAGGCGCAAGGGCCTCGGGCGATATCAGCCAGGCCGAGGCGGTGGTGGCGAAGGTCTTGCCGGTGAAGGGCCCGAGGCGATCCATCTCCCAGGCCATCATGTCGCGTGCCGACCAGTCGTTGACCAGGCAGAAGGCACCGATGTGGCTGTCGGCTTCGTCGACGGTGATGGGATCACCCAGCACATTGCCGTGCGAGATCCAGATCCCCAGTTCCAACTCGATGTCCAGCTGCCGTGTCGGCCGATAAGTCACGCCTTCGGCATCCTTGATCTGGCCCGTGGGGCGGCGCACGGGCGTGCCCGACACCACCACCGAAGAGGCGCGGCCGTTGTAGGCGATGGGTACCTGGTGGTAGTTGGCCGGCAGACTGCCAGCGCCTGAACCGCGCAGGCGCCGACCGTTCAAGGTGTGATGAATGCCGGCCTGGAAATCCGTGAAGCCCTGCACAGTCGCTGGCAGCACCATGCGCACGCTGGACTGCGCTTGCAACAAATCCGCGGCGTGGCGCCGCACCCGGTCGCTCTCCGCGGTGCCAAGCAGGCGGGACAGGCCGCGCCTGAGCGCTCGGCGCTGGTCGGCCCTCAGCGACAAAGGCGCCACGAGTGCCTGCTGGGCGGCGCCGGCGGCGTCGCCGGCGAGCAGGTCCAGGGCCAGCGTGCGCTCCAGGTCGAGGATGTGGTCACCGATGGCCACGCCGGTGCGGATCCGCTCGTCCGTCGTGCAAAAACGGCCCAGTGGCAAATTCTGGATCGGGAAGTCGGCATGGTTTTGTGCCGATTCGACCCAGCATTGCAGCGAGGGGTCATGTGTGTCGTCGAGTGTCATGCGGGTTTCATCAGTTCGGCAGCCACGTCTCGCAACAAGGCCATGGGATCGCTGCCGGGTTCAGGGCGCATTTGCCACTGTCCCACCTGCAGCGAGGCTTCGACCACCCGGCGGCAGCGCTCGAAGCGCCGCTCCGTGTAGCGCTGCAGGGCCTGCTCCAGCGAGCCGGGAGCGCCCAGGCAGTCGGCAAGCACCACGGCGTCTTCAAGCGCCATGGAGGCGCCCTGTGCCATGTGCGGTGTGGTGGCATGGGCTGAGTCGCCAGCCAGCACCACCCGGCCACGGTGCCAGGGCGGAGCCACCAGCTGCGTTTCCAGGGGGCGATAGACGATGTCTTGCGGGCCCGGCATGTGCCGCGCAGCCGCAGGAATCAGCCCGCCGAAGTGCTGCAAGCGTTCGCGCAGCAGATCGGGCAAGTCGGCATCGGCCAGGCGAGGATTGCCGGGCTCTTCCGACAGCAGCAGCAGGTACATCGCATCTTGAGACACCGGCACCAGGCCTGCGACCCGTGCCTGGCGGCCGTGGTACATCACGGCGCTTTGCACCTGCTCGGCGCGCGGCAGGGTGAAGCGCCAGCAGCCCTGTCCGGTGAACCGCGGCGGCTGTGCCTGCGGAAAGCACAAGTCGCGCACCTTCGACCGCAGCCCGTCGGCCCCCACCACCAAGGCGTAGCGGCCCTCGCTGCCATCGCTGAACCGCACATGGGCGGCTTCGGGTGCATCCTCAATGGCGCCCACCGTGATTCCGAGCCGCACCTGCACGCCTGCGGCCAGCGCCGCTTCGCGAAGCAGATTGTGCAGCGCGGGACGCAGGATCCCGCAGGACGCAGGCAACCCTTCGTCGGCCAGGCTGGGCTTTTGACGGGCGGACCGGGGGCTTCCGTCCTCCTCGTGATGCAGGCTCATCGAGTAGGGATAGCCTGCCTCGATGCAGGCCTTGGAGAGGCCCAGCATTTGGAGCGCCCGCAAGGCGTTGGCCTGCAAGATGATGCCCACGCCGTAAACGTTCCAGGCCGGGTTCAGCTCGACCAGATCAACCGCACTGCCGGCTCGCCGCAGCGCGATGCCCAGGGCGAGACCCGAGATACCACCGCCAACAATCAATACGGGCGAATCAGAAATCGAATCGAAGCCCGTGGTCGCCATAGACATACCCATAGTGCGGCGCGACTATAGGGGAGCGTTGCCCCTGCAGAAAATCATTCTCTTGAATGCGACGAATAAGCACTGCTGATGGCGCCTGCCCTCGCCGCCTCGTCGCGGCGGTCGCGGATAAGCCGCGCCAATATGTGCGATCCGTCGGAACAATTTTGGTTTTCGCCAGTGCCCCCCTATCGTCATAGATCCGACAACGATTCAGGAGACGAGCATGCGTTGGATGCGTCTGTTAGTGGGTAGCTTTTTTGCAGGAGCGCTTGTCGCGGCGCACGCGTCCTATCCCGAGCGAACGGTCCGCCTGGTCGTACCTTTCACGGCGGGGAGTGGACTGGACAAGCTGGCTCGGGTCACGAGCGAACGCCTGTCGCGTGAATTCGGACGGCAGTTCGTCGTCGAAAACATCAGCGGGGCGGGGGGGAATGTGGGTGTCGACAGCGTGCTGAAGTCGCCGCGCGATGGGCACACCCTGCTTTTTGCAACCATGGGCACCATGGTGATTAATCCGCACCTCTACAAGGCGCAAAAGCGCACGCCGCTCACAGACTTCCAGGTTGTGGGGCCCATCCAGTCGTCAACCAACGTGCTGGCGGTGCGGGCTGAACAGCCCTTCAACAACCTGCAGCAACTCATCGCCTTCGCCAAGGCCAATCCGGGCAAGCTGACCTATGGCTCATCGGGTATCGGAAGTTCCAGTCATCTGAGCGGTGCATTGCTGGCTCAGATGGCTGGAATTGAGTTGTCCCATGTGCCGTACCGCGGTTCTAGTGCGGCCCTGGTCGATTTCATGGGGGGGCGATTGGACTTCATGATGGACGGCGCTAGCCAATACACGCAGTTGGCCAGTGCGGGCAAGGTCCGCGTGCTGGGCACCACCAGTCGGCGTCGCTTCGAATCGATGCCGCAATGGCAGCCCTTGGCCGACCTGGGTGTGCCCGGCTTCGACATCACGATCTGGACCGCTGTGATGGCGCCTCAGGGAACGCCCCAGCCTGTGCTGGATGCGCTGCGTCGTGCGCTCACGAAGATCGTTGCTGAACCCGATTTCCGCACTGCCATCGCGCCCGACGAGCCCATGGTCATGAGCGTCCCGGCCTTCGAGGCCTTTTTGCAAACCGAGAACGCCAAGTGGGAACGCTTGGTCCGTGAGAGCGGGGCAAGCGCTGATTGACGCCTAGGCTGTTCGCGGACCCCCGATCGTTGGTGCGACATTACCCAACCGGGCGCAGCCCCATTTCTGCAACAGGGTTGCCGCCATGAACTCCCGAGAGACCCCGCCTGCATCTCCGGCAGGGCCCACGCCCGGCGCCACTGCCGTCATCGATTCGGTCATCTTTCGCAATTCGTTCGGTACACCCGAGATGCGCGCGGTGTTCTCGGATCGCGCCCTGATGGCCCGCTGTATCGAGGTCGAGGTGGCACTGGCCAGGGCCGAGGCAGCCTGCGGTGTCATTCCTTCCGAAGCGGCCTTGGCGATCGAGCGCGAATCACGCTTGGACCGTGTCGACTTCGACCGGCTGGGCCGGGAAACCGAGCTGGTCGGATTTCCCATCCTCCCGCTGCTGCATCAGTTGGTCGAGATGACCGGCGAGGCGGGACGCTACCTTCACTGGGGAGCGACCACGCAGGACATCTTGGACACGGCAGTCGTGCTGCAGCTCAGAGCGGCCCTGGACATCGTCGAGGCCGACATCCGCGAACTGCGTCGGATCTTGGCCGACTTGGCTGCCAAGCACCGCGACACGCCGATGGCTGGCCGGACGCACCTGCAGCAGGCGTTGCCCGTGACCTTCGGCTACAAGGTGGCGATCTGGCTGGCGATGTTCGACCGCCATCAGCAGCGGCTGGCTCAGTTGCGTCAGCGCGTGGAGGTCGTGTCCTTCGCAGGTGCGGCTGGCACCCTGGCCTCCCTCGGGAGTCAGGGCTTCGCTGTCCAGCAAGCCCTGGCCAAGGAGCTGAACCTGGCTGTCCCTGCCACCACCTGGCACGTGGCGCGCGACGCCTTCGCCGAGTCCGTCAATCTGCTGGCACTGATCACCGGCTCGCTGGGAAAAATTGCCGTCGACGTGATGATCATGGCCTCGACAGAGTTCGGGGAACTTCAGGAGCCCTTCGTGAAAGGCCGCGGCGCGAGCAGCACGATGCCGCAGAAGCGCAATCCGATCTCCAGTGAGCTGATGCTGGCGGCGGCCAAGGTGGTGCGCCAGCACGCCGGGCTGATGGTCGACGCGATGATCCAGGACTTCGAGCGTGCCACCGGACCGTTTCAGGTCGAATGGGTCGCGCTACCCGAGAGCTTCGTGCATGCGGCCGGGGCCTTGCATCAGGCCAAGTTCGTTCTTGCCGGGTTGATGGTCGATGCGCGCAAGATGCGCGACAACCTGGGTCTCAGCCAGGGGCTGATCGTGGCCGAGGCGGTGATGATGGGCCTGGCCCCCATCGTGGGTCGCCAGGAAGCCCATGACCTGGTGTATGACGCCTGCCGCACCGTCAATACGCAGGGCGGTACCCTGCGGGACGTATTGGCGGCCATGCCGTCGGTCACGCAGCACCTTGACCGTGCGGCTCTGGACCGATTGACAGACCCTGCCAACTACGTCGGCCTGGCAGCCCAGATGGTTGACCGCGCGATTGCGCAGTCGAACCTCCTGCAAGACGGCGCTTAGGCTGAAGAACTGCCGCTGGCCGTCGCTGCGCGCGCGCGCAGCATCGCGTCCTGGGGATCAATTCCGAGCAGACGCGCTGCATTGAGCCCCAGGATGGCATGTGTGTCGGCGGTATTGAGCCCAGCCCGGTGCACGAAGTCCACGATTTGCGACTCCTCCATGTCATAGGGGAAATCGGTGCCCGCAATCAACTGCCCAGCGCCAAAGCGCTCGGCCAGGTGCCGCAGTTGCATCGGGTCGAAGACGACCGTGTCGAAGTAGGTTCGCTTCAGGTAATGGCTCGGGGGGTGCTGGCAGTGGCAGCAGTCTTCCCGGGCGTGGAAGGCGTGGTCGTAGCGGCCCGGATAAGCGGGCATGAACCCGCCGCCGTGGGCGATCATGAGCTTGAGTCCCGGCACCTGATCGAGTGTCCCTTTGTAAATCAGGTGCGCCAGTGCGACCGTGCTGTCCAAAGGGTTGCCGATCACGTTGTTCAGGTGATGGGCCGAGAGCCGCTCACCGTCGGTGAATCCCGTGGGGTGCATGAAGACCACCGCACCCAATTCCTCCGCCGCCGCAAAGAAAGGCAGGAACTTCGGGTTGGCGAGTTCGTCGCCGTTCACATGGCAAGAAATCTCCACCCCCCGCATCCCGAGCTCGCGCACGCAGCGGTGCAGTTCCTCCACCGCCAGGCGGGGCGACTGCAGGGGCACCGTGCCGAAGGCCATGAGGCGGTCCGGGTGGGTTTGCGCCACATGGGCGAGCCGGTCATTGACCATGCGCGCGTTGTTTCTGGCGAATTCTTCCTCGGCCCAGTAGCAGTAATGGCCGGGCGCGGGGGAAATCACCTGGATGTCGACACCGCCAGCGTCCATCGCCGCCAGCCGTTCGTCGACGCCAGTAATGCGCCCCCGGGTGCGGGCCAGCATCGCGGCGCTGACTTGGCGTGCTTCGGGCGAGACCCATCGCTGGGTGGGTTCGGGTGTTGCGGGTCCATTCGCCTTGGCCAGTGCTTCCGCCTCGGCCACCACCATGTGGCAGTGCATGTCGATGACGACGGAGGGACGGTCCCGCCGCGGCGGCGTGGCCGTGGGGTTGGAGGCGGTGATCCCGCAGGTGTAGAACTGTTCCATATTTCCTCCTGCGGACGGTTGCTCAGACACTCGATGGCTTGAGGATCGTATTCGGTCGGTAGCGTTTGACGGCCTCGTGGTGCGTGGAGTCCTGGCCCATATAGACGCCGCGTTCCCATTCGCGCTTGAGCGGGTCCACCACCTGCAGGCTCATCCGGCCGATGCCGTGGATGCAGATTTCGACTTGCTCTCCGTCTTGCAGGAAGCCCAGTCCCTCATGGTTGGTGCCGCACGAGAGGATGTCGCCCGAGTTGAGCGTCATCACTCCGGAGGCAAACTCCACGATCTCGGGGACCGGATGCTCCATGTCGTCCGTGTTGTAGTTATGGCGAAGTTGACCATCGTTCCAGAACTGCACATGGAGGTCGTTCGGATTTTGGATCTCGTCGGCTGTCACGATGCAAGGCCCGATGGGTGCGAAGGTGTCGAACGACTTGCCGATCCAACTCATCGACGAGCCGGGTGCCCAGGTGCGGCGCCCTTCGCCGCGTGCGGTGACGTCGATGATGCAGGTGTAGCCGAAAACGGCGCTGCGCCAGTCGGCGCGGGCCACCGACTTGGCCGGTCCCTTGATCACCACCGCCAACTCGGCCTCGTGCATGAAAGAGGACGGCGCGGTATTGGCGGGTAAGTGAATGGTGTCGCCCGGGCCGATCACGGCGTCGGGATTCTTGAGGAACATGTTCAGCGGCTTGGGGTCTCGCTGCGCATGTTCCCAGTAGTTACCGATGGCGTTGAGGATCTTGCGTGGCTGCGGCAGCGGGGGGCCCAGACGAACCTGCTCATGGGGCATGGCGTGATCGCGCTCGGCCGCCAGATCCAAGGCTGCGCGTACCTGGTCCAAGTGGTCGATCAGCCAGACCATCGCGGATTGCCCCGCCAGGCCGGCCGGCAGGTAAGCCCCAATCGGGACCACGCCCCGTTCAAGCAGCAATCCCGGCAGCAGCGCGTCGCCGGGTCCCTTGTAAAGCACGAGTTTCATGTCGACTGCCTTGGCGTACTCAATGGCGGGGAGGCGGCGGGTATCCGAAGTTCCAGACGTTGGAGGTCGATGGCCCGGGAGCTGTCTCTCGGGGCACCCAGTGGTCGTCGACCACGTCCATGTCGGCGTCGTATTCAATATTGCCGCCGAAGGGGCTGTTGAAGTACCAGAACACGTTGGCCCCGTAAATATGGCGACCCGGGCCCCAGGCCGTCTGATAGCCCTTGTCGGCAAAGCGCTTGCCGGCGAGCATCACCTGGTTCATGTCATTGAGGTGGAAGGCGATGTGGTGCAGCCCCTTGAAAGGCGCGCGCTGCACCAGGAACAACTGGTGGTGCTCGGGGTTGCCGTCCGTACGCATGAAGGAGCCCATATTGGTGAAACGGTCCGTGGCCCGGAACCCGAGCCGCTCCACGTAAAAGCGCTCCAGACGCGCCACGTCCTGGGTGTAGTACACGAGGTGACTGAGCGTGGCCGGGACAATCGGCGCATCAAAGTCGATCGTCGTGTTGACGACGCGCTGGGGCGGCGCCCCCGGCACATTCACCTTGGCGGGTTCATTTCTCAGTTCGATCCGTTGCGTCACCTGAAAGCCGATGGCGTTGCCGTCGTCGTCCGCCGAGATCAGCAAGTCGCCGGTGACCTGAACCGGCCGGTCACGACCCAACTCCTTGGCAATGCGCTCCAGGGCGGCGCGGTCCGAAACACCCCAGCGCGCCAGGCGGATGGTGGGGCCGCCGACCGGCGCAGGTGGCAGGTCGGGGTCTTCGCAATGTCGGACACGCACGCCCGTGCGGTCCGAGGCCCAAAAGACGAGCTCCTTGTCGTCGGCACGTTCTTCGATCAGCCCGTAGTCCGCCAGAAAGCGCCGCCCAGCGGCGAGATCCTCGGTGGTCAGCGTGACCTCGTCCAGACCCACGATTGCCATGAAATTCCCTTCGTTCAAATCGAGTGCCAATTGCGACCCGGGCGAATCGCGCCAGCCGGGCTAGCGACCCAGTCAGGCGCGGCTTCGCTGGAGAGAGTCCGGGTGCTTTCAATCCGCCAGCGTAGCCTGCCCGGCGGCCGGCAAGAAATCGTTTAGCTCGATCGAAGCCATCATGAGCGCTGATGCCTGCGGTGCATCGACCAGCCCGATGGATTCAATCGGAGGGAATGATTTCCCCCATCCAAGGCTCGCTCCTACCATCTCGCAATGGCAAGCAAGAAGATTCTCATTGTTGGTGGCGGTATCGCCGGCCTGACGCTGGCCATTTCGCTCGCCCGGCGCGGCATTGCCTGCGAAATGATCGAGAGCAACCCGCAGTGGGGCGTCTACGGCGTGGGCATCATCTTGCAGTCCAACGCGCTGCGTGCACTGGAGACCCTCGGGCTCGCGCAGCGATGCCTGAGCGCAGGCTTCCCCTATTCGACTACCCGGTACTACGACTCAAAGGGGCAGTTTGTTCGGGAGCGCACGAAGCCTAATCTGTCCGGCGATCGATTCGCCTCGTCGACGGGTGTTCTGCGCCCGGTGCTGCACGACATCTTGCGCGCCGAGGCGCTGGCCCTGAATGTGCCCGTCCGCTTGGGCCTGACGGTAAGCCAGCTCGAGCAAGCGGATTCCCGGGTAGACGTCACCTTTAGCGACGCCAGTGTGGGAAGCTACGACCTGGTCGTGGGCGCTGACGGTGTTCGCTCGGAAATGCGTCGCACCGTCTTCGGCGCCGAGTATCAACCCACCTTCATGGGGCAGGCCTGCTGGCGCTTCACCGCTGAACGGCCTGCCGAAGTTCCCTGTGCTGTGATGTACACGGGAACACAGACCCAGGCAGGCCTGATTCCGCTCACCCAGGACAAGATGTATCTGCTGCTGCTCACGGCGGAGCCGGGCAACCCCCGGCTGGAGCGAGACAGCTTGCGCGGCATGCTGGCCGAGCGGCTGGGCGAGTACGGCGGCCTCATCGGCGAGCTGGCACGCTCGCTGCCTGACTCGAGTGACATCGTCTACAGCCCGCTGGAGCCGCTGCTGATGCCGGCACCCTGGCACCGCGGGCGTGTGGTGCTGGTGGGAGACGCGGCTCATGCGACTACGCCGCATATCGCGCAAGGCGCCTCCATGGCCTTCGAGGATGCAGTGGTTCTCAGTGAGTTGTTGGACGAGGCGCCCAGCATCGACCAAGCGCTGCAGGCCTACACGGCCCGGCGGTGGGAGCGGTGCCGCTTGATCGTTCATAACTCGCTGCAGATCGGGCGTTGGCAGATGCAGACCTGGGCTGGTACGCCCGACCCTCAAGCCGACGTCGTCGCCCTCAGCAACCAGACCTTGGAGGCCTTGCGCGCTCCGATCTGAGGGGCGCAGCCGCACAACTTATGCAGACCATCGACTTCACCCATGACCCCGGCAAAACCAGCTGGGTCGAATCAGCCAACGGCCATCCAGATTTTCCGATCCAGAACCTCCCTCTGGGGCGCTTTGCCCTGGCCGATGGTCGGCCGCGTGTGGGCGTGGCGATCGGCGAGAAAATTGTCGACCTCCACGCGCTCCGTGGGGCGGGCTTGCTCTGCCTGCCGGCGCCGTTCGACCAGGAACTGGAGCGCCTGCTGTCGTCGGCCAGCGACGCGGTGGGTTTGTCTCCAGCGGCGCGTTTATCGCTTCGTCACCACTTATTCCAGCGACTCGATGGTGAGGGAGCTCAGGGTGCGGAGGCACGCCGCCATCAGGCCGAGTTCCTGCTCGATGGCGCCGGCTGCACACTGCTGCTGCCTTCGCCAGTCCTCAATTATTCTGACTTCAACGCGGGCATCTACCATTCGGCTCGCGGGGGTCTCAGGCGCGGGCGCCCGATGGCGGAGGCTCTGCTTCCGAATTACCGGCATATGCCGATCGGCTACCACGGCCGTGCCTCCAGCGTGCAGCCATCCGGTACCGACATCCGTCGCCCTTGGGGCCAGATCGTGCCCGCGGGCGCGAGCCAACCCGTCTTCGAACCCTCGCGCAAGGTGGACTTCGAGTTGGAGTTGGGCATTTGGATCGGGAGGGGTAATCCGGCGGGCCAGCCCATTCCCGTGGGGCAGGCCGCCGCGCACATCGCTGGCTACAGCCTGCTCAATGACTGGTCCGCCCGGGATATTCAGTCCTGGGAGTCCGAGCGGCTGGGACCGTTTCTTGGCAAGAGCTTTGGCACCACGGTCTCTCCTTGGATCATTACGCCGGAGGCCTTGGCGCCGTTTCGCTTGCCCGCCTTCACGCGCGCAGCGACGGACCCGCAGCCGCTGGACTACCTTCTCGATGCGGCCGACCAGGCAGACGGCGGGCTCGATCTCTCGTTGGCCGTGCACCTGCAGCCTGCGGGCGTGACCGATACCTTCACCCTCTCTCGCAGCCATGCGCGCTACCTGTACTGGACACCGGCGCAAATAGTGGCGCATCAGACCTCCAACGGCTGCAATCTGCAGGTGGGCGATGTGCTCGGAACCGGAACGATCAGCGGCCCTGGCGCCGACGAATTCGGTGCCCTGCTCGACGCCTACGACGCCACCAGGAGCAAGCTGAGCTTTTCCGGCTTTGAGCGCACATTCCTGTCGGATGGCGACCAGGCCATGCTGGAGGCCCGCGCCCACCGTGAGGGGCGGGTGTCGATCGGATTCGGACCCTGCCGCGGGCAGATACTGCCTGCCGTGAGCCGATAGACAGACGGATTGACCGCTGCCTTCTCAGGCCTTCGCTTGTGCGCCTTGCGTCAGGGCCGGCGGTTCGCCAAAGGCCTCCCGGGCGGTAGCGACGATCAGCTCACGCAGCCACCGGCTCCCAGGGTCTTCCTCCCGAAACATCGGCCATTGAAGCATCGCCACCAGCGGTGGTACGGCGGCAGGGTGGGGCAGGATCCGAATGGGGAGGGCTGCTGCGCTCATCTCGGCCAGGCGCCTTTGCATCGGCGCGATCATGCGGCTGCCAATCACCATGCGCGGGAGTGTGTCGAACGATGGTACGAGCAGGGCCACCTTGCGCAGGTAGCCCTGTTGCTGCAGCCAGGCATCCTCGAGGGTGAGGCTGTTGTCCCGGCTCATCGCGCGCATGGCCTGGGGGGCAGCGAGGAACTGCGCGAGACTGAGCGTTTCGCCGATATCCTGGTTGTCTTTGCAGGCCACGCACACATATTCATCGATGAAAAGAGGCGTGCAGGGGTGTTGGGGCAGGGTGAGCCCGCCAACGCCCAATGCGGCGTCGATATGGCCCATCGCCATGCGCTGCTCGTGGTCGTGCGAGCGCAATTGAATGTTGAGGCTGGCGCCGGGTGCGGCCGCCAAAATCTTGGCGGTGACCAAGGGCGCGAAGACGGTCAGCAGGTATTCGGAGGCGGTGATGGTGAAGGTTCGGTCCGTCGTCGTTGGATCAAAGCCCGGACGGCTGGTGACCACGGCGGTGACCCGGGCCAGCAACTCGGTGACCTGAGGCATGAGGCCAGCCCCGAACGGGGTGAGAACCATGGAGCGTCCCACCCGCACCATGAGTTCGTCTTGGAAATGTTCCCGCAATCGGGTCAGTGCGCCACTCATGGCCGGCTGGCTCACGTGCGTGCGCTGGGCGGCCTTGGTGACACTTTGCTCGGTGAGCAAGGCGTCCAGGGCAATCAGTAGGTTGAGATCGAGTCGCTGCAAATGCATGCGGGGGCTCCGGTGGAGCCGCCTTTTTAGCAGACTGGGCCGCCAGGGACTTCAGCGCTACCCGTTCAAGCGCTGCCAGCCGTCTCCGCCTGGAAGCCGGCATACGCGCGGCGAATGTCCTCGAGGAGTCGTTCCTCGGTGTCGGCCCATTCACGCAGATCCCCCAGCGGCATCTCGTGGGCGACGACTTCGGGATCGGTGCCGGCCAGAAAGCCGACCCGGGCGTGCGCCAGAATCAGTTCGAGGTAATCGAGCATGCGCCGCAACTCGGGCTTTCCGGCTACCGGGCCATGGCCCGGGACGATGACGTCCAGGTCCAGCAGCAGGATGTCTTTGACCGCCTGGATCCATCCTTGCAGGCTGCCGGCAAACGCGGCGGGGCAGACCCGGTTGAAAAACAGGTCGCCAGCGAACAGGATCTTGCTCGCAGGGAGCCAGGCCACCGCATCGCCGTCGGTATGCGCCACACCGGGGTGAAAGAACTTCACCTCGTGTGTGCCCAGATGCAGCGTGACCTGGTCATCGAAGGTGAGGTCCGGATACACCACCTCGATGCCCTCGAGGTCGGGCGCGAAAAAGGGCCGCTTGCGCGCCCACCGTTGTACGTCACCCTGTCCAGCCTGAACCATGTGGTTTCTGCAGGCCCGATGCGCGATCACACAGGCAGGCATGAAGCGCTTGACGCCAAACACGTGGTCGGCGTGATGGTGGGTAAGCAGGACGCGGCTGACCGGCTTGGTGGTGACCCGCTTGATCGCATCGTGAAAGCCTTGCTGCATGGACCGCGTGCCCAAGGTGTCCACCACGGCGCAATAGTCGTCGCCGACGATCAGGCCCGCATTGCTGTAGCCAGCGTTGCCGTGCGGCCCATTGGGCTGAACGTAGGCGAAGACGCCGTCTGCCAGCTCCTTCATCCCGAAAGACCAGTCAAGCAGGCTCATTGCTTCCTTTCGCAAGCAGATCGCTTCGCAGCCATCATTCGGGTTGCACGCCAGCAGCGCGTACCAGCTGACCCCACTTTTCCGTCTCGCTGCGCATGAATGCTCCCATTTCTTCTGGCGAGGTGGGTTCTGGCGTCAGGCCGGCTTGCTGGTAAAAACTGCGTGCGGTTTGACTCCCCAAGGCAGCCCGGAAGATGGCATTCAGACGGGCGATGACCGGTCGCGGTGTGCCAGCCGGGACAAATACTGCAGACCATGCGGCGAGTTCGAAGCCGGTAAGGCCGGTCTCTGCCATGGAGGGCACCTGGTTGAGCGTCGGATGGCGCCGCTGGGTGCTGACGGCCAGGCCTCTTAGCCTGCCTTGCTGGATCAGGGGCTGGGCAGCGGGCACATCGACCACCGCAAATTCCAAGTTGCCGCCCAGCAAATCGGTGATGGCCTGCGGAGAGCCTTTGTAGGGGATGTACTGCACCTTGGTGCCGGTCATCTGCTGCATAAGCTCAGCGGACATGCGGCTTGAAGAGCTGGATGCCCCGTAGCTCATCTTGCCCGGTGACTGTTTGGCCTTGTTGACGAGATCCTGCGCGCTCGTGATCGGACTGGATGCCGGGACTACGAAAATCATTGCCCCCTTGTTGATCAGGGTCACCGGCGCGAAGTCGGCGATAGGGTCGTAGGGAAGCTTGTTGAACATCGACGCATTGGCTGCGTGGGTGGTGTTTGACCCGATCAGCACGGTGTAGCCATCGGCGGGGGCCGTGGCCACTGCTTGGGCGGCGATGAAGCCGGCCGCACCTGGCCGGTTCTCGATCAAGATGGGTACCTTGGCCTCCTGGCTCAGGGGCTCGATGATGGCGCGCAGGACAACGTCGATACTTTGCCCCGCCGCAAAGGGGACGACCAGCTTGATCGGGCGGTTCGGGTAGTCCGCCGTCTGTGCAAAAGCAGAAGGCAGGGCCAGGCAGAGAGCCGCCAACTGGATGATCCGCCGGCGGAATGGCGTGCTGAATGAACCGGGCATATTGTCTCCTTGCAGGGGCCGTTGTCGGATGACTCGAACGGTGCACGGCGCTGCCGACCCATTCTTGTCTCAAGGGCCATCCTAGGCCTCGCATCCCCTCGACCCAAATCATTCATCTGGATAGCTCCCATCATTGCGCCCGATGGGGGACACTTGCCGGTGTCGACGCTCGCCTGGGGGCTCTCGTCTCTCAAGCAAAAAGCCCGGGAGACCCGGGCCTTTTGAATGGTGAAAGGCCGCTGCGCGTTGCTTCGCGGTCTTCGGGGTATGGTTAGGCTGCGAGCTGCTTGAATACCTCGCGGGCGGCTGCAATCGTTTCCTCGATGTCTGCCTGCGTGTGCGCCGCGCTCACAAAACCCGCCTCATACAGCGCCGGGGCGATGTACACCCCGCGATCGAGCAGCCCGTGGAAGAGGGCGTTGAACTTCTTGCCGTCGCTGGTCATCACCTTCTGGTAGTTCTGCGGCAGTTCGGGAAGCAAGAAGAAGCCGAACATGCCGCCTTCGCAGTCGGCGCTGAAGGGAACGCCCTCGGCTTTGGCGGCCGCCGTGAGGCCGTCGACCAGGGTGCGGGTCTTGGCCGAGAGTGCCTCGAAGAAGCCGGGCATGCTGATCTGCCGGAGCGTCTCCAAGCCGCAGGCGGTGGCCACCGGGTTGCCCGAAAGCGTGCCTGCCTGATAGACCGGGCCCAGCGGGGCCAACTGCTCCATGATCGCGCGCGGGCCGCCAAAGGCCGCCAGCGGCATGCCGCCGCCGATCACCTTGCCCATGACGGTGATGTCGGGCTTGAAGCCCGGGATCTTCTTGGCGTAGACGCCTTGCGCGCTGCCCAGGCCGACGCGAAAACCGGTCATCACCTCGTCGAACACCAAGAGCGCGCCGTATTGCGTGCACAACTCGCGGCAGCGGGTCATGAAGGGCACGCTGGCGCGCACGAAGTTCATGTTGCCGGCAATCGCCTCGATCATCAGGCAAGCCAGCTCTTTGCCGTGCAGCACAAAGGCCTCTTCCAGCTGCGCGAGGTTGTTGTACTCGAGCACGATGGTGTGCTGCGCCACTTCCTCGGGCACGCCGGCGCTCGTGGGGTTGCCAAAGGTGGCCAGGCCCGAGCCGGCCTTGACCAGCAGCGCATCGGCATGGCCGTGGTAGCAGCCTTCGAACTTGATGATCTTCTTGCGCCCGGTGGCGCCGCGCGCCAGGCGCAGCGTGCTCATCGCGGCCTCGGTGCCGGAGCTGACCAGGCGCACCATCTCGATGGACGGCACCAGCTTCACGATGGCCTCGGCCAGTTCCACCTCGCGCTCGGTCGGCGCGCCGAAGGAGAAGCCCTCCAGCGCCGCCTTCTGCACCGCCTCAAGCACAGCGGGGTGGCCGTGGCCCA
>JACCEC011297243.1_pt1 | contig 20029 bp, 22 predicted proteins | sample 7450121 | NCBI WGS metagenome assembly JACCEC01 (sample SAMN15323455, study PRJNA562643) | freshwater metagenome | isolation source: river surface water | place: USA:Blue River Watershed | collected 2017-08-18 | reverse complement strand
TTTTCGGCAAAGTACGGCGACGATCGAGTTTCAAAATCGGCCTAAGTTGTTGTTCTTGTTGAGTTTTTCGAACTCACTAAGTCAGTAGCCCCTGAGCAGAACAGCGTCTCAATCCCCATCTTGAGCCCGCGAGAGGCCAATTTCTTCAATCGCTGGTCAGGAGTTGAAGGACGGAAGTCCAACCAGGGGATTCTGGCTACGTCAGCAATAAAATCAAGACTACGATTACGCCGAGTAGTGTTTCATATTTGGCACCAATTTACGGCGCGGCACGTTCATAGTGCTGGACTACTATACCACTAAGTGGCATAGTAAGCGCATGCGTCGCGTCTTTAAAACCCGTCACTTTGCCCGCTGGATGCGCAAAACTGAGTTGACCAATCCGGCGGTTTGCAAAGCGGTCGCTGAGACGGCCGAGGGCTTGATCGATGCTGATTTAGGTGGGGATGTTCTTAAGAAGCGCGTTGCCCTGCCCGGTCGCGGGAAAAGCGGCGGGATTCGCACACTGGTAGCAACCCGTAAAGGAACAAGATGGTTTTTCGTATTCGGGTTTGAGAAAAGTGATCGTGCCAACATATCGGATGTCGAACTGGAGGGCCTACAGTCGCTGGCTTCAGACTTGCTGGCCAGAACCAATCTTCAGCTTGACGAAGCTATCGCAGAAGGAGCATTACTGAAAATTTCCATGACTACAAAAACTAAGGCGAAAAGCCGAATCCTTGAAGCAGTGCATGAGACCGCTGCTGATCTGCATCGTTTAGGTTTCATTGATAAACGCAAGATGAAAAATTATGATCTCTTGTGTCTTGAGCCTATCCCCTCGTATGACAGTAAAAAAATTCGTGCTTTACGCGCACATCTACAGCTAAGTCAGGCGGTCCTTGCTGCGGTACTCAATACCAGCCCTTCGACAATTCGCAAATGGGAGATCGGAGAGAAGCAGCCCAGCGGCCCTTCGCTCAAGCTGTTGAACCTGATCGACAGAAAAGGGCTGGAAGCTGTGCTCTAAATTGAGTCATGGGGCGGGTGGTGCCCGTTACATCGCGAAGAGTTACCGGCTGAGAGTCCTTGCCCACTGAGGTTGGGGCGGTGTGATCAATCGTATCTGATGAATGCCCTTCCCCCGTTAATGGGGAAGAACCCGCTTCTCTCCGAAACGACAATGCCCCTGTCGGGGCATTGAAAAAACCTTGGCGGGGCAGAACATACTTCATCATAAACCGCCTAAGTTTTCCAAGTGTAAGCAAATCAAACACTTGGGGTCCGATTCATCATTCTAAAATTTGAGACAGCTAACGTTTAGCTTGAGGGGCGCGGATCAGGCTTACCGGCGGAGCGGCCCTCTCGAAGCGATTGTTGGGCAATAAAGCGTTCAAGAATTAGTGGGAACCCCATCTCCCGCCAAAAATCAGGAGCTATGTGCCCAGAGGACATGCCACCATGGGCATATCGCTCCACATAAATCATGTCTTCAGTTGTGCTGATTGGGTGCGAGCTTAGCGCAAGAAACGCAGCTTCAAGCATGGCCTTCAGGATATCAGCTGAATCGGGTAAAGGAACCGGAAGAAATACACGCGACAAATCCTTCCAAAGAAAGGGATCACCACGGAGCCCCCATTGGGTAGGCTGCGGACTGAAAAGACTGCTGACCGTCTTCATATATAGCCTGGCAAGTTAGCGTCCAAAATAATGCAAAACGCAATCTCTGCGGTTTAATCTGACCTTTACGATTTAATCTAGGCATCACAAGCCACCTAAGATTCCCAAGGGCAAGCCGATCAAGCACTTGAGGACCAATATTTAATTTTAAATCACACGACGCCTACGGCCCATTTGCGACGTGGTACTTTGGCCAGGCGGAACATGACCTTGAATGTTCTTACAAGAAGAATAGCCTTTGTCTTTGCGCTCGCAGACCATAAATGGGCCTTTTGCACCAGTTCTGGGTAACAGCCGACCCTTTCGACATTCTGGGCACACCTGCTGCATAGCTGCGGTAAGGGGGTCAGGTACATCTGACTCCTCGTCCTGAGAAATTTCCAAAGAACGAATTGATTCTTGGAATTGACTCTGAAGTAGCTCCGTAACAAAAGGTGAAGCACCGAATTTGGGCACTAACAAGACGCAGGCGCGACGAGCTCTTGTCATAGCCACATAGAAAAGACGCCTTTCCTCTGCAAAAGGCAGTGCATCAGCAATAGGCATGAAAAGCGACAACAACGGGTCATCTTGTCTGGTTGATGGAAAGTCACTGCCCGGCTTACAGGACATCCCCAAAACAATCACAAAATCAAATCCGAGCCCCTTTGAACGGTGAATTGTAGAAAAACTTAAGTTGAGATCCCTCTTGAACCGGTCAGCCAAAGCTGTGAAATTAACTGGCTCAAGGAAGTTATATCGACCGAGCAAACACACATCAGCTGGTGTGCCGCGCCGTTTAGCCCAAGAAGCCATTTCCTCAAGTTGTCGGAGCAATGCAGGGTCGGTTTTGCCAGCATGAAACACGACACGTACAACAGCATTTTTCAGTTCCGATACTGCAACAACCGACTTATCAATTTGATTTTTGTTCTTTCGAATAAATTCACTCGACAGGTTAGCCAACCCCTGGTTGCATCTAAATGTAGTTGCAAGAGTAACTTGACGAGTAAAGCCAAATAGCTTTTGGAATTGCGTCATCACGGCGATGTCCGACCCAGCGAAGCGGTAGATCGATTGCCAGTCATCGCCAACAGCAAAAAGTGTGGCTCGAGGGTTATGTTGAAGCACCGCAGAAACAAGGCTTGCCCGTGCGTTGCTCATATCCTGGAATTCGTCTATCAAGATCGCCTTGAACCGCCCCGCAACTGGTTGAGTCAATAAACGTTGCGCAGATATTCGGAGCATGTCATCGAAGTCAATCTGACGGCCTTGAGCCAGCAGTGCTTCGTAGCCTGCGAAAACCTTCTCAAATAGTCGCACGAACCCATTGCTTCGTTCTGAGTCAGTTGAGGCTTTCGCCTTGAGACGCAACACATCAATATTTAGGTTGTTGCTTTTGAAATGAGCAATTGCTGCGCCAAGCAAGTCCAAAGCTTCAACCTGCTTAAAACCTGCCGAAGCTGCCAACTCTTGAAAGCGCTCCCAAGTGATAAGTTGAGGCTTTGCGCCCGCTTTCTCCAAACTCGTGCGCAGTTTTTCTTCCCAACTCCCGGTTTCAAAATCACCGCTGGTGGTTTCGATCCAACGCGCATTTACTTCGGTCAACATACTTCGCTTGCTTGCAGCTTGTTGCTCATAGCTCATACCTTGACGATTAACGCCCCAGTGATTTGGAGCCTCGCCAAATATGTTGACCCCAAAGTGTTCGTGCCAAAGATCAATAGTTGGATAGTAAAAATCGGGACGATAGTTTTGTGTCCAAGGGTAAGAATCTACAGGAGGAAAAGGCTTTTCATATACAAAATCTATTCCCATAAGAGTTAGCCAATTAGCGATCTGAAGCTCTTGCTTAGAACGAACTGTCTCACCCGAAAGTGTGGTGTAAAGGGAATTTCCAGGATCAGGAAGCTCAATTGTTCCAATTGGTTGGGCAATAAGTTCACGCCAACTCTTACCAAACTGAGAGGCCAGATCATTTGCCTCATCACTCACACCACTAACTCCATGCAGGGCCAAGAAGCGAATTGCATCAGATTGAAACTGAGGATCCTTCTCGATCAGATCAAAGAAAATCTTTTGCAGTTCACGTGATCGAAGTTCAGAGGATAACGCTAAGGGAGCTAACTTGAGTGATGTTCCAGTCTCATTGATCGTAGACATACCAAACGAGTGGAACGTGCTTACTTGCGGAGCTGAAGAAATTACACCTGGCAGTACTAATCGTTCTTTGATACGTCGACCGATTTCATCTGCCACGCTTGTGTTGAAAGAAAGGATGAGTATTTCTTCAGGTGAAGCGTAGCCTTTTTTCACAATGTAGCCCACCTTTGCAACAAGTACTGAAGTTTTGCCAGAACCTGCTGCTGCAATGACAAGATTGCAGTCCTCCATCACGACTGTCGCAACCCGTTGTTCAGAACTCAGAACGCTAGTCTCAACTGATCCGAAATATTCATCATGACGGTCCAACTCTTGAGCGATAAACTTTTCATTTCGAAGTTCAATCTCTTTGTAGTTACCTGACCGAACTTGACTGAATAGCTTTATATCTGGCCGAAGTTGCTCAAGGTGAGGCCCGATAAGCTTTAACTGATCCAGTTGCCAATTCACAACTATATTTTTAGAACCAGCAAGTGCTTCACGAACCATCGCGTTCGACACATATCGATCACCTTCCATGTCTGCCCGTAGGATTTCGATCGATGGAAGCATGACGCTCAAAGCACGTGCGGCGGAAGTGATTTCGTTCGCTAATCGCCGGGAAATACCTCGTAGTTCGACTTCTGTTGAAGACTTACCAATTCGCAGGTTGGCCCAAAGATATTTGGTGACAACCTGACTACCCGACAAATCATTCCAACTAAAAAACTGCCCGTCGGCATTTATACCTTGAGGTAAAACCTCCAGAGTCCAGCGTCCGCCAAATAGAAGACGAGACAAGGGGCCAGGAGTCCAACGGTTTTGCATGAGAAGAATTGTTTGCTTTGCCTAAAATGATAAGCAGTTTGAGTTCGAAAAATGCCCTCGCCAAACTTGGACGAGAACAACTCATCAAAATATTATGAAATTAACCTTGCCTCTGCCTCGCGCCGAATAACCAACCCAGGCAGCACCTTACCGCCACCATAAATCCAACGACGAAGTTCCTGTGATGCACCGACCCAATCCCGCTGGTTGATTCGCCTGCGCAGGGTTGAATTCTGCAACCGCCCTAAGCCAAGATTGAACGTGAAATCAACAATTGCCGCAAGCCGCCCCTCTGGCTCAGTGGCCAGCACCGGGCAATAGAGCAGCGTGGCCCTCAGCGCGTCGGCCATGTCGGCGGCAAGATAAGCCTCGCCCTCTTCCACGGTGATCGGCAGATGTTTGGCATCGCAAAGGTGGCCGTAACCGATGGTCCAAAACCCTGCTGGGCAAATATACGGGTATGCACGATCAGGGTCTGACTTGGGCACCCGGCAGAATCCCTCGAACCGCTTGGCCAAGTCGATGGCTGCTTGCGGAACATCGATCACGGCCGAACCTTGTCAAACACGCGTCCCAAAAACCAGAAGTTAAGCACACCTGCCCAGAGCGCTTGGTCGGCCTCAGTCCAGGCGTGCAAAACTGCCGTATCCCAGCCAGCACCGGCAGACAAAGCCGCCGCGAATGCTGCCGTCTTCGCAGCGCAGTACAGTGCCATGAACCAGTAGGTGATCACTGGGCGAACTGTGCTGGAAAGTGCATCGGCCCAGGCAACCCCAGTTTTTTCGCCCTGAGTGCGCACAGCATCGCGCAGAGTTTCGATTACACCGGTGTTCCATGCGCCGTCGGATGCAGCTCCAATTTCGGACATGCGCTGTGCACCACGCAGTTTCTCGAACTCGAGCGCCTTATCCTGCATGGCCAACTCATGACCGCGCTCCCCCTGACGGTCGAACCACTTTAAGACTTCAGGTGCCAGGCGAAACGCACCGCCTAGCAAGCCACCAAGCAGTGTCTCGATCATTGGGGCGCTCCCATAATTTTCAGCTTGATTGCAGCGCCAACAAGCAACATCGCCAGAATCGCAGTGGTCATCACCTTGACCGACGTGCGCCATGCGGTACGCCTAGCGTCCCGCCAAGCATCCAAGAGTTCTCGTAGCTCTAAGATGTCACGTGCTGCATGGCCATTTTCAAGACCGAGTCGTGCGAGCACGCGCTCAGCACCTCGCTCGGCTGCGCAGTTGAGTAAGTCATCAAAATCATCTTTTCTGAGTGCTAGCATTTCTCTCTCATGGGTGCTGGTTGCTTCTGTCATGGGTTGTCTCCAATAAAACAATTAATAACTTAATCAGCTTGCCAATGTAGGCAGCTAACAGTGAAACGATCGAGTGAATACGAATGGAAACTCGTCAGGCGTTTGGCGTCAAATCGGCGCTATGTACCGCAGGGTGCTCGGCCACACAGGTGATTTCCACTTGCTCACCACGCGGACGCACAGCGATCACCCGGGCCATCAGGCTCCATTGCTCTGCGATGCCAAAGGCATAGTGAGTCCGCTCTGCCGAGAGGCCAGTTTCAATCGGTATTTGCGGCAACTCGGCAATCACCACCTGATACGCATCACTGCCTGGGATCACCGCATGAGGGCCACTTACTCCACCATCGCGGCGGCGCAAAGCCATCACATGCGGCTGGCCATCTATGAAACTGACAGGCTCCGACAGCTTAGCTATTAGGGTGTCTGCATCCCAATCGACGATTTCACCTCCGACCCCCCAACTGGGCATGTCGTGGGCTATAGCAATCAGATCGCCATAGGTAGGGATCAACCCTTCCAACTCCGTGCGCAAGGTGATGATGCGCCGCCGGTATCGGTTAGCAGCGGCCAAATACAACCCTTCACGGATCGCATGAGCTTCGGTGGTGCAGCCAAAGAGCCGCAGTTTGGCTGGATTGGCGCTGCTCAAGCTCGGAAGACTAACCGTTACTTCATCAGGCTTCCAAGTGCGACTACTAAAGAACTCCACTGTCACCGCATCGGCTGTCTCTTCACCCGGCATCACATACTGAATCTTGAGACTGTTCTTTACGATGTTGCGCGGGCTGAACAATGCCACTGGTAACGTTCGATATTCATCCCTCACTACGCGAACAATCCCGCCTTGCAAAAAGGGCACTGCCCGACCGCACCTAGCGACTCTTGTTAAGGCTTCCCAAATGGTGACCTGCTGGTCAAAGACACCATCCAAATGATCGCCACGGCCGGTCCAGACTTGATCTAGCTGAGCTAAGGCAGCGAGATCGATCCGTCCGTCAGTAAGTTTGGCACCGTAGCTGGCGCGCAATATGTCAGCAAAGGCCCAGGCAATCGAGCGTGTGGACACATTTGATGACCACCCAGAGTTTGCCGACCAAACTGGTAGCTTACGAGTGACGATGCAGTTGATCATTCGACTCGAGCGCTGAGACAGGTTATCGGTAGCTCGCATTCGGATGGCGAGTAACGTGACGTTATCAGGGAAGGTGATGCCACCGGCTAAGTAGCCCCGAGCCTCCCCCCAACGCACCTCATGACCTACACGGGAGCTGGTGTCCTTAATATCCAAGCGTGTGGCACGCACTTCATAGCGGGCAGAGCTGACGGGGTATTTGAAAGACAGTCTCTGCGGCGTGGTTGTGGCGGCGCTCATACTTTCTGTGCCAAGCGTTAGCCAGTCGCCCACCGGATTGCCTGTGGCATCAATAGCTCTGGCATCTATCTTCCAACTTGCACTGCGAACTTCCAAGCCGCCAGCGTCATTGGCATAGTAAAGCCCTCGCGGTAACAAAATGTCGATACCAATGTGTGTCACTTCGCTGTCGGCCGGGTTGATGGCAAAGCCTCCAGTCCAAGTACCGGCCAGCATTTCCTGTCCAGCCACCTCCGGGGCAGTTACCACATCTGCGTTAAAGAGAGTGACTGAACTACCGGGTTGTACGATCTGATAAGTGATTTCCTCAAACGAGGCTATGGGCGTATCCTCGATGCGGATCTGCTCGATGTCGTATTCACCAAGGCCGATGCAGTGCAACTGATGCAGGTACTGCTCATTGCCTTGGTATTCGCCATAGGGCGTAGCAGCCAAGTCCGGATAGACCAAATGACGGCCATAGATCACTGGTATGGGTTGGGCCAAGCGTGCGTAGTTACCTTGGCCTTGCAGACTATAGGTTGGCGAGGGTTGAGACAACCCACCACCTGATGAAAAAGATGGCATATTGGGCGTGGGCAGCGGCACCAATGCACTGACCAATGCGGTGCCAGTCGTCATGATGATTGCCGATCCAACCGCCGTGGCCAGGTTTCCGCTAAATCCCAGACTAGCGCCCAAAGGACCACCATAGACGGTCGCCACCACCATCACCGCGATCATCAGGACTGTATTTATTGGGTTTTTGCCACCGCCACCGCCACCACCGCCCTGCGGCAGGGCAATAAAAATCACTACGCCATCAATGGCGGTATTTGCCCAATCGGCCCGAAACAGCGGTACGCCGTTCTTGATGCAAATGGTCGGCTGATCGAATTCAACAATGCCCTGGGTGCCCAGCCACTGGCGGATGGTCTGGCTGGGATGGGCCACCATCACCTCGCGCTGGCTTGGCTGGAACGGATTACGCAGCATGATCACTGCGCTTGAATTGCCCTCAATCACAGCGACTCCATAAATCGGTAATAGCCCTCCACTCGCCAGCCGTGCAGCAGGAGTTCGGGCAACTTCTGAAAGACCACGCCCGCGTCCTTAACAGCGTGAAGCACGCCGCCCCCGTCGACAGCAAGCCAAACGCCGACATGCACTGGGTGGCGGGATTGGCGCAGCAGCACCGCATCACCCTCGGCGGGTTGCGGCATTAGCGACCAACGTTGGCGTTCGGGGTGGTTTCGAAAGGTGTTGACCACGATGCGTAGGTCGTTGGCGTCCACCGGGATTTCTGGCAAGTCACGCCCAAAATACTCACGCTGGATAGCGAGGAACAGGCCCCAGCAGTCGAAATTGTCTGGGCCACGCGCACCAGCGTGCCAGGGCCGACCGATGAACTCGGTCGCCCAGTGCTGGGTAACGCTCATCGAGTCAGGCCAGGAAAAGTCTTGGCGGTGTAGTTGGTGCCAGGGAATGCCTTGTTGCCAACATCAAGCATGCGTGCACGACCGGTCACCCGAAAGATGTCAGCTTCCACCTCGGTCAACACAAGATGAATGGGCGGATCCATCTGCGGGCCTTCAAGATCGGTAGACAGATACGGCCTGTAAGTCACCTCTATCACCGACTGTGACTCGGCCGCCGCATCTAGGTGCCGCACGATTTCACGCGAGACGTTATCAAGCGTAACGGTGATTTCTGGCACGGGCATGGTGTCGACCGGCGGCAGATCGAGCTCGAAACCCATGGCCACGAACTGCACACGCTCACCAGCTTGCAACGGCGCTTGCGACTCAAGTCGGGCCCACAAATCACCCGTGTCCCGCACCACCCGAATGGAGACCGGCTGACCCGTTTCATTGACGAAGGCTGGGTGGCGCAATTCCAGGGTGTGCATGATGATCTGATCAGACGGGGCGCTGGCGTAAGCCTCTTTGAGTGCTTCAGATAGAGCTGTGTTGGGCATCAGAGAATCACCGGATAGGGCGTACCGATCCAGTTGCCATTGTTGTCGGTGTTGGCATAACTGCCGCCATAACCAGCCACACAAAGTTGTCCATCGTCAAATAAAAAAGCTGAGCATTGCTCCGAGCTTGTGCCGTAAACAGCGATGTCTTGAACAGTACGTAAAGCAATCGGCACTAAAACAGGTGTCGATCGATTGGTGCTGTCACCTACCCCCAATGCGCCATTGCCGTTGTAGCCCCATGCATACACTGTGCCGTTCTGCATCAAAGCTAGGCAGTAGTTGTAACTGCCAGTCCCACCAATGGCCGCCTTGGTGACGGTGTTGCCGACCGGAATCTGCGCAAAGTCTGCCGCATGGTTGCCCGCCACATTTCCGTTAGCTGAATAATTTCCGGCCCCAGCACCCCACAGGGTACCGTCCGTTTTTCGGATGAGCACCATGGGGTAGTCATAGCTGTTGGTATAGACATCAGCAACACCGATAGCGACTTGAAGTGGCGTGAACTGGTTAGCAAAGTTGCCACATCCCAGGTTGCCATAGGTTGTGTTGGTCCCCCAAGCATGCAAACGCCCGGTGCTATCAAGCGCATAAGCGGCAGAGTGGCCACAAAAGACGTTGCTAATTGTTTTTCCGGAGAGTGTTCCACTCGTGCGTTGAACCGGGATATTGGACTGAGCGGTGGTGCCATCCCCGAGTTGGCCATCGCCGTTGTATCCCCACGCATACAACTTGCCATCCGCTTGCACCGCATAGGCTGCGGTGTAACGCTCTCGTCCCATGCGAGCTGCAACTACGTTACTAACAACCGGCACCTGAATAAACTGATTACGCTGAGTCGTGTCGCCCAAACCTAGCTGGCCATAACCGTTGTAGCCCGTGCTGTGAAGCGTCCCGTCCGCACACAAGACCATGACGCTGCAATATCCCTCAACACCACCTGCCACGACAACTTCAGTAACTGTCTTTCCAAAAATCGAGCTGCTCGCCACCAGGCTTGCGTTAACAGGCACGCGTCGATCAGAAGTGTCATTTAAGCCAAGCTGTCCGTAGCCGTTATAGCCCCAACTCCACAGCTGACCATTGAGATCAATGCAATATGCTGAGTAGTTGTAATCTACATAGACTTTGGCCGCACCTGGAAACCCAGGAGGAAAAGCTACGCGAACAGGATAAGGTCTGGCAAAGGTGTTGCCATCGCCCAAGACATAGTTTTCATTGTTACCCCACATGCGCACCGAGTTATCGGTCATGATGCCGCCAAACCGGCGGTAAGGTCGGTTGTTCACTTTGATGCTGGCGTTTTCTAACAGGCGCTTGAACTTGGTGCCAGATCGCACATCAGGCGTTCCCCACACAGGTAGTCCATTGGCACCGATTGTGAGAACTTGACCTGCAGCGCCGGGCGCAAGTGCAGCCAAAGCGCCTCCACTGTTATAGACCAATTCACCGGCAGCGTTCGTGACACCTGCGGTACCCTGTGCAAACAGTTGCCACTTCGTAGGATTATTCAAGGGAACCACCCCAACTGTGTTGTCAACAAGGCAGACATAGCTGTCGCCATTGAAGCTCACTACATCTTGACGGAAATACGTGCTTGCGCCTACGTAGCTACCCTTGTAACTGAAGGCGATTTTTCCAAGACTGACTGTGCCCATTTCAATACCCTTTAAAAAATGATTTGACTCGGCGTGTTGCGAGCATTACCCAATGTGTCGCCGTTCATGTAATTGGAAGCCGCGCCCGTGGTGTAGACGCGACCATCAGTGGTTAAAAAATGGTGTGCCATCACAATGTCGTCACCTGCACTGCAGTAACCGCTGGTGGAGAAGTCGATGATTTTTCGATCCAACATCACAAAGCTGTTGGGTAAATTTCCGCTTGCGCCTAAGCCATTGCCAACCGTTCCATTAGCACCGCACCCCCATCCAACGGCACGCCCGTCTGAGCGCAGGGCCATTGCCGTAGCGCCATACATCCCGCCATAGCAGCGCAACTTCACAACACCCTCCAGATAACCCGCACCAATCGTCTGCCAAGTGGTGGTGTCTGCACTTTTGCCGTTAAAGTTGTAGCCGCTATAGCCCGTAGCTTTTACTGTGCCGTCTTGCATCAGTGCGACAGATCGCGAATAACCGCCTGAGATGGTGAAAGCATCGATTACGCCATCCAGACATTTGTAGGGAAAAAGTGCAGAACTGGTCCAAATGTCACCTGTGTAGCCCGTGCCCCATCCTCCGTTTGTCTGTCCACTGTCGTCACCCCACATATAAAGCGAGCCGTTTTCCAGAACGACACAAAAGCGACGGTAGTACTGTGAACCTGCAACCCAGTGCGCATCCGTCTCTGAGGTACGAATTGACTTGACAGGTTTATCTTCGCCCCACGGCATAAACATTGCGTGAAAGGGTTGGTCATAGTTGTGACCTGAACTTCCGCCTTGACCTGCTGTCCACAAGCGACCGTAGATATCGATGAGATAAGTGGCTGTGTATGTACCCCCACTCACAAAAGCATCCTTGATGGGGTAACGCACACTCAGCGGCACGACTTTTGGATACATTGATCCATTGGAGTCACCCCACCCACAGCAACCGTATTGGTTCAACCCCCACATGTACACCAGCCCATTGCTGTCAATGCAGCCTTGGTGTTGGCTCCCGTAATAGTCATAACCGGTGAATACCTTAGCTACGCGGGTGCTTGATCCAAGGTCCCCGAATCCATTGAGTTTGCGAGGAATGAAGTTTTGCGAATTGGTACCTGATGCGTTTTCACTGTTAGGTCCCGAATGCCACAAACCACCGTTTTCGTCGATGTAAAAAGTATCAAGCCAATTGGATTTCACTGAAACGATGCGGGGTGTACCCGGGGGAAATGCAACCCTTGCGGGTTTAGCGCGTGCGTAGTCACCCGCACCACAGCCCAGACGCCCGCCAGTGGCATTCCCCCAGCCCCGCACATCGCCTCCGTTCATGACGGCCAGCATGTAGTAACCACTCGCTGTGTAGCTACCGCAGTTAAGTGTGTCCATGAGCTTGATCGCAATGGTTCCGTTGCGCTCTTGCATGAAGCGAAACTCCATACCCGACTGGCCGTTGGAATGCAAAATCATTCCGGCATTACCTCCCACTGAAACACCGCCAGTGAGTAAGTGCCCCTTGAGAATCACATCTTGCTGCCCCAAGGCAAAAGGCTGTGGTGTGCTTCCACGAATGACATAAGCACCACCGTCCTTGAATACGACATCACGCTCCTGGTATGCAAGGTAGGGTGAGTAGATGCCTTTCCAGCGATACCCCAAAGTCTCTATATCCATACTCATAAAGACATCTCCAAACCATTGCGCTGAATAGAAAAAGTCAAGCCCTCACCAACCATCCAAGAGGCGTAGGATGTGGCATCAAATACATCTTCCCGGCCTTGCGTAAGCAATAACTCTGAGCCATCGCTTGATAGCGAAAACCCATAAAAGCGTGGTAGTGCAGCTGTATTAACCAATTCATAACCAGACTCATCCGATTTAACTTTCAAGAGCATTCCGTGCGCGCCACTCAACACATCGGGGATGCCAACGGCCTGCAATCGACTGACCACCTGCTGTAAAACTGATTCGGCGTCGGTCAGAATTTGATTCCCACTGGCCTGAACTTGTTCAAGAACAAAAGTTGTGCTTGTCACCCCTTTTGCAGCTACTTGTTGTGCTCGATCGGCCTCCTCTGAGGCCAACTCTGCTGACATTAATGCTTGCTGCGCTTGTGCCTGACTTTGTGCAAGGATCCCCTCAGCTGACACGTTGATACGCACATCAGCATCGTGAATCAGCTTGGCCACCGAACTTACCGCACCGCCTAAGGTTGATACAGTTCGTGTGGATGTTCCGTGTATGACGTTATGCAACAGCGTACTGTCGCTAACGACTTGGGCGACCGCGTTGTGAAGATCGGTTTGTAAACTCATGACTTTCCTTTAAGTTGTCACAGCTACTGGCAGCTGTGAAGGTAAGGTTTGGTGAACCAATGGATGGAGTTCATGACCCATCGAAAAAATGTCCTCGGCATTGAGCTCTAAAAGCAGATTGAGTGCACCTTCATCCAACGTGGGGCGCTCGCGAACCTCAAGCTCGCTCCTAACTTCCCAAAATACTCCCGCAACCAAAGTGGCCTCGAATTGCCGGGTAAACCGCGCCTCATGCGGCAAGAGCCCAAGCCCACCGAGCAAGGTGATTTCAAACCACTGCCCCCCCTCCTCTGCGTGAAACTTGTACCAAGCTTCAAAGAGCGCGAACTCATACGCCGTAAATAGCCAACGCACATTTATGCGCGTGGGCGTTTGCCGAAAACGGCGGCGCTGGCGAGCAGGCCCTGACTCCATGTCAGTGCGGAGCACCGAGTCCTGAGGGCTAAGTCCATAGCCCTCGACCGAGGGCAGCGGTAAATTGTTAGGCCATTGAACATTCATCGCATCGTCCCCGCAGCAGGGTTGAGGCCATAGCGCCGTTCAAGTGTTGGAGCCAATCCTGAGCCTTGGGAAATTGAACGGGCCATGCGCGCTTCCATTTGTTCTACGATCACATCCAGTCGCGTGCTGCCATCAGGCTGTTGTTGATGCTCAACGCGGGCCTGAACCCCGCTGGCGTTATTGATGACGTTGACCTCTACATTGACATCAGCTCGCGAGAGACCCGCCCCTATAGCTGCCATTTGTCCGCGTGTGAAGACGCCTTCGCCACGTTGCAATATGGCTGGCACTTCATTCACACCAGCGATACCGCCGGAGTGATATCTTGGAAGTTCACGCTGTACCAATGCATCTGCACCGATCACACCACCAGTGTGTGCAACAGAAACACTCCCCGAAGTTGGTGCGGCAGTCGCTGGGGAGGCAAACAGTCCAGAGACGGCGCTTGCCAGGGGCAGCGTGATGATTCGTTGAATCTGTATACGAATCAGATCACTGATAATGGAGTCGGCCAAACTTTTGAAGTCAAGCTTGCCGGTCATCACAAACTGAGCCAACGCATCGGTCATGCCGTTAAATGCCCGTGTGGTGATGGACTCTATTTGCTTGCCCATGGATTGGGCATCTTCGATAAAGTTCTTCAAACCTTTTTGAAACCCAGCCGTAAATGGCTCAGCCACCTCCTTGGCTCGCTGTCCCAGTTCTTTGGCGCTTTCAGCAGCAGCGCGAGCGGCATCTGCAATTTGGCGCATCGTCTCGGCAAATCGTTCATTACCGGGCGCAGACTCTGCCACCGAACGGGCCTCAGTGGCTAACTGCTCGAGTTGCCGCGCACTTTCTTCCCGCGCTGTGGCCAACGCTTTCAAAGATTCGAGTTCGCCCATCGCACCCGTCTCGCGAAGCAGCCTTACCTGTTGCTCGCGAGTCTTGAATTCGGACTCGGCGCGAGCCGCTCGCTCTTGTATGTCACGCAGTGCTTCAAACGGACTGCGAATCACGCGCTCTAGCGTAACTTGAGCTGCCTCACGCTCCATGCGCTGACGCTTTGCAGACAAGGTGGCAAGGCGTTCCTCAATCTGCCGACGTTGATCAGCAGTTTTGGCTACCGTTTCAAGCGCCGTGCTCAGTAGCACCTCTTCCTCTTCAAAAAGTTTGCGCGTGCGCTGCAAATACTCTTGCTGAGCGTTGATGCGTAAATCTGAAGCCTCTTTAAAGCGCAAGTAGCCCTGTTCTTGGTACAGGTCAATCACCCGCTGACGGCTTTGCATCATCGCCGCCTCATCATCTGCAAGCGCTTGCAGCGACTTGGATCGCTGCTCAATGTCCGCAAGCGTGGTCTTGAATGTCTCACCAGGCAGGCGAATATTGCGCTCGAGTCCAGACATCTGCACCTCACGCTCCAGTGCAGTACGTCTAGACATCACCTCTTCCAGACGGGCTGTGAGTTTGGCTTTTTCTTGGGTGGTCTTGGCAACGGTGGCTAGACCTCGTTTTAAGATGGCTTCTTCTTCGGCCATATTGGCGCGAAGGTGCTCGACGAAGTCCTCTTGCGCAGAATTACGCGCAGCACTTCCCTCTTGAAAGCTGAGGATTCCTTGACCCTCATACAGATCAATGATTCGCTGACGGTCTTTGAGTAGTGCAGTCTCGACATCTAAAGCATCCTGTAATCGCTTGACATCGCGCTCAATCTTTGTCAACGCCTCAGCTCGGTTGGCGTCACTCGCAGTGTTGTAGGGAAGCGAGGGACGCTTTTGTTTATCGCTGTGCGCAGACTCCGCAGATTGAGCCATTTGTGCAAAACGCTGCGTCACCGCATCCGCCAGAAGCGGCATATTCCACAACTCAACATAGTTCTGGTTGGCTTGCTCGACAATGGCGTTGCGCTTTTCAAGCGCGTCCCTTAAGCGTGAGCGATTTTCCTCAGAAAAGGGATTCAAGCCCTTGCCACCGGCCAAAAACGTACCAGTCAACTCGATATCAGCCCAGACAGCAGAAAAGCTGCCAATCACAGACTTGATGGTGTGCCCAATCCCTCGCAAGGCATCAATGACCACTGCGATGGCGTAGGTAGTTTTTTCTGCCCACTGGGCAAGCGATCCATCGTCGCGCAGTCGGCTCATGCCAAGAGCTGCGTTGTCTGTGCCGAGCAGAAGTTTTTTGAATTCCTCGACCAGCACAGACATTGCTGGAATGGCGCTAGCGACCAAGGTCTGAGCGACGAAGCTGCTTTCTGCGCGCATGCGCGCCATGGCCTTGGAAGCCTTGTCAGCCTCTTCGATTTGCTGTGCGGTAAGTCTGATATTGAGGTCTTGATTTTCTGCAAGGTCCTTTAAGAAAGGCAGCATTGCAGCGCCAGATTTGCCAAAGAGATCCATGGCCAACGCTGTCTTTCCTGCTCCGTCCTCGAACTCGGCAAGTTTTAATGCCACATCGTTAAGCACCTCGGCCGGATCGCGCAGATTTCCACCAGAATCTTTAGCGGCGATTCCTAGAAACTGCAGTGCCTTGCTGGCATCTGCCCCTTCGTCATCAACGCCAGCAAGGGCCTTGGCCAGTTTTGAGAGATTGGTGCCTATCGTCTCCATGGCCGTGCCGGAGATCGTTGCCACTGGAGCAAGACCCGACAAGGCCGTGGTGCTCGCGCCGGTTTGCTCAGACAACTGTTGCAAAGCAGCTGTTGTCTCAATTGTTCGATCGATGAAATCTCTCAGAGCGCCGATTGAAGCCGCGCCTAGGGCAAATGCAAAAGCGGTCTTGGCGACAGTGGCGACTTGCTCAAGCGAGGCCTTCATGTCGCTGGCATGGCGATTCAATAGATGCGATGTACGGCCAAGATCAGCCCGAAACTCGGAGGTTTCGGCAGATAACTTGACAACGAGCGAGCCGAGATCAGCCATGCTTTTTAATCCTGTGCGCAAACATTGCCTTAAATCTTGCAACGTTCATGTTGGTCTGATTAAGGCGAGAGTCTGTGTTTTGTGGCGTGATTTCGGCATTACGGCGATCAGTAAAGGGCATAAAGTCTTCTGGTGTGAACGCTTGGGAGTGCTTGGCTCGGTTTGCGTTGGCAATGGTTGAGGAAATCACGCCACTTCTCAAATCAGCACGCAGGTCGCCAAAGGGCTCCAATTGGTAAAAGGCCATCCACTCAGTGAGTTCGTCAGAGCCGATACGCGCGAGAAGCTCACGCACTGGCATTCCAAGCGCGAGCGCCAGGCGAAAGACAAAGCGTCGGGTGGGGTTGGCCTTTAGACTTTTTTTACTGAGGCCGCCTGTTCGGTACCAATTCCGTTCAAGCGCTGTGCAACGGAAAATACGCGATCCAACGCTCGAGCGCTTTTAAGACCCAGTGCCGCGATTTCGTTGTCTTCAAAAAGTCGCGTACCACTTGCATCACACAATGAAAGTGCGACTAACCGAGCACGCACGTTTTGCATACGCCCGTCTTTGTCAAGAAGACTTGCTTCAAAGGCGTCCCGATCGGTTCCGCTCATGGTGCGTACAAGCACATCACCACCCCACTCAGGAACGGTCACGGATTCGCTTGGTAAATCATTGGCTGCCAAGATGGCTGATTTCGTGAGGATGTTGTTAGGTTTCATGGACATCAAGCCTCCGTAATATCGCCGTCGATCTCAATCGTGACGCTGGCCTCGACAACCGCGTCCACGCCACCTTGTACGCTGAACTGCGTTACATAGCCGTAAAAGGTCCAAGTTGCTGCAGGCGTTGTGTCGGTGAAGTTAATCTTGAATTGGCGACGGGTTCGATCCGCGCGGTCGCTTCTCAATCCTTGGTGTACGGTGTCATCAGGGTTGTAGTGCATCGAAAGAGAGAGTTGCCCTTCATCACGCAAGCCAACTCGTTTTTCCTTGGAGGTCGAAGCGAGATTGGTGACGTCGATGACTGAAGCCTGACCGCCTGGTCCTTGAAAGGACACGACGTTAGGTATAGTCTCGAAGGTGTTGGAACCAAAGCGGGCAATGGTGATGCCCTGTGCGGTAATGGCAGTACTGGACATGGTTAGTCTCCTTATGAAAAAAAATAAAAAATCGCGGCAAAAGAGCCGCGCTCTTGCAGTTCAGTGGTAGTAGGTGAAGTCCACAGATATCCGGTAAGTACCGGATTCATCATCGAAATCGGTAAGGCCCATGCGAACATCAGCCACCGTTTTGATACTGACTACCAACGCTGCAAGGACCTGCTCTTGCAGTTGTTCGCAAGCAACCAGCGTCCTTGCATAGGCATCAACTTGCACCCTCGAACGCCGCAGTTGGTTGGGTCCATCAAGGGACGCAACGTTGGTTTGATCTATAGGGGTGTAAACAAGCGTCGGATACTGTGCGTTCACAGGTGCAACGATGGCGTAAACCTGTCCAGCAGCCAGATGCTTGATCGAGTCAAAGAAATCCTGCATCGCTAGCGTCCATTCAAGGACCGAGCTTCAATCTCGATGCGCTGGGTAAGACGCTGCTTAATGGCATCAACCGCCTCATGGCGACGAGATTCCAATGCTGGACGTAGGAATGGCCGAGCAGCCATCTTGCGAGTACCAAATTCAACGAAGCGCCAGTACCAAGCGTCTTGCGATAGGTTGCCCCGCTTACCCTGGTTACGGAATTTTTTGCCGTGGCGCACCAGAACATAAAACGTCTGGCGACCTCCACCGGAAAGCTCTCGGATGTGCTTCATGATCACCGAGCGTTGTAGCGTTCCGGGAGGTGGCTGCTTTGAACCAAGGGACTGCGCAGCTTTAGGAGCCTGTGCCCGAGCCTCATCCCGTATGACCTTTGCACCTGCATAAACCGAGGCTCTGAGTCCTCGATTAGCAACACGATCGGGAAGTTCACGAAGAGCACGATCAAGCTGAGCAAGTCCTTCAATTCGAACTGTTTCAACTCTAGCCATTACTCACCCCTTCGCTGGCTAACAGAATGACTGAGACATTGGCCTCATCCTCATTCAGCGCGTTGTGAATCGCGAACACACGCCCTCGATACAGAACACGCATTTGTGCAACGCTCTTGGGATCGTTAAATTCGGATCTATAACGTACTGTGATTTGATGAGTAACCACCGAAGCTATGCGATCTGCAATCCGGGCTTCACGGCCTGATATGGGTTGAATGTCAGCCCAAACAATCGCCACATCTGTCCAGGTCTGTGTAGGTGCACCCAACACATCCTTTGCAACCGTAGGTAGCTGAATGCGAACACGGTGGCACAAATGGCCCGCACTGATTGAGCTCATACCAAGCTCACTCGGTATCCATCGAGAAGACCATCCACGAATGACAATGGGTCGATGCGGCCACGCGAAAGCATTGCAACTTCTTCCCGATGGCCGTAAAGACTCCCCACCCGCAATTTGATCCAACTCTTAAGTCCTTCGGGGACTGATGAGCTTGGGCCGTATCCAGCGTCAAAAGTAACGATCACAGAACCAATCTGAGGAAGAGTTGTTGGCCAAGTCTTTCCAAATACCGGAGTGAGTCGAGCAGGTTCGCATGCTGTGTCCAACACGTAATCACTCGCTGGCATCAACTGCAAACTGCCATTCATGTCCAGGTATTCAATGCTGACCAAAGACTGCACTGGACATTTCGCAATAAGAATCGCGTGTCCTGGTAGGCTGAATGCCGCATCGGCTGGAACATGTATGGTTAACGCGCCCGGAAAGGCATCGAGCACCAGCTTCCAGCGAGCAGTCATCAACTGCCTGCCGGTTAGTGTTTCGGCTGCCTGCCGAGCTGCGGTTATCAGTGAGCCAATCAGCGCGTCATCATCGTCAACATCCACCCGCAGGTGCTGTTTTGCCTCAAGAAGCGTGATTGGCTCCCCCGCTGGAGCTGTGACCAGTTGCAGTGGCATTTAAACGATCTGCACAACCGCTGCCTGATTACCTGCATTGGCTGGCAGCTCTCTAGGATTGACGCCCAGGATTTGCGCTGCAGTCTGGCTTGCGGCCACACCCACAGTGAGTGACAGGCGAACAAAGCCAAAGCCGTTCACCGTATCGAGCTCCTCGGGTTTGACGTTGATCAAGGCCTGCTTGTTGTCGCCAGTGGCTTTGACAATCTGAGTAATCGCTTTGCCACTGATGTCCTTGGCACTCGTACCAGTGGCATCAACAGCCTGCTGCAACTTAGCATCCACTGTGGCGCTGGTGCCCAGCACTCCGGTCTGAACCAAGAAAAGAAAGCCGTGGTGATTGGCCACAGAAATCCAACCGGTAGTGACTGTTCCCGCCGCTTGCGCGGCCGGATCGATGGTTGCGAGAACGGACAGCAGTTCGCTGCCTTTTGCGTTGG
>JACCEC011829811.1_pt1 | contig 20032 bp, 20 predicted proteins | sample 7450121 | NCBI WGS metagenome assembly JACCEC01 (sample SAMN15323455, study PRJNA562643) | freshwater metagenome | isolation source: river surface water | place: USA:Blue River Watershed | collected 2017-08-18 | reverse complement strand
TGCCAACTCACAAATTTAACAACTCTAAACCTCTCTGACAACCAGCTCACAGTGTTCCCCGAGAAAATCTGGCAACTCACGAAATTAACAACTGTAGACCTCGCTGGCAACCAGCTCACAGCGCTTCCCGAGAAAATCGGTCTGTGCCGGAATTTACAGATCCTAAAACTTTCTCATAACAAGCTCACAGTGCTCCCTGAGAAAATCAGTCAGCTCTTGGATTTAACAGAGCTAGACCTCTCTGATAACCGGCTTGCAGCGCTCCCCGAGGGAATCGGTCAGCTCACGAGTTTAACAACTCTAGCTCTCTCTGGCAACAAGCTCACAGCGTTCCCCGAGAGAATCTGTCAGCTCACGAGTTTAACAACTCTAGACTTCTCTTGCAACCAGCTCACAGTGCTCCCCGAGAGAATCTGTCAGCTCACGAGTTTAACAACTCTAGACTTCTCTTGCAACCAGCTCACAGTGCTCCCCGAGGGAATCGGTCAGCTCTTCGATTTAACAGAGCTAAACCTCTCTAACAACCAGCTCGCAGCGCTCCCCGAGGAAATCTGTAAGCTCCAGAATTTAGAGAGCCTACACCTCCCTAACAACCAGCTTAGGATGCTCTCCGAGGAAATCTGCCAACTCACGAAATTAACAATTCTAGGCCTCGCTGGCAACCAGTTCACAGCGCTCTCCGAGAAAATCTGGGAGCTTTTGAATTTAACAACTCTGGACCTCTCTAACAACCAGCTCGCAGCGCTCCCCGAGAAAATCTGGGAGCCCTCGAAGTTGCAGACCCTAGACCTCCGTAACAACCAGCTCACAGTGCTCCCCGAGAAAATCTGGAAGCTTTTGAATTTAAAAACTCTAAACCTCTCTAACAACAAGCTCGCAGCGCTTCCCGAGAAAATCTGGGAGCCCTCGAAGTTGCAGACCCTAAACCTCTGTGACAACCAGCTCACAACGCTCCCCAAGGAAATCTGTAAGCTCTCGAAGTTGCAGACCCTACACCTCATAGGGAACCAGCTCGTAGCGCTCCCCGAGGAAATCGATCAACTCGAAAAGTTATCATCACTAACTCTCATGAATAATCCCCAGCTGGTGAGCCTGCCCAATAACAACCTAGCTAATTTATTAGCTCACCAGTGCAAGATTAATGTTAGAGGGACCAAACTTCCCTCGGATGTCCGCGACAAACTAGGATAAGTCCGCAATACCCGTGACCTGATCCCCAAAAACTAGTCCACCCAGGATTAGAGGTTCATGATAAACTACCTAACCCAAAAGGACACGAACCATGAAAAATAGATTCACAGAAGAACAAATCATCAATATTCTCGGAGAAGCTCAAGCAGGCGCTAAAACGGAAGAGCTATGTCGTCGTCATGGCATCTCTAATGCGACGTATTATCTTTGGAAGAGCTAGTATGCAAACATGACCATCTCTGAAGCAAAACGAGCTTGATGCTTGGCCATGATTGAAGCCCACGGTCTCAGTGAAAGGCAAGCATGTCAACTTGTGGGGGCAAACCGAGCAAGCATACACTATGTACCTGAATAATGGGTTTATTTCATAGAACCTTGCCGCATTTTGCAAGCACTTTCCGAAGATTTTAGCACGTCCATAGGTGCTTTCAGCTATTGAACGTGCCAAAATCTCCAGAAAATTGCCTCGCAACCTGCAACAATTTCCTATAAACTAAACCCGTTATTCAGGTTATGTAAGCCGCAACCAGAAGAGGGGCTTTTGAGGGGGGGCGATAACCGCTATTGCGCATGAGAAGCGTTGTTAACCTGAATAATGGGTTTATTGCATAGAACCTTGTCGCATCTTGCGAGCACTTTTCGAAGATTTTGGTACGTCCACAGGTGCTTTTAGCTATTGAATGTGCCAAAATCTCGGGAAAATTGCTGCGCAACCTGCAACAATTCCCTATAAACTAAACCCATTATTCAGGTTGTTATAGATACCGGCGCATTCATGTGCTTGTGAAACGTGAAGGAATAGACATCAATCATAAGAAATTGTTTAGAACTTATACCATTTATCGAAAATAAGTTTTAGTTTGCCTGTTTTTGTCCTTAATTTGATGAAAAACAGGTAGCTAAAAAATAAAATTTATTTTTGATAAATGGTATAAGTTAGGCGATCCGGGTGGATTTAAATTTAGCGACTATCGGACGCTGTCAGAAACCAATTCTTCGAGTGATTTCAGTATATACTCCTCCCCGCTAAATCTTCGAGCATCGATCGAGCAATAGTGAATCCGCAAGGACGAGGGCCATCATCGCTTCCACGACGGGAACAGCGCGGATCGTGACGCATGGGTCATGGCGCGATCCTTCTGGAATCTTAAATTCCTTTTCCTCACCTTGAGTACTCACCGTTTTTTGTGGCTTCATAATGCTAGAGGTTGGCTTAAAGGGGACGTTGATGATCAAAGGCATCCCCGTGCTGATACCGCCAAGCGTGCCACCTGCGAGGTTGCTGCTCTTGGTGATTTTCCCTTCTGCATTGACGATGAACTGGTCGTTATGTTCTGATCCTTTCATGCGCGTGGCCTGGAACCCCGAGCCGATCTCAAACCCTTTCGTCGCAGGAATGGAAAGCATTGCCTTAGCTAAATTAGCCTCGAGCTTTTCATAGACGGGATCACCTAGACCAGCCGGCAGGTTAAACCCAACCGCCTCGATAATGCCGCCTAGTGAATCCCCCTCTTCTTTCGCCAGTTGGATCGCCTGGATGATCTTCTCTGTTGCTGCTTCGTCAGGGCAGAAAATGGGGCTTTTGCGCGTGGCATCTTGGAGGCCAGCGGGGTTATTGAATGGGGATTCTTGGATGGCGATTCCGCCGATCTCCTTGATAAAAGCGACGACCTGGATGCCTTGGATTGCAAGCAGTTTTTTTGCCACGGCGCCAGCTGCGACACGGCATGCGGTCTCTCGAGCAGAAGACCTTCCACCTCCCCGGTAGTCGAAAATCCCATACTTTTCGAGATAGGTAAAGTTTGCATGTCCCGGGCGGAGCAGATCTTTGATCGGCTCATACTTAGAGGAGTCTGCGTCTTGATTAAACATAATGATGCTGATCGGAGCCCCTGTCGTTTTTCCTTCGAAAACACCCGAACAGATCTCTGCGAGATCTTTTTCTCCGCGTGGGGAGACATAAGCTGTTTTGCCAGGTTGACGCAAGGCAAGTTCAGCATTGATCTCATCATCTGATATGGGGAGTCCAGCCGGGCATCCGTCAATGATGACACCGATCGCTTTTCCATGAGATTCACCCCAGGTGGTGATCCGGAAGAGATTGCCAAAATGATTGCTTGCCATGAGGAGGTCCTGCTATTAAAACTTTTGTTTTTAAGGGAATTTCAACACTCAACTTCCCGTTAAAATTGCCCTCTTAGGGCTTACTTTATTGCTCTAAATCTGCGGCGTTGGCAAGGCCTAAATTTAGAACTGTTGAAGTCATTGATGTCTTGTCAACCTGAATATACCGAAATCACTTGAAGAATCGGTTTTTCCAGTGTTGCCCGCCAATGAATTTGAGATCCGCCTGCATCGCTCAACTTATTCAAGTTGAGCTGTTTCTGCGTCGGGTTGGCCTGACTCAAATTCATGGCGACTCCTTGCCAAATTTCCGATTCTTCAAGTGATCTCGGTATAATGGGTTTATCTCATAGAACCTTGCCGCATCTTGCGATGCACTTTTCGAAGATTTTGGCACGTCCATAGGTGCTTTTATCTATGGAAGGTGCCAAAATCTCCGGAAAATTGCCTCGCAACCTGGAACAATTCCCTATAAACTAAACCCATTATTCAGGTTGTCAATGCAACCAGTTCTTCAAGAACGGCTTCATCTGTTTTATTGCTCACATCGATCCGAATAGCTCGGATCCTTTCATAGAGTACTTTTCTTTTTGCGTACATCTTGTCAAAAGATCCTTCTGGATCGATCGGATCGAGATAAGCGGGGAGTGTCGACTTAAGGACTCTTTTCTTCAATGTCTCTTTATCCAATGACAAATAGATGAGCTGGCCCATTTTCTCCAGGATTTCCACGTTTGTGCGGTGCAAGATCATGCCACCGCCAACGGCAATAATGCACGCTTGCACATTCTGAAGCGCGGCAAGGACCTGTGTTTCGAGGACCCGAAATCCCTCTTCCCCAAGCTTCCTAAAGATTTCGCGACATCCGATCTGCTCATTCTTCAATAGTGCATATTCCTCTTCAATCAGTTGATCGGTGTCGATAAACGGACGGGAGAGGTATGCACTCAGCTTCTTTCCAAAATAAGTCTTGCCACATGACTTAAACCCGAACAGGATGGTGTTCATTCCTTAACCTCGACCGATGCACCGAGATTGGATAAGTCGCATGCAAATGTTGGAAATGTTTTAGCTACGCACTCGACGCCGTTGATCACACTATCGCCTTTTGCGCCTAATGCAGCTATCGAAAGGGACATCGCTATTCGATGATCGGCATAAGACTCAAGATGGGTTCCTTGAAGAGGAGAGTGGGAAACGATGAGTCCGTCCGGGGTCTCTTGAATGGCAGCTCCCATTTTTTTTAGTTCCTTGCAGATGCTGTGGATCCTGTCCGACTCTTTTTTTCGAGCGACTGCGGCATTGAAAATGCGGGTTGTCCCTTCTGCATAGCAGCCAATAACGGCTAAAATGGTGATCGCATCGATATAGTCATTGATGTCTAGCTCCATTCCTTTTAACCTAAAGCCTTTTTTGACGATCAACTGTTTTTTTTGATCATCAATTGCGATGTTGGCTCCCATTGTGATGAGTACTTCAACTAATTTTTTATCTCCTTGGCAATCGCTCATATCGATATTGCTTAAAACAAGTTCTGAGTTGGTGACAAGGGCTGCAGCAATGGGAAAGGCGGCAGAGCTGAAATCGCCAGGCACTGTCATGTCGAACCCAGCATAGCTGCCATTTCCATAGACGGTGTAGTGGGTGTAATTGTCATTATCAACGCGTAAGTTCAAACGTTTCATCCAGCTCAAGGTGAGGTCAATCCAAGGTTTTTCACCGGGATTGTCAACAAAGATCTCGCTTTTTCCTTTGAGAAAGCTCGTTGCAATCAACATCCCGGAAACAGGCTGGGAATCTTCGCCGGGCAAAGTGACTTTCCCTGGCTTCATCGGTCCTTTGATGATGATGGGGGCATAGCCATCCTGACGCATCGAATCGGCCGTGGCGCCTAGTTGCGCTAACGCATTAAGGAGTGGCTTGACAGGGCGGTTATGGCGGATCGAGTGATCGCCAGTAATAACTGTGTAGGTTGGACAGAGCCCTGCAAGGGCTCCGATAAATCGGAGGACTTGGCCGGAATTGCCCGAATCGATCACATTTTCAGCGCTCTGGAGCTTCCCATTGGTCCCTTTGATGTGAATCTCATTGTCATTTATATCGACTGCAGCACCGAGCATTCGGAGCGCTTCGACCATGGCAAATGTATCAGGTGATTTCAAATAGCTGCGGACAGTGCTCTTCCCATTTCCCATCAGTGCAAAAAGAACGGCTCTCAGTGTATGGGATTTAGAAGGGGGGATGGCAATTGTACCTCTGAGCGAGGAAGGAGAGATATGGAATTGGGTCATGATGCACCTCGGCATTGGGAAAGGGTCGAAATGAGCACTTCTTGAAGTAAAGCATTATCGATAGTTGTGCAATAGGCTCCTTTGAAAGTTGCAGGAGAACCGATGGCCTCTAAAAGCACAAAACGGGGTTGTGCATCTTTGGCTTTTTTATCGAGCATCATGGCCTCATACAGATTTTCAAATGTGACCTGATTGGAAATGTTTAGGGGAAATTCAAAGAGTTTGAGGACCTGATCGATCTGTTCGCACACGGCTTTATCAAGAAGCCCCAGCCTATGGCTTAAATTAGCCTCGGCAATTATCCCTATGGCGACAGCTTCGCCGTGGGCTATCTCGTAATTTTCAAGAAGCTCAATGGCATGGGCGACCGTATGACCGAAGTTCAAGATCCTCCGGTATCCTGTTTCTTGGAAATCGGCTTCGACAACCTCTTTTTTGATCAGGAAGCTATCGTAGATCACTTCTTGTAAAAACTCGGGGTCCTTCTTCACCCACAGGGAATGACCGTTGATCAGTTTTTGAAACAATTGAGGGGAGCGGATCAGTCCATGCTTGATGATTTCAGCAATCCCATTTCGCCATTCTTTGTCGGGAAGAGTAGAAAGGGTTGTCGTATCGATTACAATGTGATCTGCCGGATAGTAGGTTCCTACAAGATTTTTTCCAAAAGGGGTATTCACTCCCGTTTTTCCACCTATGACCGCATCGATCATGCAGAGCAGGGTTGTCGGAATGCATAAAAAAGGCACACCTCTGCAGAAGGTCGAAGCAACGTAGCCTGCAAGGTCTGTGGCAACGCCTCCGCCAATGGCAATGATTGCGGTGTCTTTGCCGCATTGATGGGCAAACAGCTCATCTTCCAGAAGGGCCTTCATTTCGCGTGTTTTTGAGTCCTCACCTGCAGGAAAGGTGAGTGTTGTGATGCTAATCCCTTGCTTTTGCAAGAATGCAGCCCATTTGTCGACGAGGAGCCCTTGGATATGGGAGTCTGCAATTGTCACAAGCCTAAGCTTAAGATTATCGAGAATGTCTATCCAAGATTGGCTATAGAGAAGTTCATCGCCAAAATGGACCTTCGTCAGGATGGGGGCTGGTGTTTGCTGGAGGGTAAGAGAGCGCTTAATCATTGTGCATAGAGCCGTTTTAATGCGTTAAGGCCTCGTTCAATATGGTCTAGGGATTCCGTGAAAGCAAACCGGACATATCCTTCCGTTCCAAATGCGCTGCCTGGCACGGTAGCTATGTTAGCTTCCCGGAGAATTTTTTCGCAAAAGTCTTGGGAAGAGATTTTTTCTTGCGTGAACACATTCAAAGGAATAAAGGCATAGAGCGCCGAAGGAGGTTTGGGGAGATCACAAGAAAACAAATGATTCAGTGTGTCCATAAAATGGTCTCGTCTCTCTTGCATTGCAGTCTTCATTGCTGAGCTGACTGCATGCGCATGTTTGATCGCGCTTAGAGCTGCCCATTGGCTTAAACTTGCCGTCCCTGTCGTCGTCTGCCCTTGCAAGGAGGTCATTGCAGCAATCAAGTGTTCCGGCCCTAGGGCAAATCCGACACGCAATCCTGTCATTCCAAAATTTTTTGAGCAGCTTTGGATGACAACAACGCGATTTTGCCATTGGGGGAAGGAGCCGCAAGAGACAAACTGTTCTTGATCATAGAGGATCTCGCTATATACTTCATCAGAGATCACGCTCCAATCCTCGGCTTCGGCCAATTCCAAGATTTTGATGAGCTCATCGCGACTATAGATTGCACCGGTTGGGTTATTGGGTTGGTTTAAGATGAGGACCTTTGTTTTCGGGGTGCTCATCTTCTTCAACTCGTTTGGCGTAATCTTCCAGTCATTTGCTTTTCGAGTCGGGACATTGATTGCAGAGCTATTGAAATGGGTAACGATCGTAAGGTAGGAGGGCCAGAAAGGAGAAGGGATCAACACTTCATCTCCAGGAGACAGGAGTAGGTCTAAAGCTGCATACAGGGCAAATTTACCTCCGCACGTGACTAGAATTTGGCTTTCTTTATAGTGGCACCCATAGCTCGAGTTTAGCCATTGGACAACCGCCGTTCTAAGAGCAGGTAAGCCCATCAGGGGGGGATAGGAGCAGTCTTGAGACTGCAGTGCTTGGGAAACTCCTGCGGCAATGTCGGGATGCATCGGCAAATTGGGATCTCCGGCAGAAAAATTAAATACTTCTTCGCCTTGAGCTTTTTTTTGTTGGGCAAGTGTATTGATCGCAACAGTTACGGAAGGGGCAATTTTATTGTGGATTTCCATGGGGTCTCTTTTGGATAAACTCTATCCATTTTTTCCAGTATTTATTAAGAATTTTACGATTGTTCTCTGTCAGCTCGTTCGCCAGCTGAGGCGGTGTCTTGGCCAGGCGAATCATCGATTGGAACCCAGTTCCGGCAATTTCTAATGCTTGAACATCTTCTTGTTTGACAAAGGCCAGCAGCGATTGGGAGATCAACATGGGCAAGTGGGAGATCAATGCTACCTGTTCGTCATGTTGTTCCAGCCCAAGGCGGATGGGGTTTGCTCCCAGAGAATCGATCCAACGCTCAATTGTGTGCAGCGTCTCTGCTTTGTTATTGCGATGCGGAATTGTGATCCAAACTGCGCCTTTAAAAAGGGTTGCGGAACTTGAGGCAAAGCCTAACGTCTCCTTTCCCGCCATTGGGTGGGTTGAGACAAACTCGATCTGATCAGTCGACAGCTTTTCTAAAACAGGTACAATCTGCCCTTTAACGCTGCTGATGTCCAGCACGGTCAACGAATGCTTTAAAGAAAGACCTGCGAGCAACTGTGCAATGGAAGACAGCTCCGACAGGGGAGTGGCAATGATCACCAGTTCTGAGCAATTGGCAAGTTCTTTAGGTGTTGCAACAAGATGATCGATCACATGAGCTTGAAGGGCATCTTCCCAATCGCTGCATTTTTTGTCACAAACGGCGATCTCAACGGTTGGATCATGAGCTTTGATCGCTTTGGCAATCGAACCGCCGATTAACCCTAGGCCAATGATCCCTATGCGTCTAAAACACATGAGCTATCCTTGTTGTAAATCCCTAGCATGTTACAGCTTTGAGTGATTGTTTGGAGGTTTTGCAATGCCTGTTTAACGAGATGTTGTTGGTCTTTTTGAAACTGCAGGTCGATATAGAACAGGTATTCGAACGGTTTCCCAATGATCGGCCGGGATTCAATTTTAGTCAAATTGATCCCATGGTTTGCAAATTCCTGCAACACCTTTGCCAATGCTCCTGGCACATGCTTTAAGGTAAGCAAGAGAGTACATTTATCCCCTTCCACTTTTTTCCGGTCTTTTTTGGCCGCAAATAAAAACCGAGTGAAGTTCTGCGGATTGTCTGCGATCCCCTTTTTTAGCACCGAAAGGGAATAGAGCTGAGCGGTCTGACAGCTTGCGATCGCCGCTTCCTTGGGATCTTGCCTTTGTGCAAGCATCGCAGCAGCTCCTGCGGTGTCATAGTGCACGATTGGCTCTATCCAGGGATGGGAGCGGAAAAAGGCGCGGCATTGATCAAGCGCTTTTGGATGGGAATAGACCCGTTCGAGCTTCTTGATTGCATCATCTGAATCGGTCATTCCTAGAAGGCAATGCTCGATTTTGAGCAACTTTTCTCCAACGATCTGGATCTCGAACTGGTGCAACAGATCGTAATTTTCCCAAATGGAACCAATTAACGCATTCTCAATCGGGATAATTGCGATATCAGCTTGATCGTTCTGCAATGCCTCATAAAGGGAAAGAAATGTTTCTTTCCCCGTAAGTTGGACATCAGACCCGAATGCGGCAATGGCTGCCAATTCGCTAAAAGAGCCTTGAGTTCCTTGATAAACGATCCTCTTCATCCGATTTGTTCCTTTTCGTTCATAATCATTTTCATTTCCATTTTGGAATAGTTCACAAATGTCGTGAACATCTCTTCAATAATCGCAGGGCTTAAGTGGTTTTGTTTCGCCAACTCCCGGAGCATCTCTTTTTGGAGCCTTTCCCTTTCCCAGTCATCAACAGGAAGGGTTTGGTTTCGTTTGACTTTGGCAATCTCTTTGGTCACCTTAAGCCTCTTTCCTAATAAACCGATGATCTCTGCATTGATCGCATCGACTTCATTGCGTAAATGATGTAAATTCATAGGTGCCTTCCAATTGCTTTTGCGATTGAATTTAGTTCTTGGGAAAGTTGGGCAAGTTCTTGCGGAAGCAGAGCCTGCTTGCCATCGCACTTTGCCTCTGCTGGCAAATGGTGCACTTCGACTAAAAGTCCGTCCGCTCCTAAAGCGACAGATGCTTTACAGAGAGCTGGGATAATGTCTTTGCGTCCAGCCGCGTGGCTTGGATCGACGATGATCGGAAGGTGTGTCATCCCTTTTGCAACAGCGACACTGCTTAGATCCAGCGTGCTGCGCGTCGAGTTTTCGAAGGTGCGGATCCCTCGTTCACATAGGATCACCTGTTCATTTCCGTGTGCCATAATGTATTCAGCGCTCATGAGCCATTCTTCGACAGTTGCCGACATACCTCGTTTTAAAATTACTGGCTTTCCACATTGCCCTACCTCTTTAAGGAGATTGAAGTTCTGCATGTTCCGTGCTCCAATCCTAACGATATCGACATGTTCTGCAACCACGCCTACATCGCGCACATCCATCACCTCGGTCTCAATCACAAGGCCGTGTTCCAACTGTGCCCTTTTATGGATCTTTAGTCCTTCAACGCCCATCCCTTGGAAGCTGTAGGGGGAAGTTCTTGGTTTGAACGCAGATCCTCTCAATACGGAAACTTTGGCATTTTTGAGTTGCTGGGCGATCGTTAATAACTGTTCCTCGCTTTCAATAGCGCAAGGACCAGCCATCATGATGATCTGGTCGTGGCCGATCTCGATATCCTTGACCTTGATGGTCGAGTGATGTGGCTTGAAGGCTCTGCTAGCCAGTTTGAACGCAGTAGCAATCGGCATGACCGTATCGACACAGTCCATGGCTTGAATTTCTCCAAGCAACTTGCCCGTCGGCCTGTGTTCAAGGCCTAGGATCGTTGCATCGCCCGCTGTGGAAATGCAGTGGTGCATCCCATGCTGGTTCAATTTTTGGACCAGAAGGGCAAGAGCATCGCTTCTGATCTGTTGCTTTAATTTAATTAACATATCAAATCCTTTATAATCAATAACTTATAGTATTTTTAGACGTAGAACGTCTCTTGTGTATCGCTCTCGCGTTTATACCGAAATCACTCGGCTTTGAAGAGCTAAGATTTAACATTAAGAGAAAGCAAAAAACCGTTATCAGCCTTTTGCGGGCCTTAAGTTAAAACAACGGGTAGTAAGGGGTTAAATATGTATTGGCGCTTAGGCGCCAAAATAGAAATAGAAAGAAACGTAAAAATGGCAAGATGCGCAAGAAGTAAGAGCCTCTTGCGACGCAGGTGCGAGAGCCTGTAGCTTCTGCGTATTGTTCATGGTAAAAACACTTTGCCTTTTTCTTTTATAGCCATCATTATAATCTAATTTCATCCAATGGTCAAGAGGTTTCATCTTTATGCTCTTCTGCATCGTAACCGGCCCCACCCTCCTCAAAGTCAAAGATACGATCAATCTAGCACTTAATAAGGTTCAAGGGATTGAGTTCCGATTCGACCTTTTTGAGTCTGTGGATATGAAAGGGATAAAAGAGCTGCTCGCAGGTTTTGGCGATAAACGCCCCTTTAAGCTCCTTTTCACCTTGCGCCCAGTGAGGCAAGGAGGGGAATATAAAGGCACTGAAGAGGCAAGGCTCTCTTTATTAAAGGATCTGTGCGCCCTTGGGCCTGATTACGTCGATTTGGAATGCGATATCCCGTTGGCCTGCTGGAAGGAGTTCTCTGCTCAATTTCCCCATATCCAGTTCATCTGCTCTTTTCACGATTTTACGCATGCTCCAAAAGACCTAGACCATTTGCTCTCCACCATGAAAAATCCTTATGCCCACATCTATAAAATTGCCGTGATGGCCCTCACAGCAAATGATGCATTGAGCATGCTCCATTTCGTTCGAAGAAATAAGGACCAGTGCAAGTTAATTGGAATCGCAATGGGAGAGATGGGGATGATCTCTAGGATCCTCGGACCTGTAGCTGGTAATTACTTCGATTATGCCTCGATTACTCAAACCACCGCCCCTGGCCAATTAAGCGCTAAGCAGATCGAAAAACCCTACCGCCACTCCCAACTTAACTTCAACACCACCATCTATGGACTGATCGGTTTTCCGATTGAAAACAGTTTAGGGCATCGGATCCATAATGCGGTCTTTGAAAAAAACCGCTCAAATGCCGTCTATGTGAAAATACCAGTTCGCCCTGAGGAACTTTCCTTCTTCATCCATTCGGCCAAAGTCCTTCCTTTTAAAGGACTGAGTGTTACGATGCCATTAAAAGAAGTGCTCATCCCGTTTCTTGATGCAATGACCCCTTCTGCACAAGCGATTGGAGCTGTTAATACCATCGCAATCGAAAATGGAAAATGGATAGGACATAATACCGATGGGATCGGAGCACTTAACGCAATCGAAACAAAATTGTCTGTTAAGGACAAGCATGTCTTAATCATTGGGGCAGGCGGCGCTGCCAAAGCGATCATTTATGAGGCCCTTCAACGAGGAGCTCATGTGACCATCATTAATCGCACTGGCTCAAAAGCTGAGCATCTGGCGCATAGTTTTCGATGCCAAGGGGGAGGGTTTGGTCTGTTTCCCCAGATCTTGAAACGGGGATACGATATCCTTGTTAACACGATTCCTGAAGGGGAACTGATCGCTGAGCAATGGATCCTTCCAAATACGGTTGCGATGGATATTGTTTATATTCCCAAAAATACCCCATTTTTGCTCAAAGCTTCGCGAAAAAACTGTCGCCTTGTTTACGGGTATGAGATGTTTATCAATCAAGCCATCGAGCAACAGCTCATTTGGTTTCCTCACCAAACAAACAGCATGTTGAGGAACGCCATCGAACCGATTGTCTTAGCAGAATTCTAGTCTATAAACCCATTATTCAGGTGAATAGGGACCGGGCTTTTTATTTCAAGGGTTCACTATTCAAAGACCTCTTTTTCCAGGACGTGTTTTTCCCCTTCCGAGCGAGCGACTAGGACTGCACAGCAGCTATCGCTGAAGACGTTCACGGTCGTTCGGCACATGTCTAAGATCCGATCTACGGCAATGAACAGTCCGATTCCTTCCACAGGAAGTCCGATCGCTTTTAAAATTACGATGACCGCTACCAAGCTTGCTGAGGGGATTCCAGCGACGCCGATGGAAGTGATTAGCGCTAATAGGACGACGATAAATTGGGTCGAAAAAGAGAGGTCGATCCCATAAGCTTGCGCGACAAACATTGCTGCAACACATTCATAGAGGGCCGATCCCGACATATTAAGGGATGTGCCTAGCGGAATGACCAAACTGCAGATCCTGTTTGATACCCCAGCTCTTTTTTCGACGCAATCGATTGTGATTGGAAGCGTTGCGGAAGAGGAGCTTGTCGAAAAAGCGGTGATCAATGCAGGGGCCATGGCCTTAAAATGGCGGACTGGCTTAACTTTGGCGATATACTTCAAGATCAACGGCAAGGCGATAAAGACAAACGCTAATAGACCTAAGATGACAGATGCTGTGAATAGTCCAAGAGAGTGGAGCGATTCAACACCTGTTGTAGCAAATACCTTGGCAACCAAGCAGAAAACCCCTAAAGGCAAGAATTTCATGACCATATGGGTAATACGGATCATCGCTTGGAATATTCCTTGCCAAAACCCGATCAAAATCGAAGAGGGATGAGATTCAATTTTGGAAATGGAATAACCGAAGATTAAGCTAAAGAAGATTAATCCGAGCATTTGTCCGCGTGAAAATGCTTCGACAACATTAGAAGGGATAATTTGCAAGATTACTTCTGTGATCTTATATCCTTCTTGAGCGTTTAAGTGCTGCTGGACTGTGAAGGCATCGATGGAAGCATAGTTCTTTAATGTGTCGGGATGGATCACCGAACCTGGATTGAAAAGGTTGACGAAGAGAAGGCCGAGAAGAATGGCGACCAAACTTGTTGAGATGTAGAATGAAAAAGTTTTTAAGCCTAAGCGGCCAAATGCAGCATCATTTCCTATCCGTGCGACACCAGTAATAATCGATGACGAGACAAGGGGAACAACGACTAAGGTTAAGGCATTAATGAAGAGTTTGCCGATTAAATCATACGCAGAATAGAGTTTAATGCCAAAAATGATGGTTTCTGTTCCAGACCACGATCCAACAAACATTGCCAGAACGATGGCGATAAAGATGATCCAAGGAGACTTCTTTTTTTTGTGCATAACTAAATTCCTTAACTATTCAATAAAGTAAACGGCTAATTGTAGCAGAAAGAGAACTTTTTAATCCACCCGTAAGGCTGATCCTTACCTGAAGAACAGGGGATTTAACAAGGAGGCGTCGTCAATTTGAAGCAAGCCGCGCTCTTAATCTGAATAATGGGTTTATTTCATAGAACCTTGCCGCATCTTGCGAGATCTTGCGAGCGTTTTTCGAAGATTGTGGCACGTCCATAGGTGCTTTCAGCTATTGAACGTGCCAAAATCTCCGGAAAATTGCCTCGCAACTATTCAGGTTCTTAAGATCGGTTCGCGTCCAAGGGCGCTTCATTGGCCTGCACTGCCGGCAAGAACTGATTCTTCAAGTGATTTCGGTATACAAGGCAGTTAATTCTGCGGTTGAATCCGGTCGATCAGAAGATTTGGCATTGTTAGAGTTATATGATGGGTCTTTACAAGCTCTTTCACACATTTGGTGAGATCCTCTATCCCTTGGATCCGATCGGATCCAAAGTTGGGGTTATAAAAATAGCCCTTTGACCCTCCCAAATTGATCCAATTCACGCGGTGGGAAGAAGAGTAGAGTGCATAAGCGCCAGGAGGTAGCGCACAGAGTTGTTCAGCAATGTGCTGGTCTGTTTGCTTGAGGGGATCGCATTGCAGCACATTGAGCTGTCTGTCTAGGTTCAAAAGTTGGGTCGTTGCCTCCTCGTTAAGAGAGTGAAGCAAAGAAGCTTCTTTAGAAGCCCCCGCTTCAAATTGTTGAGTAACAGCTTTGATGTGCTCATCAGGATCTGTAAAGTGAGCCTGTGTCTTGAAATAGAGGTATAGGAACCAATTGGACATCCCGCGACAAACTCCGTAACGATGGAAAAAGTTAATTCCTTGATTTTGGCCTTGGTTGTCTCGAATCTCAAACAAGGGATAAGAGCCTGGTTCTAAGAAGGGATGCAAATAGAGGTCTTTGGTATCGGTGCGGTGGGTATTGAGACTGGACATTAAAAAACGATTGCCCATTTCGCTGTAATGGGTAAGGAATCGTGTTGAAGCCATTGCTTGGCGGGAGGCGACATAGCATCGCTTGGCTAAATCTGTTGCACCTATACAATTAAGCAGACTGCTGACTGCTGATAAAAAGAGGGTGTAGATATCTTGGAATGTCGAATCGACTTCCCATTTGAAAATTTCCCAACGATCATTCAGCTTGCTCGAAGGGTTTGAAAGAGGATTTGCTGCTTGCCGGGTAATTTGGTCGATCGCTTCTTGTCCGCTTAAATAAGCGCGCAGATGAGTAGCAGAATCTAATAATTGGGGAGTGAATTTATTTGAATTTTCAGTCATCTTTTCTATAAATGAAAATAAATTTATTCAGTCTATAATAAACTATCGTGCGATAGAAATAAATAATAATTATTAGTTGAGGTTGCGCAGCATCACATTTTATATAATTATAAATAATCCTCTTTGACATTAATTAACGTTATTTTAATAGTTGATATAAAAGCAAATTAACAATATGCTTTCTATTTGTTTAAAAAGGATTGTTATGAAAAAGTATTTTTCTTATGGAATGATCGGTGTTGCCGGTGCGCTGTCAGTGATGACAGGGATGGAGCAAAAGCGGCTGACTGCTTCGTTTGGATCCATTGTGCCAGAAGTGTTGCCGTTTACTCCGGAACATGAAGTTGTCGTCACCGCGAAGACATTTACGCCAGATGAAAGTAAGTTTCTTCTTGGACATGACCTGATTAGCCGCGGTGTGGTTCCTGTCCAAGTCAATGTTCAAAATAATACGGCCAATGAATATTCCCTCTGCGCAAGTTCGGTCGACATGCCTCATATCGATCCTAGTAAAGTCGCTTTTAAAGTTTCTAAATCGGCTATCCCTAGAGCTGTAGGTTGGAAGATCCTCAGTTTCTTGTTTTGGCCACTGATGATCCCAAGTACGATCGACGGGATCCGGACCTATACCTACCACCGGAACCTAAAAAAAGATTTCCATGCAAAGTCTTTAAAGGAAAAAGGTGAGGTTGTTTCTCCTTACTCGACATTTCACAGGATCCTTTTTGTACCCAAGGACAAGGTGAAAGAGATGTTTGCTGTGACAGTGATCGATCTAGAGACCATGGAACAGAGATCGGTTGAAACACACTTAAGCAAGCGGGAAACGGCAAAGACGGCTGAGTCAATGTCATAATTCCACCTCCATTTTCTACCTTTCTTGTCTAAGGGAGGAAGTTTCACTATTGTCCCAAGCAACAAACATAACATCAATTATCAGACCTTATGAAGAATTTGGAAAGAGATTCTCCCGCATCCGAGGTTACCAGTCGACGTGCAGCGACCGATTATTTAGTGCATGTCATGGGATTTGCTCCTCAGCGCACTGAAGGTTTTATACCGAAATCACTTGAAGAATCGGTTTTTGAAACCGTCTCCTGCCAATGAATTTGAGATCCGCCTGCATCGCTCAACTTATGCAAGTTGAGCAGCTTCGGCGTCGGCTTGGCCTGACTCAAATTCATAGCGGCTCTTTGCCAAATTTCCGATTCTTCAAGTGATTTCGGTATAGACGAACGATCGCCTCAACGCATATACCAATGAATACAAATAAGCCTCTTTTCGAGCATGGCCAAATCTTCTTTTCATTTTTTTCATTTTTTTGTAAAGTGATGATTGCTCCCTGTTAACCATGAATATATGGATTTATTTCATAGAACCTTGCAGCATCTTTCGAGCACTTTTCGAAGATTTTGGCACGTCCATAGGTGCTTTCAGCTATTGAACGTGCCAAAATCTCCGGAAAATTATCTCGCAACCTCTAACAATTCCCTATAAACTAAACCCATTATTCAGGTTACCAACAAGGACAATCAGAATGGATTCGGTTTACATTGCCTATCTGGTCTATGCAGCCATCGGCGTTGTTTCAGGGATCATGGCAGGACTGCTGGGTATTGGTGGTGGACTAATTACAGTTCCCTCGTTATTTTTTCTGTTTACCTTTCTGAAATTTCCTCAAGCCCATGTGATGCATCTTGCGATTGGAACATCGCTTGCTGCGATGATTTTTAATACGCTTTCATCATCGCGGGCTCACAACAAGAAAAAAGCTGTGCTATGGCCATTGTTTAGAAAAACGATACCAGGGCTTGTTGTTGGAGGTATGATCGGTGCCGTCATTGCAGAATATATGTCTGGTGTCATTTTGGAGATCATTTTTGGACTATTCTTATGCTTCATCGGTTTTCTTTTTTTTCGAAGGATTCAGCCCCATTTTAAAGAGACAGCCGTTCCTCAAAATCCTATATTCTCGCTGATCTTCATGGGAATTGGCATCTTTTCTGTGATCTTAGGACTCGGAGGTGGATTATTTTCTGTTCCAACGTTAACAGCTTTTCGACTTCCGCAAAAAAGCGCGATTGCGACATCCGCTGTCATCACCTGCTTAATGACGATCATCGGAGCCATTGGCTTTCTGATTCTAGGACTTGAAACTGTGAATCTTCCAGATTCGATAGGATTTATCAATCTTCCCGCATTTTTGAGCATCGGTACCATCTCATTTTTCTTCGCTCCGATGGGAGTCAAATGGGCCCATGAACTGCCTGACCAAATTTTGAAAAGAGTGTTTGGAATTGTATTAATTTTGACCGGCATCTCCATGTTGGTCTAAAAGGCGACTGTTAATGGATTTAAATTTCATCGCTAGACGAAGATCACCCATTTATATTGATGATAAATGGAGCCAGAAAAGACGGGGAAAAGGAATTTATTGGAATCCACAATCGAGTCAGAGAAAAAACATTATTTTTTAACTAATGGTAACTTTTTGGAAAATGGGCTTTTCGTTTGAGCGGATCATCTCCTCCCAAAAGTCTTGGTCAGCATTGGACTGCTCATCTTTTTTCTGATGGTTCAAAGCGACAAAATCGTGATGTTTTTGGTGATGCTGCTGTTTTCTATGGATGCTCCGAAGCTTTCGAGAAGCTAAGAAATGTTCTTTTAATCGCCAATTGATCACTCGGGTCGAGTCGAGATCTGTTGCAGCAAAGGCTTCTTCGAAATGGATGCAGGAACTTTTTTGATTGACGCAGCATTGCGTTTGAAGCGCAGAGCGGTTAATTTGCGATGTAGCCTCTCCCCGATTGGCATTCAGATCAATTCTTTCTTTTTGCGCACAGTCCAATTTTCTTTTTTGGATGCTTTGTCTCCGTATTTGGAAGGCATAAAGGGGAAGTTGTTCAACTTGAGAAGGGATCCTAGGAACTTTAACGAGGTCGTAATTATGGGCAATGAGAAGATCGCTGCAAGAGAGCTTGCTTAGCAACAGGGGGAAAAGGTGCTCTTTGTCCCGCCCTAGCCAATAGTGGATCCGCTCGGCTGCTAAAAGACAGTAGTTGCAATAGCAACCATAACGTTTCACAATTCACCTCCCATTGGAAGTTGACTTGGACCGCCGGATCGATCCGGTTGTTCAATGGTTCTTCATTTTCCGTGCTGGGATTTAATCAAATCTTTAAATTACTGGCAACCTGAATAATGGGTTGATTTCATAGAACTTTGGCGCATCTTGGGAGCACTTTTCGAGGATTTTGGCACGTCTATATACCGAAATCACTTGAAGAATCGGAAATTTGGCAAGGAGCCGCCATGAATTTGAGTCAGGCCAAACCGACGCCGAAGCAGCTCAGCTTGAATAAGTTGAGCGATGCAGACGGATCTCAAATTCATTGGCAGGCGACGCTGTCAAAAACCGATTCTTCAAGTGATTTCGGTATAGGTGCTTTCAGCTATTGAATGTGCCAAAATTTCCGGAAAATTGTCTTGCAACCTGCAACAATTCCCTATAAACTAAACCCATTATTCAGGTTAGCAAGCTATTTTTGATCCGTTCCCTAGACACTCCCTATTCTTCAAGTTGTTTCGAGATAGATCAAAATTGCTTTATGCATTAGGATGACTATACCGAATAACCGGAAGAACCGGTTTTCGATAGCGTTGGACAGTCCCTAAATTTAAACCTGCCTGTATCTCCTAACTGATGCAAGTTGATCTGCTTCGGCTGCGGATACACTCCGAAGGTCCTGCGGACCTTTGGAGTGAGGAACTAAGTGAAGCGCCTTCCCCACGTTATTAGATTATTTTTTATTGAGGAGATGACGATGGCAAACCTAATGATAAAGGGAAATCCGATCCATACCAATGGTGAACTACCAAAAATTGGCTCTCAGGCTCCAGACTTTCTATTGATCGATGCAGATTTGCTTGAAAAATCATTAAAAGATTTTAAGGGTAAGAGAAAATTGATTTCTTTTGTGCCAAGTTTAGATACAGGTGTCTGTTCCCTATCAACAAAAAAATTTAACGAAGCGCTTAAGTCTCACCCTGAAGTGGTAGCTTTGGTTGTTTCATGCGACCTCCCCTTTGCTCAAAAAAGAATGTGCTCTCAAGAACAGATTGTTAATATTATCCCTCTTTCGATGATGCGTACCAAAAACTGCGCAAGCGATTACGGGATCCTCATCCAAGATGGCCCATTAGCAGGTGTTTGCGCTCGAGCTATAGTTGTCCTTGATGAGCAGTCCAAAGTAGTCTATTCGGAGCTAGTGCCGGACATTGTTCATGAGCCCGATTACGAAAAAGCGCTTGCAGCTCTTTTGATGAACTAGTTCATTGTTGACGTATTGATGAACGGCTTGTTGAGTATTTTGTATATTTTACACGCACCTGCCACGCCTGCGCCGAGCTATCTGTGAGCTGCTCGGTGCTGTTATTCCTTACACTTTTTACTCCATCGTCAAATATTTCTTCCCGCTTACCCATTCGTCATGGATCTCGGCCATAACAGCAGTCACTAACCTTTCGCAGGAAGCCTCATTAGGGAACAACCTTGCTACCCTAGTTCTCCTCTTGACCTCCTCATTTAACCTCTCGACGATGTTCACAGTTCTCACTTTTTTCCAATGTTCCCTCGGCCTCTTATAAAACGTCATTGCCTCCATGGCATTCGCTTCAAGCCATTTACAGAATTTCGGTGCTGTTTCTTCA
>JACCEC011100080.1_pt1 | contig 20040 bp, 13 predicted proteins | sample 7450121 | NCBI WGS metagenome assembly JACCEC01 (sample SAMN15323455, study PRJNA562643) | freshwater metagenome | isolation source: river surface water | place: USA:Blue River Watershed | collected 2017-08-18 | reverse complement strand
TTCATTCTCGCCACCACCGATCCGCAAAAAATTCCCGTCACGGTGCTCTCGCGCTGCCTGCAATTCAATCTGAAACAAATGGCGCCAGCGGGCATCGTCAGTCATCTTGAAAGCATACTCGCGCAAGAGCACATCAGCTTCGAAGCGCCCGCCTTGCGTCTGCTGGCGCAGGGTGCGCAGGGATCGATGCGCGATGCTTTGTCCCTGACGGATCAGGCGATTGCCTATGCGGCCGGTCAGGTGACAATCGATGCGGTGCAGGGCATGCTGGGTACACTGGATCACAGTTATCTTGTTGGTTTGCTGGATGCACTGTCGGTTCAGGATGGTGCAGCCTTGCTAGCCGTCGCCGATGACATGGCCACGCGCAGTCTGTCATTCAGTAATGCTTTGCAGGATCTCGGTACGCTGCTTAATCGCATTGCGATCGCTCAGACCGTGCCTGCGGCGGTGCCTGATGAATTGCCCGAGCGTGAAGATGTATTGCGTCTGGCGTCCGTGTTTACACCCGAAGATATTCAGCTTTGTTACCAGATCGTTGTGCATGGCCGGCATGAGCTGGGGCTGGCGCCGGATGAGTACGCCGGATTCACGATGACGCTGCTGCGCATGCTGGCTTTTGCGCCAGTATCGTCGGCGGCAACACCGAGCGTTGCGCCAGGTCATGCTACACCTCAAGCAGCGCCTGGTGCTGCTTCGCTTAACTCAAGCGCTGCACAAACCGCTGCACCTGTCTCGACGACACGTTCCGCGTCGGTTGAGCCCTCCGCGAAGAGCGCGAATACTGACAAAAAGCCTGTCAGTCCCGCCATGGCGGCGCTGGCGGCAGTACGCGGTGGCAAGGCCGCTGCAAAAGCGGTCGCACCGCAGGATGATTTTTTGTCTAAACCCCCTGCCGACCTACCGATTCACGATAGTGCCGACGGCAATACGGCTCAAAAAAAAACTGAGCAGATCGCTGAAATCGTAACGGAGTCCGCTAATAGCGCACCGATAACTGCCTCAGCCGGCGCGATTGACTGGCCAGCACTGGTCGGGCAACTGCCACTCAAAGGTGTAGCGCAACAGCTGGCCACACAAAGTGAACTGCTGGGTAGTGAAGAAGCGGGGCAGGTGCGCCTCATGAAACTGCGCGTACCGGTTGAAACACTGCTCTCAGCGGGCAGTGCAGACAAACTGGCCGCTGCACTCAGCAGTTATTTTGAAAAAACAGTGCGTCTGGAGACTGAAATCGGTAACGTCACGCGCACCGCGCACGCGGCCTCGCTGGCCGATCAGGCGCGACGGCAACAGCTGGCCGAACAAACGCTCAATGATGATCCGTTTGTGCAAACCTTGATACGCGAATTCGGTGCCACTATCGTGCCGGGTTCGATCAAACCCGTTTAACTTTATTGAGAGGAGTCCATCATGATGAAGGGCCAACTTGCCGGTCTGATGAAACAAGCCCAGGCCATGCAGGACAACATGAAAAAAATGCAGGATCAACTGGCGACGATTGAAGTCGAAGGTCAGGCGGGTGCGGGCATGGTCAAGGTCATCATGACTTGCAAAAACGATGTCAAGCGAGTCACCATCGATCCCTCACTGCTGGGTGAAGACAAAGACATGCTGGAAGATCTCGTTGCAGCGGCCTTTAACGACGCAGTGCGCAAAGCCGAAGCCACATCAAACGAAAAAATGTCCGGCATGACAGCGGGCTTGCCGCTGCCACCCGGCTTCAAGCTGCCATTCTGATCACGCCCAGCGCTTGAAAAATCCATCCAGCCTGGATTTCCTGACCGAGGCATTGCGTCGTCTGCCCGGTGTCGGGCCGAAATCCGCGCAGCGCATTGCGTATCATTTGATGCAGCACGATCGAGAGGGTGCTGCACTGATGTCCCGAGCTTTGTCGGAGGCAGTCGAGCGCGTAAAGCATTGCGCGCTCTGTAATACGTTCACTGAAAACGAGATCTGCGAAACCTGCCTTGATACCGAGCGTGATGCCACCCAGCTATGCGTGGTTGAAACGCCGGGTGATCAACTGATGATCGAGCAAACACTCACCTTCAAGGGTTTGTATTTTGTATTGATGGGTAGGTTGTCGCCGCTGGATGGAATTGGTCCCAAAGATCTGCATCTCGATAAACTGATTGCGCGTGCTACTGATGGCGTAGTCACCGAGGTGGTGTTGGCGACCAACTTCACCAATGAGGGCGAAGCTACCGCACACTACATCAGCGAAACACTCAAGACGCGCGGCTTGAAAGTCAGTCGACTTGCACGCGGTGTGCCGGTCGGTGGCGAGCTCGAATATGTCGATGCCGGCACTATCGCGCGCGCGATGCTGGATCGTCGTTCAACCTGATCGTATTTCTTTCCGCCGAGTCTTCGCATGGAAAACCAGTCTGCTCCACAGGGTCCACTTGCAGGTATCAAAGTACTTGAGTTGGGTACCTTGATCGCTGGCCCCTTCTGCTCGCGCATGCTGGCCGAGTTTGGCGCCGAAGTCATCAAGGTTGAATCGCCTGACGGGGGTGACCCGATACGTCAGTGGCGCGTACTCAAAGACGGTAACTCGCTGTGGTGGAGCGTGCAGAGCCGCAATAAAAAAAGCATCACGCTCAACATGAAAGATCCGCGTGCCCAGGAGATCGCACGTCAACTGGCGCTCGATGCCGATATCATCATCGAGAACTATCGCCCCGGCGTGCTCGAAAAGTGGAATCTGGGCTACGAGCAGCTGCGTGCGATCAATCCTGCGCTGATTATGGTGCGGCTATCCGGCTATGGCCAGACCGGGCCCATGCGTGATGCTCCAGGTTTTGGTGCCATTGGTGAATCGATGGGTGGCATACGTTATGTGTCAGGTCATGCGGATCGTCCGCCGGTACGCATCGGTATTTCCATTGGCGACTCCATCGCCGCGCTGCATGGTGCAATAGGTGCGCTGATGGCGCTGCGTCATCGTGATGTCACGGGTGGTCGCTGGAATGGAAAAGTCGGCAATGAATGCACAGCGGGGCAGGGGCAGATGGTTGATGTTGCCCTGTACGAGGCGGTATTTAACATGATGGAATCGCTGGTGCCGGAGTATGACCACGCAAGTGTGATTCGCGAACGGACCGGCGGTGCCTTGCCCGGCATCGTGCCCTCCAACACCTACACCACGAGTGATGGCGAGAACATCGTTATCGCGGGCAATGGCGATGCGATTTTCAAGCGGCTGATGCGCGCGATAGGGCGTGATGACATGGCTGATGATCCCGAACTCGCCAACAATGCAGGGCGCGTGACACGCGTCGTGGAGATTGATGGTGCGATCCAGTCCTGGTGCGACCAGCAGCAGATCGACGCTGCGCTGGAGATACTGAAGTCTGCTGATGTGCCGGTATCAAAAATTTACTCCGTCCGTGACATGCTGCAAGACCCGCAATTCCTCGCGCGTCAGATGATCGAGCAGCATGCATTCAGAGATGGTTCGCCAATCAAAATGCCCGCCGTCACACCCAAGATGTCCGAAACGCCGGGCAGTACACGCTGGCTGGGACCGGAGTTGGGCGAGCATAATCAGACCGTGCTTGAGTCGCTCGGCTATTCTTCCGAGCAAATTGCTCAATTTCGTGCTAATGGCGTGATCTGACCACCGACTGGATATCCTGACCATGAAACACGACTGGAAAAAGTTTTTGCTGGCACTGGCGGTGTTTCTTCTGGGATATTTCAGCTTCAATCCTTGGCCATTCGGCTGACGCGTTGTGATTAGTCAGACGTAAAAACTTGTCGGTACCTTTAGCTAGCTGCGTTGTAGCAGCTGGCCTTCCTTCTTATCCCTTCAAAAGTATTTGCTGCCTTAGCAGCGAATACTTCTTCGTGTCAGAGTTTTTTCAAAGAATAAAAAATAATTTCTTCAAAATTTTGTTGTAAAAAAGTAACGTATAAATAAGATATCTACTCGGAGAACCATATTTTTTATTTGGTCACGAAGTCTTCATGCGCGGCACCGGATCGACCTCATGGGGGCTTTTTTATGGGTGGAAATGATATCAATCAGAGCGGCAGATCTGTAAGCCAAATCGCGCGGTTTGAAGAGGATGGGGGGGGACGTGGGGATACATCCCGTGCCAATCCCGCGGTGATTTTTTTTCGGCACGTGCGCAGAGCTTTTGCGGACTTTGGGGACATGATTTCGAGAGCGTTCAGCAACCTCGGAGATTCTTTTAGGGGGGCATTCACCCATGTCAGCAACGTGATTCGTGGGGTTGATCGTGATGTTGCAACCAGAAATGTCAATAACGGCCGTGTTAAACCGTCAGACTATATCTCACGCTATGGCGATTTGGATTTGGATTTGGATTCGGATACGGACTCGGATTCGGACGAAATGGATATCGATCTGAATATTAACAACGCATCAGAAAAAAATTCAACGAACGAAGAGATAAAAAATGAAACTGATTTTTCTGAAATGATCTCGCCGACGGAAATCCAAAAATCAACCGAGCTACCGAAGGCAATATCCCAGGCGACGAATTCATTATCAAGCGCAGAAACTCCGGAAATTCCATTGGCGGAAAATGTATCGTCATTGGTTGATCCAGAGATATCGCCCGCAGAGAAATTATTTGTCGCATTTTCTGAGAGATACCAAGCTTCTGAGCGATTTGCGAGTATTTCGTCTACCGATCCGGCGCTCCTCGATCCTTCTTGCCTAGCGGTCGCGAGGCGCTATCAAGAATCTCATCCAGAACATGCTGACATTTCATATCCTGATGATGTGCAAAAAAAGCGCAAGGCGGCGACAGCGCTGCTGAATGCCGACGCAGCGAAGAGAGCGAGGGACGTAGAAAAAGATCGGCTGGCGCAGGAGGCGAAGGACAAGGCAGCAGAGCGTGCCCGCCTAGATGCGCTGCCGGCGGGACAGGCGGACTTCGGGGATTTTGTTAGTGATTACAATACGTCGGAAAAACCATACCAATTCGTCGAAAAAAGTAGATTCCTTTCTACGGATTGCATCCGCTACGCAGAGCAGCGCTTGTTGCAGTCACCGCCGCACGAAGAGAGCGAAGCTATTAAGGCTTTGCTTAAAACAACTGGCGTGAGTGTGCAAGATTCGGCGAAGATTGCGCTGGAAAGTAGCGCCAGCATCTTGCCCGTCCCGACTGTTTCTCCACCACCGCCACCGCCTTCAACACCCCGATGGATGTCTACCCTCAGCGGCATTCTGAAAAGCGTTTCAGAGAGTCGTGATGAGATGCCGAACGCCTTTGCGACAATGCTTATGCTTAATCATGGAATAGAGGAGCGCAACTTGGCATGGCAAGGTTTGTACTTGCTATCATCGCCGTTGGCAAAAAATAGCTCGTCTTCGGTTGCATCGGAAAATGAAGTTGCTTTGAGTTACCAGCACAATTCGATGTCGACAAATGAAGATAGTCTCAAAAAGCTTGAGTTGGCCAAGCAGTTGATGACAAGTTTGCAGAATCTAAATATTGACGACGCTTTAAAAGGTTTTCATGTTACTCGCCCCACCGATGAGAAAATCAAGGCCATCCAACTTCTGAAGGAAGATGCATCTCAATTCAGCAAGGAATTGGAAAGCCGGATCAAAGTATTGTCGCCCGCTAAAACAACAACGACGAGACTTCCATCGAAAATACCATCCCTAGATAGCTTAACCCTCAGAGCATTCGAATCCGCAAGTGCAGATTTCAATACATTTGTTGTTGAATTTTCGTTGGCAAGCGATCAGCGCAGATTGTATAGCTTTGATGGGAAGAGGCTCAAGTATTTGAGGCCGGCCTGCGCTGCAATTGCCCAATCAGATATCGCTATCTATGAAAAGCTTAAATCAATGACGGACGCTGATAAGCTCAGATTGGCCGCAGCACAATTTATGATGAGCGAATTCAATAAAAAAAATCCGAACGCGTAGAAATCATCTCGCCGGACCGATAGTCCAGGTGTATGAGCAGTTTTCTGACCGGGTCGCGGCGGAATGGCAGTGCTGTTTGCAGGCCAGGTATTTGCAAGACGGTGTCAGCCTGCGATCAGGTTTTCCAGCTTGATCGCATCCGCACAAAACAGCCGAATACCCTCGGCCAGCTTTTCAGTCGCCATCGCATCGTCATTCAGGGCGAAGCGAAAATATTTCTCATCAAAACTCAGTCGTTTGATATCCGATTGGGTGGCTTTGTCAGGGGAGAGTCGGCGTTCCACCTGCCCGTCGGTATCGGCCAGCTGCTGCAGTAATTCCGGGCTGATCGTCAGCAAATCGCAGCCTGCGAGCGCAAGGATTTGCCCGGTATTGCGAAAACTCGCACCCATGATTTCGGTCGTGTAGCCGAATTTTTTGTAATACGCATAGATGTTGGCCACGGATTGCACACCGGGGTCATTGTCGCTGGTGTAATTTTCTCCCGTCGATTTTTTATACCAGTCATAAATACGACCAACAAACGGCGAAATCAGTTTTGCACCGGCATCAGCAGCAGCCACCGCCTGTGGCAGTGAAAAAAGCAGCGTCATGTTGCAATGAATGCCTTCTTTCTCCAGCACTTGCGCCGCGCGTATGCCTTCCCAGGTTGAGGCGATCTTGATCAGTACGCGCTCGCGTGAGATGCCGGCAGCCTCATACAGCGCGATCAGACGGCGACCTTTGGCAATCGTGCTCTCGGTATCGAAGGACAAGCGGGCATCAGTTTCGGTGGATACCCGTCCCGGGATCAGCGCCAGGATTTTCATGCCGAACGCGACCAGCAGATGATCAACCACCTCGTCGGTAGATTTGCCCTTGTGTGCTTTCAGTATCTCGGCCAGCAGCGGCTGGTAGGCGGGCTTTTGAACAGCCTTGAGTATCAGCGAGGGATTGGTGGTGGCATCGCGTGGGGTGAAGGCCTCGATGGACTGGAAATCGCCGGTGTCGGCAACGACGGTGGTGTATTGCTTTAACTGCTCTAGCTGGTTCATGGTTGTCTGCTTGGGTTAACACAAAATATGAGTGGTATTGAGACTGAAGTTTGCGAGCCGTCTAGGGCTTGAGCGCGTTTTGGATTCGGGTGATCAGATTCGCCGTCGAGCTGTCATGGGCTGTAACCGGTGCAGCATCAGTAAGTTCGTCAAGAATTCGCTGAGCCAGAGTCTTGCCCAATTCAACACCCCATTGGTCAAAGCTGTTGATATTCCACAGCACGCCTTGCACAAAGGTTTTATGCTCGTAGAGGGCAATCAATGCACCCAATGATGCCGGATCCAGCGCCGGCAGCACCAGCATATTGCTCGGTCGGTTACCTGTGAAAACCCGGTGGGGTGGTAGCGCGGAGTCGCTTGCATTGCCGGACATCAATGCTTCTGCCTGTGCCAATGCATTCGCTAGCAGTGCCTTGTGTTGATCTTGGTACGGATGCTCCGGTTTGAGTGCGATGATGAAATCGACCGGAATCAGATCGGTGCCCTGATGCAGCAACTGAAAATAAGCATGCTGCCCATTAGTACCCACGCTGCCCCATGTCACCGGCGCCGTTGGCATAGAAACAGGTTTGCCGTCGTGGGTGACCTGCTTGCCGTTACTTTCCATTTCCAGTTGCTGCAGGTAGGCAGGAAAGAGATGTAAATCTTGATGATAGGGTGCAATCAGTTGCGAGGTGGTGCCAAAAAACTGGCGATACCAAAAACCTGTGAGCGCCAATACCACCGGCATATTGGAACCCAGCGGCGCGGTGCGGAAATGTTCATCCATGCGATGCGCACCGGCCAGAAATGCTCTGAAGGCCTCGATACCGATCGCAATCAGCAGCGGCAGACCAATCGCTGACCAGATGGAGTAGCGTCCGCCAACCCAGTCCCAGAATGGAAACATGTTGACCGGATCAATGCCGAACTCGCGTACGGCATCGGTGTTGGTTGATACGGCAACGAAATGCTTCGGCAGATCAGCCGCTTGCGCATGTTGCAGCAGCCAAGTGCGCGCCGCCTCGGCGTTGCGCATGGTCTCCATGGTGGTGAATGTTTTTGAAGCAACGATGAACAGCGTGGTCTGCGGATTGAGTGCCGATAGCAGCGCATCGGTGGCATGCCCATCCACATTCGACAAAAAATGCAGGCGCAGATCCGGATGAGCATAGGTGCGAAGCGCTGCACAGGTCATTGCCGGACCGAGATCTGAACCACCAATCCCGATGTTCACGATATCCGTGATGCGCTGTCCATTGAAGCCCTTCCAGCTGCCATCGCGGATTTTTTCAGCGAAGGCGGACATGCGCGAGAGCACCGTCTGTATATCGGCACTGATGTCATGGCCTTCGAAGATGAAGCTTGTACCCGGCGGTTGCCGCAGGCAGGTATGCAGGGCGGCACGGTGTTCGGTTGTGTTGATGCGTTCGCCAGCGAGCATGGCATCCCGCAAGGTTTCAACACCGCGCTCCCGTGCAAAGTCGGTGAGCAGTTGCAGGGTGTCCTGGCTTAAATGATTTTTTGAAAAATCAAGCAACAGTCCGGCGGCTTCAATCGAAAACGCCCGCGCACGTTGGGTGTCTTGCCTGAACAAGTCCCCAAGTATCCAGGAGCGAGCCTCAGTCGCATGCTGTGACAGCGCCGACAAGGCGGGTGAAATGCTCTCTGAGGGCGTGCGAGCGAGTGTGGACTTCACGTGACGATCTTTCGGGGCCGGGAAGATGCAGCAAACAAGGCTAAGGCAACGGATTACGAGCGCAATCGCGCGCTCGACCCAGATGATACCTGCACCGCTTATCCCGAAGTAGTCCGGGGTGAGTACATCTATTTCATAGTTTTTAACATTCTGCCGTCTTGATGGCTCGTAATGACATGTAGTTCCCTCCCGGAAAATCTCGTTGGTCGTTCGGTTAACAACATCTTTGTTCAAAAATGCAGCTTTTTTGTTGCAAATTCGATAAAATAAATTGTCTCTTTAATAATATTGTGCGCTATCCGAACAAAAATCCATCCAACAACGTACACGTAGGAGGTTCTCTTGCAAGCATTTTCAAGCACCGTCAGAGACTTGTATGCCCTCGCGGAGTACGCCGCGCCCGATCAATTCCTTTCTCAGGCGATTAATTTGCTAAAGACGTGGATCCGCTTTGACGGGGCGATCTTTGGTACCGGCGGGGACGCAGGCAAAACAGCTGCCAAGAGCTCGTTGACTGTAGACAGCTCCGCACCCGTCGTAACTGGGCCAGAGCCTGCGAAAGCGCACGAATCGCTACGCGATGATCCAGTGGCCAAAGGTTTTAGGAATGCGCCTATGGCGCCATCGCGAGGCGGTATCCGTGAGTTGTACCGTAAGAGCCGGGACGGCAAACGCGGCAGAGCGACGGGACGGGAATTGACTGGTGTGCGCACCATGGCCGAAGAACTCGGTCTTTGCCATGTCATCGTCCACGGAGATGACCCGAAAAAGGTGAGCCCGGCACGCTGGATTGTTCTGTATCGCCAGCACGATGTACGTTTTGCCGAAAGTGACGCCGCCTGCCTGCATGGTTTGTGGACGCATTTGTCCCGCGCGCTGGTGATCAATCAGGCACGCGCCATTGAGCGCACGACGTGCAAGAGCAGCGACCGTGGCATGGCGTCGGGGCTGATCAGCACCGAGGGCACGGTAGAGATCGCCGATCCGCGTTTCTTCAGTTTGCTGGAGCGGGAGTGGCCAGAAACGGAGCCTGAGGTCATACCGGCCGATGTGATGGAAGTTCTCTTGTCCGGCAAAACTTACCGTGGCACTCAAATCGAAATTACGCTGGTCAGGCAACAGGGTGGCCACTTATGCCGTATCCGCCCAGTGAATGCGATGGAAATCCTGACGCCACGGGAGTTTGTTGTGGCACGGCGCTTTGCCTCGGGCATGAGTCACAAGCAGATTGCACGAGAGTTAGGTGTATCGCATCACACCGTACGCAATCAGCTTGCCCATTTGTATCGCAAGCTCAATTTGCATGACAAGGCTTCACTTGCCCAGTATCTGGTGACGAATGCAGCGCCTGCCTGAGCGATCGAATTGGTGATCGCGTGAATTCATCCTGATTCAGCCGGTGACACCGATGCTTCCGATAAAATATCGTCTTCAATGACCGGAGCGATATGAATGACGCAAGATGAGCTGAAACAGGCAGTAGCGCGGGCCGCGCTCGATTACGTGGTAGAAGGCGGGATCATCGGCGTGGGAACTGGCTCGACTGCCAATTTCTTTATTGATGAGCTGGGAAAGATTCGCAATCGGATTCAGGGTGCCGTCGCCTCATCCGAGGCTACCGCAACTCGGTTGAAGTCGCACGGTATTACGGTGTTTGACCTGAATGAAATCGATGCTATGCCCGTCTATATCGATGGCGCGGATGAAATCAATCATCAGGGTGCGATGATCAAAGGTGGTGGTGGTGCGTTGACCCGCGAAAAAATCGTTGCCTCTGTCGCCGACAGATTTGTGTGCATCGCTGATGGCTCCAAGCTGGTTGATGTACTGGGCACGTTTCCACTCCCTGTTGAGGTCATTCCGATGGCTGTGCAATCAGTCAGCAAATATCTTTCAGCGATGGGTGCCATGCCCGTGCTGCGCATGAAGGACAGCCAACCCTACATGACCGACAATGCCTGTCACATCATTGATGCGGGCGGCATGCAGATCACGGAGCCGGCAACTATGGAAAGCATGATCAACGACATACCTGGCGTGGTCAGTGTCGGCTTGTTTGCGGTGCGTGGCGCATCGGTCTGTCTGCTTGGTACTGACACCGGCGTGAGGCGACTGGAGTTTTGAAAGTGTGGCGTTACCAACCACTAGTTTTGTCAATTCTTATGATGACTTAACTCCCAAGCCTCAGGTGGTACGGCAAGAAAAAAAGCCCGCATGGTGTGCGGGCTTTTCGAGAGCGATTCTCGGACCTCAGTAAAACATGGCATTTACTCCGAAGGTGGCACATATCCCTGTGCCGCGTCGGCACCTTCGCCGAAGAAATGCTTCTCCATTTGTGTCGCCAGATATTTTCGCGCGCGCACATCGGCTAGATTCAGGCGGTTTTCATTGACCAGCATAGTCTGGTGCTTAAGCCAGGCACCCCAGGCTTCCTTGGAGACGCCTTCCCAGATTTTCTTGCCCAGATCGCCGGGATAGGGTGGGAAATCCAGTCCTTCGGCTTCTTTGCCGAGTTTGATGCAGTGGACCATCCGAGTCATTGATATCTCCAGTTCAAAGATTTTTAATTAGCACGAGCGATTTGCGCTGCCAGTTGTACATGTTTTGCCGGTCTTTGGGTAAGTCATCCAGACTGGCGTTGGTGAATCCGCGCTTGAGAAACCAGTGGGCGGCGCGGGTTGTGAGGACAAATAGTTTTTTGAATCCGGCGGCGCGCGCGCGATTTTCCAGATGCTTGAGCAGACGCTCGCCATCGCCTTGCGCTTGTGAATCAGGACTCACTGTCAGGCAGGCCATCTCGGCCATTTTCTCGGTGGGGAAGGGATAGAGGGCGGCACAACCGAAAATTACACCGTCATGCTCAATAACCGAGAAGTAGTCCACCTCGCGCTCGATTAATTCACGACCGCGTTTTACCAGGGTGCCATCTGCTTCAAGAGGTTCGATCAGACGCAGAATGCCGCCCACATCTTCAATGCTGGCTTCACGCAGGCTTTCCAGATTCTGGGCTGACACCATCGTGCCTACGCCATCGTGGGTAAAAATTTCGAGCAAAACTGAACCATCGGTCGAGAACGGCACAATGTGAGCGCGCGGCACGCCCGACTGACAGGCTCGGATCGCATTTGAAAAATAGTACGAAGCATCCGCAGGTAAGCAAGCGGATTCCATGACTGCCTGCGCCTGATGGACAGAGACCTCATGAATCGCCGCACCGCCGGCATCGGTCATCATCGGGGTTTCCGTGATGAAGATCAGTTTGTCGGCACGAAGCGATATAGCCGCTGACACAGCCACGTCTTCCATGGCCAGATTGAATACTTCGCCGGTCGGCGAGAACCCCAGCGGCGAGAGCAGCACCAGACCCCCATTGTCCAGAATGGGATGGATAGTTTCGTAAGCGATTTTGCGGGCGAGACCGGTGTGTTCGAGATCGACACCATCAATAATGCCCATCGGACGGGCAACAACAAAATTACCCGAGATTACCCGTATCGCCGCATTGGCCATTGGTGTGTTGGGCAGTCCCTGGCTGAACGCAGCTTCGATATCCAGCCGCAGCTCGCCCGCAGCTTCCTTGGCGCACTCAAGGGCGACTGCATCCGTGATGCGCAGGCCGTTATGAAAGCGTGATTGCTCGTTGCGCAAGGCCAGTTGTTCTTCAACCTGAGGACGTGAGCCGTAGACGATGACAACTTTGATCCCGAGCGCATGCAACAGCGACAAATCATGTGCCAGCACGGGTAATGCGCCCGCCCGCACCAGCTCGCCAGGGAAGGCGACCACAAAGGTCTTTCCGCGGAATGCGTGAATATAGGGCGCGACCGAGCGTAGCCACGCGACGAACTGGGTAGGGTTATCCATGGGGCGCATTATAATTCGCTCCGACATGTCCGCACCCGACAACCCAAAAAAAGCGCGACCTGCGCGGCCTGTAGCTTCAGCGCCTCACGCGTCCCACGCTTCCCACGCTCCCCGCCCGAAACCGATTCCAGTTCGTCATCCGCTGCCGGCGATCAGTTTTCCCGATGAGCTGCCTGTATCTGGCAGGCGGGGGGACATCATGGCGGCCCTGCGGCAGCATCAAGTCATCATCGTCTGCGGTGAGACAGGTTCGGGCAAGACCACGCAACTGCCCAAGATCTGCCTGTCTCTGGGACGCGGCGAGCTTGGCATGATTGGTCACACCCAGCCGCGTCGCATCGCTGCTTCTTCAACGGCCAAGCGCATCGCGCAGGAACTCGGCTCGCCGCCCGGCATGCATGTGGGGTACAAAGTACGTTTCAATGACACCTTGTCCGAGGGCGCATGGGTCAAGCTGATGACCGATGGCATTCTGCTTGCCGAGACGCAGGGTGATCCGCTGCTGCGGCAATATGACACGCTCATCATCGATGAAGCTCACGAGCGCAGTCTGAACATTGATTTCCTGCTCGGCTATTTGAAGCAGCTTTTGCCACGCCGGCCGGATCTGAAACTCATCATCACCTCGGCCACCATTGATGCCGAGCGTTTCGCAAAACACTTCGAGCGAGCCGGCACACCGGCGCCGGTCATTGAAGTTTCCGGACGCTTGTATCCGGTGGAAGTGCGATACAGGCCGGTAGAGCGGCCTGTGGAGCAGGGTACGCAAGCCAAAGCGACTGCGACATCCAACACGAGTGCAGCGCGCAGTCGCGAGCAGCGTGATCTGATGGATGCGATCGTTGATGCCGTCGATGAACTCGCACTGATCGGTTCCGGTGACATTCTGGTTTTCTTGCCCGGTGAGCGCGAGATACGTGATGCCGCCGAAGCACTGCGCAAGCATCATCCGCCGCATGTCGAGATACTTCCGCTGTTTGCACGCTTGTCTGCACAGGAGCAGGAGCGCGTATTCAAGACAAGCAATGCACGCCGCATTGTGTTGGCGACCAATGTGGCAGAAACTTCGCTCACGGTGCCAGGCATTCGCTATGTGGTCGATGCGGGTACGGCGCGCGTCAAACGCTACAGCTATCGCAATAAAGTTGAGCAGTTGCAGATCGAGCCTATTGCGCAGTCGGCTGCCAATCAACGCGCCGGGCGTTGCGGCCGAGTGGCAGCGGGCGTTTGCATTCGCCTGTATGACGAGCAGGATTATCTGCAGCGCCCGAAATTCACTGAGCCCGAAATTTTACGTTCCTCGCTGGCGGCTGTGATTTTGCGCATGAAGTCGCTCAGGTTGGGCAATGTCGAGCAGTTTCCCTTTATCGAACCGCCATTGGGTCGTGCGATTGCAGATGGCTATCAGTTGTTGCAGGAGCTTGGTGCGGTCGACGAGGCGCAGGACCTCACTGAGCTAGGTCGTCAGCTGGCGCGATTGCCGATGGATCCGCGTGTAGGCCGCATGATTTTGGCCGGCCGCGATCATCAGTGCTTGCGCGAGATGCTGATCATTGCTGCGGCACTGTCGGTTCAGGATCCGCGCGATCGACCTGTCGATGTGCAAGCCGCTGCTGATGCGGCCCACAAGAAATTTGCCGATGAAAAGTCTGAGTTCATCAGTTATCTGAAAATATGGACCTGGTTTGAAGAGGCTATCGCCCAAAAGCAATCCAATCGCCAGCTGAACGAACAATGCCGCAGTAATTTCTTGTCGCAGCTGCGTCTGCGCGAATGGCGTGATGTGCATTCGCAGTTGCTCACCATCGTGCGCGAGCAGGGTTGGCGTATCAATGAGTCGCAAGCGACCTACGAACAGCTGCATCTCGCACTGCTGACTGGCTTGCTGGGTAATATTGGTTACAAGGCCGATGATGAGCCGCATTATCTTGGCGCGCGGGGTATTCGTTTTTATCTGTGGCCAGGTTCGAGCTTGTTGAAAAAATCAGGTCGCTGGGTGATGGGCGGTGAGTTAGTTGATACTTCACGGCTGTATGCACGCACATTGGCACAGATACAGCCAGAATGGCTGGAAAAAGTCGGTGCACATTTGCTGAAAAAATCCTGGGGTGATCCGCGCTGGGAAAAAAAGAGCGGGCAGGTCTCAGCGTATGAACGAGCGACCTTGTATGGCTTGGTCGTTTACAGTCAGCGCAGAACAGACTTCGGCAAGATCGACCCGCAGCGAGCGCGCGAGATTTTCATACGCAGTGCGCTGGTTGATGGCGATTTCGAGACCCGAGCGCCATTTTTTGCGCATAACCAGAAGCTGATTCGTGAGATAGAAAATCTGGAGCACAAGTCACGTCGTCTCGATGTGCTGGTTGATGAAGAATTGATTGTCGCCTTTTACGACAAGTTGATTCCTGAGGATGTTCACCATGCGGTTGGGTTTGAACAATGGCTGCGCAAGGCCAGTGCCGCTGATCCGAAAATTCTCTATCTAAGCCGTGATGATCTGATGCGCCATGAGGCGGCCGGCGTCACCACCGATTTATTTCCCAAGCAAATGCGTCATGCGGGCATTGAAATGGCCCTCACTTACCATTTCGAGCCCGGCTCGCTGCGTGACGGCGTTACGCTCGCGGTACCGCTTTATGCGCTAAATCAGATATCAGCTGCACGTTGCGAATGGCTAGTGCCCGGCATGCTGAAAGAAAAAGTCCATTTGCTGCTCAAATCCTTGCCGCAAAAACTGCGGCGTCATTGCGTACCATTGCCAGACTATGCAGCAGGATTTTTTGATCGTATTCATGAAGCTAAAAAATTCGGTCTGGGTAGTTTGCTGGATGCTGTGATTACTGATGTGCGTACGCAGACCACGGTCATGATCAAAACAGCGGACTTCAAAATTGAAACGCTGCCAGCGCATCATTTCATGAATTTCAAAATCATTGATGAGCATGGTCGGCAGCTGGATATGGGGCGCAATCTCGCTTCATTGCAGGCCGAATTTGGAACGCAAGCCCGTGAGCAGTTTCAGAAAATCGCCGAGCAGGCGGCGCCGGTTGAGGCCATTGCAGGGTCGGCTGCCCTGTCTGCGACTACAGCAACGACAGGCATAACTTCGGCGACCACTGCTAGCGCGATCACTGCCAACCGCAGTGCTGCGGGTCCGGCAGGCTTTCAGAATCTCACCACATGGTCGTTTGATGCCTTGCCTGAACTGCTGGAAATTCAGCGCGGCAAGCAGACCTTAATCGGATTTCCGGCGCTGGTAGACCGGACGACGCATTGTGATCTTGAAGTGTTTGACGATCCCAATGAGGCAGCCGTCATCCATTTCGCAGGTCTACGTCGCTTGTTCGCGCTGCAACTCAAGGAGCAGCTGAAGTATCTTGAAAAAAATGTCCCTGGCTTGCAGCAAATGGGTATGCAATTCATTGCGCTGGGCTCACAGGAGGAGTTACGCGATCAGATCATTCAGGCCGGTTTGTCACGCGCCTGCCTGCAATTGCCACTGCCGGCCAATGCGGCTGAATTCGACACCCGGCGCGACGAAGGCAAGGCTCGGCTGAATTTGCTGGTCAATGAAATTGCGCGGCTGATCGGGCAGATTCTCGGCGAATACCACTCGCTGCCGAAGAAGCTGCAAGGCCTCAAAGCCCATGTGGCAGCCCAGTCGGATATGCAGTCGCAATTGCAGGCGCTGATACACAAGCGCTTTGTGGCTGAAACCGAACACGCCCAGCTAGCACATTTTCCGCGCTACCTGAAAGCCATGCAGGTCAGGATGGACAAACTCAGGACCGACCCCGCGCGTGATGCGCGGCTGATGGCCGAATGGCAGCAGGCTGCTGTACCTTGGCAACGCGCGATGAAGGGTGGCGCTCAGGGTGACCCGAAAATGCAAGAGTTCCGCTGGATGCTGGAGGAATTGCGGGTGTCATTGTTTGCACAAGAATTGAAGACGCCGATGCCGATGTCGGTGAAGAGGCTGCAGAAGGTGTGGGACTCAATTCAGCGTTGATCTGTATTTCCAGGTTCAGATTGACTATTGATTTTTCGCTGCGCTGTCGCCTGACTGACCGGGCACTCGCCATTTGGTGCGTTAGCGTAAAATTCGGGCTTAGCTATTCAACACAAATTTTACCAAGATGACTATAAAATCCGACAAATGGATACGCCGCATGGCGGAATCCCACGGCATGATCGAACCCTTCGAGCCGGGTCAGGTGCGCGAAGCCAACGGCCAAAAAATCGTGTCCTACGGTACCTCCTCGTATGGTTACGATATTCGCTGTGCTGACGAATTCAAGATTTTTACCAATATCAATAGCACCATCGTTGATCCGAAAAATTTTGACGAGAACTCGTTCGTTGATCTCAAGAGTGATGTCTGCATCATTCCACCGAACTCGTTTGCGCTGGCGCGTACGATCGAATACTTCCGCATTCCAAGGAGTGTGCTGACGATTTGCTTAGGAAAATCGACCTATGCCCGTTGCGGCATTATTGTAAATGTGACGCCCTTCGAGCCGGAATGGGAAGGTTATGTAACGCTAGAATTTTCCAACACCACGCCGCTGCCCGCAAAAATTTATGCTGGTGAGGGTTGTGCGCAGGTTCTGTTTTTCGAAAGCGATGAGGTTTGCGAAACATCGTACAAGGATCGCGGCGGTAAGTATCAGGGGCAGCGGGGCGTGACTTTGCCCAAGACCTGATTGTTATCGGCTGAAAATAACAGGGGCCCGGTGCATACCGGGCTCCTTTATTTTTTAAGGGATTGAAACCAATGCTTCCGCGCGATCGTTACATGTCCGATTGCCTGACGCAATCCACGTAATACCCCGATTCACCTTCGCCTTCGAGTTTGACCAGCCCGTGCACATCGGTCTCGAAGCCGGGGAATTTCTCATTGAAGTCGCGCGCAAAGCGCAGGTAATCAACAATAGTCTTGTTGAAGCGTTCACCCGGAATCAAGAGTGGGATGCCGGGCGGGTAGGGCGTCAGCAGGATGGCAGTCACGCGGCCTTCGAGTTCATCGATGGGCACGCGATCAATTTCACGATGGGCCATTTTCGCAAAAGCATCCGAAGGCTTCATCGCAGGCTGCATATCGGACAAATACATTTCCGTCGTCAGACGGGCAATGTCATGGGCCTTGTACATGTCGTGAATCTGATGGCAGAGATCCTTCAGGCCGGTGCGTTCATAGCGCGGATTTGCGGCAGCGAATTCCGGCAGGATGCGCCACATCGGCTGGTTCTTGTCGTAGTCATCCTTGAACTGCTGCAGTGCTGTCAGCAGCGTGTTCCAGCGGCCTTTGGTAATGCCGATGGTGAACATGATGAAGAAGGAATACAGGCCTGCCTTTTCAACGATGACGCCGTGTTCGGCAAGGTATTTGGTGACGATGGAAGCAGGAATGCCGGTCTCGCCGAACTTGCCATCCAGCGACAGGCCGGGCGTGACAATTGTGGCCTTGATTGGATCCAGCATGTTGAAGCCGGATTCAATCTTTCCGAAGCCATGCCAGTCATCCTTGCCATTGATCATCCAGTCATCACGGTCTCCGATGCCATCAGTCGAAAACTCTTCCGGTCCCCACACTTGGAACCACCAGTCTTTACCCCATTCCTCGTCGACTTTTTTCATCGCACGACGGAAGTCGAGCGCTTCGAGAATACTTTCTTCGACCAGTGCGGTACCACCCGGCGGCTCCATCATGGCGGCGGCAATGTCGCAAGAGGCAATGATGGCGTACTGGGGTGAAGTCGAGATGTGCATCAGGTAGGCTTCATTGAAGCTGTCCCTATCCAATTTGACGGTCTCCGATTCCTGCACAAGAATTTGCGATGCCTGCGACAGTCCGGCCAGTAGTTTGTGCGTGGACTGCGTGGAGAAAATCATGGATTTTTTTGCACGCGGTCTGTCCTTACCGATGGCATGCATGTCTTTGTAAAAATCATGGAAGCTGGCATGCGGCAGCCAAGCTTCATCGAAATGCAGAGTTTCGATTTCCCCGTCGAGCATTTCTTTGATGGTTTCTACGTTGTAGATCACCCCGTCATAAGTGGACTGAGTAATGGTCAGGATGCGCGGTATCTTGTTCTTGGCATCACGGGCGAAGGGATTGGCTTCGACCTTTTTCATGATGTTCTCCATCCGGAATTCTTCGACCGAAATGGGGCCGATGATGCCCAGATGATTTCGGGTCGGCATCAGGAACACCGGGATTGCGCCACACATGATGATGGAGTGCAGCACTGATTTATGACAATTGCGATCCACGACCACCACATCACCCGGCGCCACGGTGGAGTGCCAGACCATCTTGTTTGATGTTGAGGTACCGTTAGTCACAAAGTAGCAGTGGTCTGCATTGAAAATGCGGGCAGCATTACGCTCACTGGCGGCCACCGGTCCGGTGTGGTCGAGCAACTGACCGAGTTCTTCGACCGCATTGCAGACATCAGCGCGTAGCATGTTCTCGCCGAAGAACTGGTGAAACATTTGACCGATCGGTGATTTCAGAAATGCCACGCCGCCGGAATGGCCGGGGCAGTGCCAAGAATAAGACCCGTCCTGCGCGTAATGCACCATCGCTCTGAAAAACGGCGGGGCAAGGCTGTCAAGATACGAGCGTGCTTCGCGAATGATATGACGCGCAACGAACTCGGGCGTGTCTTCGAACATGTGAATGAAACCGTGCAGTTCACGCAGCACATCGTTCGGGATGTGGCGCGAGGTTCGGGTTTCACCATACAGGTACAGCGGAATATCGGAATTTTTATAACGGATTTCTTCTACAAAGGCGCGCAGAGATTTCAGCGCATGCTCTGTTTCTTCAGGACTGCCGCCGCCGAACTCCTCATCGTCGATGGACAGGATGAATGCCGAGGCGCGCGACTGCTGTTGCGCAAACTGCGACAAGTCACCGTAGCTGGTAACACCCAACACTTCCATGCCTTCTTTTTCCAGTGCATCGGCCAGCGCGCGTATGCCGAGTCCAGAGGTGTTCTCGGAGCGGAAGTCTTCGTCAATGATGACGATGGGGAAGCGGAATTTCATGGGTGCTCCTGATGCGCCCCATCACCCCGGCGGGGTGAGCGGCAAAAAATAAAGCGGGATTCTCTCAGATATGAGGACGCTATGGGAGAAATTGAATTTTCAAACAAATACTAGGCGCTGTGGCGTCAGCGCCGATGATAGATGACAAAAGCGTAATCAAATCCCTGAGCGTCCGAGTGATGCGGGTCGCGCGATGCCTCGTGCCACACCGTCAGGTCTATCGCCGGAAAGAAAGCATCGCAGGCAAAGTCGGCGTCGATTTCGGTGACGATCAGACGGGAAGCCAGCGGCAAAGCATCCGCGTAGATCTGGGCGCCGCCAATAACAAAGATTTCACCCTCGCCAGCCAGATCGGCCGCCTGCTGCAGCGAGCCGGCGGTATCGACCCCCTCATGCTGCCAGTCGGGGTTGCGTGTGATGACGATATTGCGCCGGTTGGGCAGTGGACGCCCTATGGACTCAAAAGTCTTCCTGCCCATCAGGATGGGATGGCCAGT
>JACCEC013024581.1_pt1 | contig 20057 bp, 12 predicted proteins | sample 7450121 | NCBI WGS metagenome assembly JACCEC01 (sample SAMN15323455, study PRJNA562643) | freshwater metagenome | isolation source: river surface water | place: USA:Blue River Watershed | collected 2017-08-18 | reverse complement strand
TGTTTCAAAGACAGGCTGGCCTGCTTGTTGCAAATACTCCAGGAATACTAAGTCGTCATTTAGCGAAACGATCTCTTCGACTTCCTTTTCGGAAATCTGCTTCAAACCCACGAGCTTCCGGAATCTTTGCTTAGCTCCTGGCTTCGCGAATGCTACCTGGAGGTCAATTTCTTCACTTTCGGCCATACGGAAATCAATCAGGTGGACGGTTGCGCGCAAGGTGGCAGCTAACGGGGCCATCCCGTTACTGAAATGCCTAGATATGTCATTACCTGAATAACTGAGCCAGAGCTGCGCAAGCCGCAACTATCGTAGCACCTGTAGTGACCCACATAGCCAGCATTGTCTGTCGCGTGCTTCGACTAATGCACTTGTTTACTTCAGCCATCTCCCTGCTCAGACGTTCACTTTCAGTGATTCCGTAGCGATCCCTAAGTGCCTTGACGGCGATAGCCCGCACACTTGATGACGACGAAAGCCTAAAGGCCTCCAAGGAGTCCACAGGGCTAATCTGACGGCCCATACAGTGCTCGTAAAACCATTCTTCGAAATGAGTAACATGCCGCATGGAGCTGCCGGGCTTAGCCAAACTTAAGTAATATCTCTCTACCTCTTCTACCCTGCTAAGCGGCAAGTCGACGTAGATACATGGATCTCCGCCATCCATGACAATTCTAGCAAAGACCTGATCCCAGAGCTCAGGCCCTTCGACAGTATCCAGCTGTTCGGATTCACCCATCGTTGTTACTCTACCAGCGCCTTGTTCACCGCGTCGACTGGGTCCTTGTAGAACTCGATGTTCACCTTGGTCCAGAAGTCATCCGGGAGGTCATTGAGCTGGCGGCGGGCGGCGACGGGCATCAGCAGCGTGGCCGCCTTCTTGTCGACCGCCATCTCGGCCAAGGCGACCGCGTTGGGGAGCATCTCAATCGAGCCACCCAGGTTAAGGCTGCCGACGATGATGGTTCCGCCCTTGGTGTTCCGGCCGAGCAGAGCGCCAACCATCGAGACGAGGACTCCGACTCCGATGCCATGTCCGTTCTTGTCCGTGTCCATGGCGCGGAGCTGAAGCGTGTATTCGAAGCCGCGAGGGTCTCGGTCCGAGCCCACCAACTGCTTGGCGAGTACGTATAGGTTCTGTTCGCCTACCTTGACGCTTTCCTTGAAAGGCAGCGGCGTGGGCTGGTTGAGAATCTTAACCCCAGATCCCGGGCCGGCGTTAACCTCGACTCGGAACAACCCCGGAGTCGTTTCAGGCGAACCAGGTCCAAGCGTCCATACCTGCCCGGGGGGCAGCGGGTCAGCGTCGATGGCGTCGTCGGAATGCAATTCCGGCGTGCCCACGAACTGCTCCACGCCTTCAACACCAATGGTGAAGCTGAAATGGGTGTTCCTGAACTCGCTGCTGAGGCAGCGCTTCTGCTGCTCCTTGACGCGACGACGGGACTCGAGGGCCAGGCGGAGAATCCACTCCAGGTCCTTATCATCAATCGGCATGTCCGGATTCGGGAAAATCAATTTCACCAAGCCCGAGACGGTCTTGTTGACGGCCTCGATGTCACGGCCGCTCAGGGCACCACCAAAGTGAGCCCTGCCCTGCAGCACGGTGCTGCGGCTGATCGGGCGCATACGGGTCCAGCATCCGCTCAGGAAGTCGCTCACCAATCCGAAGTGGTTGGTCAGGTGTTCGCCCGGCTTGAGCTTAGGGAAGTCCCACCCCGGCACGTAAGCGTGGATACGGTCATGGAATGCGGTGTCATCGCGCATCTCAGCCGGCAAGGGGCTCAAAAGGTGACCGATCTTCTGCTGCTGCTGTACGTCGACGTCGAAATTACCGACCATGACGATGGAGCCCTCGGCCGAGATCTGATCCTTGCCGCGGCTGAACTGACCAGACGCCATGTAACCCTTCATGATATTCACCCCATCCTTGGAATCGAAGGAGATGCCAGAGACTTCATCGAAACAGACCACGTCGTAGAGGCAGACCAATCCTCGGGCGCCGTTGGAGTTATTGACGAACATCTTGGCGACCGTCGCTTTACCGCCCGAAACCAAGTGGGAGAAGGGAGAAATCTGCTGGAAGAGGTGACTCTTACCCGTACCACGAGGGCCGAGCTCGACCATGTTATAGTTACGCTCCACGAAGGGGACCATGCGGAGAAGCGTGACGCGCTTGGCTTGCTCCGTCATGGCCTCAGGCTCGAGACCGATGGAGCGGATCAAGAAGTCCTTCCACTGCTCAGTGCAGAAAGCCTTTCGTCCTTCCTGCAGGGTCTTAACGGCGTCAGCGCTGGAGTGTTGAATGGGGCGAAGCTGGCCGATCTTGAAGGGAAGACCGCCCTGGGCCTGGGCACCCATGGCATCATACTCGAGAGTGATCTCGGCGAAGAAGCCGTCGGACAGGATACGCTCATGGTCCCGGATGAATTCATCGGGGATGAGGGCGTCGCGAATGCCGACGCTAGGCAGCTCGGCAAGATAACGGTCATTCTTGGCGTCAAGACGGGCCTTCACGATGTCGATGAGGCGCACAGAGCCTTGCTCTCGGGCACGAGCCTTGAAGAGCTCTTGGTCGGAGCTGCGCACGGTGCGGCCTTCCAGCTGCTTCTCCACGAGAGCGAGGCCCTCTTGGATCTGGGTCTCGTCGGTGGTCGCGCAATAGCGGCCGAGCAAGAATTCCACGACGTAGGTCGGGAGCGGATAGGTGCGAGAGTACTTACGGACAAGGTCCTTGCGGACGAGGTAGCCCTTGAAGGCGCTGGCTGCGATTGAGTCGATTTGGTCCATTTGTTTTGGTTAAAGGTTAGGTTTTAGGATTGTCCGAATTTCGTCTTCTTCTGCGATAGCGTGTTTCCGTCAGGCCCGAGCAACACGATGACGAGGTCTTTGCCGTCGTGCTCGTCGTCGACAGGGATGCTAAGGTTACCATCGGAGGGCACTGCCTTCGGAGAGGGGATCGCTGATACGCCGGCGGCGTTGCCGATACGGATATCGACGCGGGAGCCAGCGGGAGCCCCTACGCAATCGACCACACATCGGAATCCGGCCCATGCGACAGACGAAACCTGACCGGCGATGACCGCCCTGCCTTCTCCACGAATGGTGATCACAGGGATCACGCACTCCTGGGGACTTAGGCCGCCGTGCGTGTAACCCGTGGACTTGTTAAAGCAGGCGATGCCCGGAGGCGTATGCACGACCTCGGCAGGATTCCAGAACCAGGCCGCCTGAACGGTGTCCGGCGGCGTTCCCGTCGTGGCTACGGCGGACCGACCCCATCGGCTGTCCGTGAGATGGCGAGGTAGGTCTACTTTCGGAAGCTTTCCGTCGAGCAGTAGCCAACCGTGGTCGGTGACGATCTTTATGGAGCGCCAGCCGGCAGCCACAAGGTTCTGGACTGCGCCCGTGAGTTGATCGACTTCGGTGACGAGATGCTGGGCGAGGTCAGCCTCAAGGCTGTGACCAAGCTGGTCGATCTTCCCGATCTCCAGCCAGCCCCGAGACTGGGGAGAGGTAGGCATGGTCTCGGGGGACTCCAAGATTTCGATTCCTTCGCCGGCCATAGCGGCCCTCAGCATGGCGGCGACTACGGGCTTTCCTGCCCTATTCTGCGGGGCGAAATCTTCCTTGAGTTCACGGCCTTCGAAAGCTTTGGCGACGGGCGTGACTGCCGGCTTGGCCGTAGCAGTGACGCTGGGAAGCGCAGCCCATCGCCAACCCACTTCTGTGGTAAGCCCTCGGGTGCGAAGGGTGGCGGCAAGTTCCTGGCCGACATCAAATCGCAGGCCGTCGGCGAAGACCAAGCAGCATCCTTCGGGGATGTTTACAGCCTCGAAATTACGCAGGGTCGGAAGCTGATTCCTCTGGTAGGCGGACTGGAATGCCCGGGCGGTATCATCTGCCCATTGGGCATAGACACGGGTAGCCACCTTGCTGAAACCCGTCAGTCGGTCGTTTTTCGCCATACGGAGACAGCGGACATAAGCCGCGTCGGCCTGCCATCCTTTGTCGACATGGCTTAATGCGAAAGTCTCGGGGTTGGTACCCGCCACAGGCGTAGCCGTCAGCCTTGCCAGTTCGGCGAGCTTCTCCAGCAGGACCACCTCACGGCCCTTGCCCATCTTGACCCAAAGGGTCTGCCTTAGCCTACCATGCTCGGACTCGAGCTGGGCAATCTTGGCCAAGGCCTCAGGAATATGGGCGCCGATCAAACCCTCGATGCAGGTTCGAATATCGATCATTCTCTGGTTGAAGACACTGAACCAGCGATCCGGCGAGGCCAGTAAGTCGGGTGCGGTAATAGACCCTAGTCGATTAGCGACACCGGGATAAGCAGCCGGGGCTTCGCCTAAGCGCTGCCAGAGTTGCTCCCATTCGCCGTCTCCTTTGCAAAGAGCTTCGAGCGCCGTGGTATGACCGTCAGCCTCAACGTTGAAATCAAACTTAGCCAACACCTGCGAGCAGAAGGCCTGCCAGACATTCGGTGCGCACGAGACACGGAAGACTTCGGGATTGTCGATCCACTTCAGCAGGGAGCGGACGACGTCGGGCGCCACCATGCCCTGGAAGAAGTCAGCATCGAGATGCTTGCCGCGTAGCTCCACGAGCGGCTCGTTGATGAGCTCATGCAGGTTGGAAAGAATGGCCTGATGGGTGGATTGATTCCCGGCAAGGTTGAGGCCCAGACCGGCCTGTGTACCGAGGAAAGAAATCACCCCCCAGTCGGACGTGTTAGGCTGCGACCAGACCTTTCCGCGAAGGGCGAGGTCGATGAGCGGACGGATCTCCAAAGGGCCCAACTCATCGGCGCGTAGTTGTGCTCGGGAGTACCCCGGCGCGTAGATGATCGGAATGGCGCCATCGGGGAACCCTTCGAGAGTGATCGTCCTGTCGGCAACGCAACGAAGCCAGATCGCTGGTCCCGTGCCACGTTCGGGATTATAGGCGCCAAGGCAAAGCAGCTCCGGAATCTGTCGACGGAGAGCCTCGAAGGCGGGCAGCCACTCGGACTTGGCGTCGGTCCAGATGACCGCCGCCACGGGGTATTCGTCGCCGGAAATCGAGGCAGCCTGGCGGAGGCGTAAAGCCAGCTCGGATGCGATAGTGTCGTTCGTCATGTTAAAGATGTCTTGTTCCGTGCGGCTTTCTTCACCGCCAGGGTATAGTGAATGTTGTTCCAGCGCTCGCCAGTGAAGGTCGAGCCGCCGCTATAATCAGTGGCGTGCTGCGGGTTGGATTCAGGGTCGCAGGACCAGAACCAAGGGAAGTCCTTCTGAAGCCTTACTGAATCGTTACCTCCGTCACATTCCCACTTCACATTGGGCTTAAAGCGCAGCAAGCCGGCGCCCTTCTTGCCTACATCGCGCACAGTCAGGAAGGGACGGATGTTAAGACGTACCCCGTCATTAATGTCGGGAGCCCAGCCGATAGCCTGCTCGCGGAGGGGCTTCCAACGCACGAAGATGTCGTTTGGAGCCTCTCCCTCCAGGATCTTACGCAGGTCTGCTTGCAGGTCTTGTGCGGCCTTCAGGCGTCGTGAGGCACCTGGCTTATCTGCAGCTACCTCTTGGGTGCAGCGGGCGATCCAGTCGCCGAGATAGGTCGTAGCGAGCTTTTGTAGCAAGCGTGTGCCGTCTCCATTTCCGGCGGCAAGTCGGTGGTAGTTCACCAGGACATGGAATCCGTCCTTTTCGCCATCCCAGATGTGCCAGATGAAAGGACGGTGGTGGAAGAGCTTGCAATGCTCCTCGAAGAACGAATCGCGAAGCCATTCCTCCAGGGTTACGGCTCCATGACCGGCATCGGCAAGAAGCTGCCGCTCCGTGACGCCTTCCTGCCATTCGTAACCGTAGGCTTCCTTTAGCAGCGAACGCACACGCGTCGCGGCAGTATCTTCGCGATTAATCGCGGCAAGCGCCACGATTCCATCATCGTCGGCATGTTTCTCAAGCCCGTCGGGACCTAGCGCCGGACATCCAGGGAATCCAGACCCGGTTTGTCGTGGCCACTGATAACAAAGCAGGCGCGCGACGGAGACATGAAGCGGGCTCTCGGACCTTAGCGGATGCCCATTAAAGAACCACTGTGTCACGGCACTGGACCACGGCCCGGGGAAACCGCCGGGATGATTATTTTCGGCGTTTTTTCCCCAACGTTCTTTATCGAATGGAACTTTCACCATAACGCCCGTCGGCTTAATTAATTTCTGGTTCAACGAGGTAACATATTCCCGATACTCGGCGGATCGACAAAACTCCAGGATGGGTAAAAGGTCCTTTTCATCACGGGGAACTATGACCACCCCATTCTGGGCATGAATGCGTCCATAACTCAGGCACGCCCTGAGGTGAGTCCTTGAGACGAATACTCCCTGACGATTCCATGCAGGTTCACCCTGAATGCGTGCACCATCACTTGAAGCCAGCGCACCCCGACCTTCTTCCCAAAGAAAAATGGCGTCTATGCCAGAATTTATTCCGCTACAAGTCGATGAGTTAATCAAAGGCTGCCATGCAGGGAAGGTAACAATAGGAAGCTCCCAGAATTGCCTATCGTACCTATTTGCATCTCCACGTGATAATCCTTCGAAACAATCGGCAAAGTCTGATAGTAGGGCTTCGTGACGCTGTTCTTGGACAGCAATTGCAAAACCGGGGTTTGCGAGAAAGTCTCCCTGTATAGGTGTTTCAGGCTTTGATAACTCTAATTGGGATGCCTTCTTTCCAGGCGTCTGCTCATCGCAAACATCCAGGTATAGATGCCTCAGCTGGCAATGAGAGGGATATGCAGACAGGCAAATCAACGCTACATCCACTACTTCGCCGCCAATAGCCTGAAAGCCGTTTTTACCAACTAGACCAATTACATTAAAAGTGTAATCAGAAAGCACTTTTTTCCGCAAAGCTTCGTAATAGGCCGTATATGTCATCCAAGTCTTCGGGATGACAAGAGCCGTTGAACATCTATCCGCAAGATACTCGACGCATCGCTCGACGAAAGCGGTTGCTAGATCTGTCTTTGATAGTGGGTAGCGAGAGTTACAATAGTCACGAAGGGCTTCATCCTGCTTGTTTCGGGACAAGTAAGGAACGTTTGTAGCAACAAGTGTGAATTTCTTGGCAAGAGTTTCGGCGGCTTTTGCAAGGCCTCTTGCAGCAACTGCCATTTCTTGTGAAAAATAGGCGTTCGACTCAGCCGAAAGTGCCGAATCCATTAATGGCATTAGCTCTTTAAAACTAGCCGTAAGTAAGTCCTCATCTCCTGAATCTAAGTTGATCAAGCTACCCAATACAGGCGCCTGCTCGAAAAGCTTGTGCAACTTTACCATGCCCGCCTTTAGCTTATCGTCGCTTCCGGCCAACTTAACCCAATCCTCCAGCTTGGCCTGTGGAGCGATACCGCAGCAGGCCGCATTGAGAGCCGGCAACTGCTGTAAACCGGCGAGCTTCCAGGCGGTCAGTGCTAGATTGAAGGCGCCAATCTGGCAGCAGCGCTGATCGAGTTCCAATCCATGAATCTGGTCCTTTAGAACTCCGTGGATATTCTCCTGAGGCGTGCCGCCCTCTTCCTCCATGCGAATGCGCGCAAGGATGGGCAAAGCGAATACAGGGAAATGCCCCGAACCCATGCAGGGGTCGAGGAAGGTGATGTCCTTGGCCTTCTTCGGCCAACCCTCGAACGTTCCTCCAGCAGGCGTCCACTTCTTGGTCTCGGCATCCTGGACGAAACGTAGGTAGGTCCAAACGATGGCCGGCAGACCATCTCTAGCCGACAGACCGACTTTAGCACGCGCCTCAGCCTCGTCGGCAGCCACGATCGGGCTCATCTTTCCCGCCCACCACGCCCCGAGCGTGTTATGCAGCAAGAAGTCTACCATGTAGTCTTCCGTGAAAAGCTGAGTGACCGGTGAGAGCTCCTTGGCGCCGATCTTAACGCCGGACGCGTTGACCTCGTCCTTACGCTTGGCCTGCCAATACTGGTAAACCCATCCGAGTGCGTCTGTGGCCGTAAAGACCTGCGAAGGCAGCGCCTTCAAGATGGCGTTAAGCTCCAGCTGCTTGGGAGTATCGAGACGAAGCTCTAACTTCGGATCATCCAGGCGGAAGACGCCTGGGAGCATCTTCTGGGCGCAGCGAGCGGCATAGGCCCAGATATCCAACCCTTCGGCATTAGCCAAGGCCTCGCACTCGGCGAGATCGATCGGCTGATCGCCTTGATCTTCGCGCAGGAGACCGTTCTCGGCCAAGAACCTCGCAAAGAGCATCCGGTGCCAGTGCTGGTAGGCGATTTCTTCGACGAGATACCCCAGCTCCTGCTTTCCATCAGACAACAGGTTGTCGCCCAGCTGTCGTCCGTTGGCGCGAAGGCGATTACGGAGCGAACGCTCCGCAGCCGACATGCCCTCGGCCGGCGACACTTCTCCCACACGCAGCGCTGCAAGGGAAGCCTTGGCGCCAGCCTCGGCAGCCTCACGTGCCTTGAGGATCTCCCTTGCGAGGAGATTGCGCGTGTCGGGATGAAGCGGCGCGTGGGACATGGTTAAGTGCGGCTAGCCCGGGCAGCTCTTTTTGCTGCCAAGGTGTAGTGAAGTTCGTTCCTGCGTTCGCCGGTGAAGGTTGAACCGCCGCTAAAATCAGTGGCGTGCTGCGAATTCGATTCAGGATCGCAGGACCAGAACCAAGGGAAATCTGACTTAGGACGTTGGGGTTCTTTCCCACGATCCTTGTCCCACTTCACGTTGGGCTTAAAGCGCAGCAAGCCGGCGCCCTTCTTGCCTACATCGCGCACAGTCAGGAAGGGACGGATATTAAGACGCACCCCGTCATTGATGTCGGGAGCCCAGCCGATGGCTTGCTCGCGGAGGGGCTTCCAGCGCACGAAGATATCATTAGGCGCCTCTCCCTCCAGGATCTTACGCAGGTCTGCTTGCAGGTCTTGTGAGGCCTTCAGGCGTCTTGCGGCACCCGGCTTATCTGCCGCCACCTCCTGATTGCAGCGGGCGATCCAGTCGCCGAGATAGGTCGTGGCGAGCTTTTGCAGCAGCCGCGTGCCGTCTCCATTGCCTGCGGCGAGACGGTGATAGTTTACCAGGACATGGAAGCCGTCCTTTTCGCCATCCCAGATGTGCCAGATGAAAGGGCGGTGGTGGAAGAGCTTGCAGTGCTCCTCGAAGAACGAATCACGGAGCCACTCCTCCAAGGTTGCGGCTCCATGGCCGGCATCGGCAAGAAGTTGGCGCTCCGTGACACCGTCCTGCCATTCGGCACCATAGGCATCCTTGAGCAGTGCTCGAAGTCGTGCAGCCGCTGCTTCCTCGCGATTGATAGGGCTGAGCGCCACGATGCCGTCATCGTCGGCATGCTTCTCAAGGCCGTCGGGGCCCAGCGCCGGACAATCCGGGAAACTCGATCCTGTCTGCCGTGGCCATCGATAGCAAAGTAGGCGAGCGACGGCTACTTGCAATGGCTGCTCCGACAGGCTGATATTACCATTAAAAATCCACTCTCTAGGTGAGTGACTAGCGGGCGCGATAATCGAATCAGGCTGAGTTGAGGCTAATTCTCTCCATTTATTGAAATCAAAAGGAACATTGCCAATACTTCCGGCGGCAACCTGTAGCGCCTGACTAATTGCGCGCATCGACTTCTTGAATTCTTCCGAACGTAAAAAAAGGTAAACCGCTTTTCTGTCACTTGGGTCCTTGGGAATTACGGCAGCTGATGAGTTATCAAAGACTGACCCAAGGTAAAGACTAGCTGGCATTTTTGCCATCGGCGAAAGCGATATGCCAAGCTTTCCCCAGCAAGGCTTACCACATTCCCAACCAATGAACTTTACGCCAATTGACTCGCAGTAAGAAATGTTCGCGAAGAACTCCCCCCCCTCAGATCTATTGGCACTTACATATATTCCACCTGAAAAATTGACTCCATCTACCTGGACATCAGGTGCTGAAGAGTGAAACGCCCACTTTGATTGCTCGACGGAGGGAAACTCCCAACAAAATTTCCTGAATCTCTCAATATCTACAGTCTTTGCGCCCTCAAAAACCGTTGCATAAGATGACAGCCTCTCTGATTTACTGCCACCCTCTTCAGTTATGACATTATCTGGGTTGTTCAACTGGGCCAACTGGATTGTACTCGAAATTTTCGTTTCAATCAAAGCTTTGGACTTTTGTAATGCGCCCTTATGCTGCGCACAGTCTACAGCTCTAATCAAACTGCTTTGTGAAGGCGCCGACCTGCTCAGCGTAAATAAACAAATATTGAAATCCCACATAGGGGTCTGGAAAGATTTTGCTCCCAGACGAGCAACCAAACCTAACCTTTTTTCCATTAAAATATTTCTCCTAAAATCTGAAAACGCCGAGAGATACAGCCAGCTTTGTGGGCTCACGATGGCCTGGGTTCCATCAGTAAGTAACATGTTGTGGATTCGCTCAACGAAAGCTGTGGAAAGATCATGCCTTGAGGTCTCGTAATTCGTGTCGAGATACTCGCGCAACTGTTCGGAAAACTTCTTTCTGCCAAGGTAGGGCACATTAGTGGCAGCCAGTGTGTACTTTTTGGTCAGCAATTCTGCTGCCAACGCCACCCCCCTTGCGGCAACTGCCATTTCTTGAGCTGCATCATCCTGCTTCTCCGCAGACAGCGCAGCCTCTAACAATGGTCTTAGTTCTTTGTAACCAGCCGCAAATAAATCGTCGGCAATACCCTCAGGGTTGACTATACTTCCCAATACCGGAGCAAGTTCGAAAAGCCTGTGCAAACGAATCATACCTGATTTCAATTTATCATCATTTGCCGCTAATTTCACCCATTCGTCTAATTTTGCTCGAGGTGCGATGCCGCAACATGCGATATTTAAAGCCGGCAGCTGCTGTAAGCCGGCCTGCTTCCAGGCTGTTAGAGCGAGATTAAATGCTCCAATCTGGCAGCAACGCTGATCCAGTTCGAGTCCGTGAATCTGATCTTTTAGGACTCCGTAGATATTCTCCTGAGACGTGCCTCCCTCTTCCTCCATGCGCATGCGCGCAAGGATGGGCAAAGCGAATACAGGGAAATGCCCCGATCCCATGCACGGATCGAGGAAGGTGATGTCCTTGGCCTTCTTAGGCCAGCCATCGAAAGTTCCGCCAGCTGGCGTCCACTTCTTGGTCTCAGTATCCTGTACGAAGCGCAGGTTGGTCCAAGCAACCGCCGGCAGACCATTCTTTGCGACGAGACCAACCTTGGCACGCGCCTCTTCCTCTGTGGAGGCTTCAATCGGGCCCGTCTTTCCCGCCCACCACGCCCCGAGCGTGTTATGCAGCAAGAAGTCCACCATGTAGTCTTCCGTGAAAAGTTGCGTGACAGGCGAGAGCTCCTTCGCGCCGATCTTAACGCCGGATGCGTTGACCTCATCCTTACGCTTGGCCTGCCAATATTGATAAACCCATCCGAGCGCGTCGGTGGCCGTAAAGATCTGGGACGGCAGAGCCTTCAGGATGGCGTTAAGCTCAAGCTGCTTGGGAGTATCGAGACGAAGCTCTAGCTTCGGATCATCGAGACGGAAGACGCCTGGAAGCATCTTCTGGGCGCAGCGAGCGGCATAAGCCCAGATATCCAATCCTTCGGCATTAGCCAATGCCTCGCACTCGGCGAGATCGATCGGCTGATCGCCTTGGTCTTCACGCAGAAGGCCGTTCTCGGCTAAGAACCTCGCGAAAAGCATCCGGTGCCAGTGCTGGTATGCGATCTCTTCGACGAGATAGCCCAACTCCTGCTTTCCCTCAGCCAACAGGTTGTCGCCCAGCTGTCGTCCGTTGGCCCGCAGGCGATTACGGAGCGAACGCTCGGCAGCCGACATGCCCTCGGCCGGCGACACTTCTCCCACACGCAGCGCTGCAAGGGAAGCCTTGGCGCCAGCCTCGGCAGCCTCACGTGCCTTGAGGATCTCCCTTGCGAGTAGATTGCGCGTATCAGGATGAAGGGGCGCGTGAGACATGATCAGTTGAGGTTGACCGGGCCCTTCTTGAGCGCTTCAGAAAGCTTGGCTTCAGTATCCTTGATCCAAGCCTGCAAGTCTTCAGGGGTCTTAAGGAGCCGACGGTCGACGGAGATCGTCTGAGCCTTGGGCTCAAGGAACTGGGCTGCTTCACGAAGAAGCCCGTCTACCTTGCCGGCGTAACCATAGGCTTCGGCCGTACGCTGACTGAGAGGACGCGAGGCCAGCGTCGCGACGAGCGCGTGAAGGTCGGCCGGCTCATCGGAGCGAGGGGCTTCGAAGCCATACATCATGTGGAGGCGGACACGTTCTGCTTCAGGCAACTTCTGCCAGATATCCGAACTATCCAGGCGACTCCGTGCTTCCTGGTACTTCGTCTCACAAGTCGCGTTGGCGTCCTTGAGCGCCTTACGCAGGCCGGCCTCCAGGTCACGACGCAGGGTTTCGATACGAGTCTTGGAATCCGCGGCCGCACGGGTCGTGATGATATGAGCCAGTTCGACCAGATGCTCCTTAAGGGCAGGAACGCCGGAGGCCACATTGCGCAACGCGATCACGTCGTCGAGCAGCGGCTTGACGGCCTCGATGGCCGCCTTGCGCGCCTTGGCTTTGACGGCGAGCAGCTTAATGGCGTCGCCCTCCGCGAGGAAAGCCTTCACCTGATGTCCACCGGAGGTCGACAAGATCGCGTCAGCCATCGGAATTTCGATGGCCGGAGGCATCCCTGCTTCCATCTCTAGATACGCGGCGATTTCGCGAAGGGCTGCGAAGAACGCGGCGATGAATTCCTCTCCCTTGCCGGCGGGTACGTTCACGAGGTTCTCCGCATTCAGGATACCGCGCAGCTTGACGCGCTCGGCCGGAGTGACCGGCATGGACTCAGCGATGTAGGTGATCTGGGGGATGGCGCTCAGATCGACCTCGCGGAACTGGACCGGTACGCCGTTCTTACGTCCGACAAAGACGCCGTCGCGATGGAGGCCCATGAGAGCCGCGTCAACCGCATCCTGGGGCCAGCCATAGGGAGCAGCGCGGAAGTGCTTACGGATCGCGCTGCCGGTCGTGCCGTTGGCTCCGGCTTCACCGACATGCGTGATGATGGATAGGCAAACGGGGTGCTGACGAAGATCGCCCGGATGTCCGACAGGCTGGAACGGCTCATCGCTCGACTGCTTGATACGCTGCTGAACCAGGCCCCACTTCTCACTGTCCGCCTGGCCGAATCGGGGGTAAAGCGCGTCGAGCGAGAGCTGAGCGGTGGTAAGCAGCGCGTCTTCGAGCTTGGCGACGCCGACTTCGACACCCTTGCCACGGTAAAGCTTGGTCGCCTGCATGATCTGCTGGACGGCAATTCCCAAACGCTGCTGAAGGTCGTCTAGGCGGGCAGCCATGGCCTGGGAAGCCTCGCGGCCTTCGGGGGTGCTTTGGGTGCCCATCGAAGCGATGACGCTATTGGCGGCGAGCGACTGGACGATCAGGGCCTTCAGGTTATCGGCATCACGCTTAGGGATGAACAGGTGGATGACCGGATCATCCTGCGGGCGCTGCTGGGCCTCGCCAAGGACGGTACCGGCGGCGACGGACCACTCGTCGCGAGCCCAGACGATCACGCCGTCGAGATTGGGGTCGGGCGGAGTGACCGAGTAGTGGGCGGTCAGATTGCGCTTTTCCCTGGCCGCACCCTGCTGAAGGCGGATGGAGTCTACGACCTTGCTGACGGCCGCCTTGAAGAGACGGTCGCGTTCCAGGTGGACATCGTTGCTGGAGTTGAAGGCGGCGACCTTCTCGTTGAAACGCGCGTTCCACTCGGCGCCTTGGCGCGTCTGGATGCGGTATTCGCTGTCGATCTTCATCAGCTCAGCCTTGTCCGCCATCCAAGCCAGCTGCTTCTTCACCTTTTCGCGGAATTCACGCGTATCTCCGGCGAGGTCGTTCAGGAGAAGGTCTGCGATCATCTGCTCGTTGGCACGGATACCATCATCAAGACCAGCCTCACGAGGCAGTCGGTTGATGAGGAACACCAAGCCGGCGATGCGGCTACGGAGGATGCCCTCCGGCGTGCCGTTGTTGAGCTTCTTGATCCGCTCATTGAGTTCGTTCTGAAGGATGCCGGTATTGAGCATGCTGCCAGACATCAGTTCGAAGAGCTTGTCGCCGGGGATGATGGCGCCGATTTCGGCGTCAGCCACGGCCACCAAGGCATCGAGTAGGTTGCGGAGCTGGGAGCGAAGCTGGGCATTGGTGCCAGCCGGGTCGATGGACCGGAGGGCGCGCTCCCAGAAGCGACGCTGCTGTGGCAGGAGAGGGTAATCGATGATGCTATAACGCTCATCCTCTCCGACCCACTGGATGCGGGTGCCAGAAAGGAGGCCGTTGATCTCGCCGGCATGTTTGTCGAAGAGATTCCGGATGTCGGATTCGGCGGCAGCCTTCTTGGTCAGGAGGACCTTGCGAGTCACGGTTTCGACGTCGGCATCCGAAAGCTGGACCGTGAGCATGAATCGGTCACGAAGCTTGATCAGGTTAGGAGTCGAGGTGGAAAGGGCCGACTGACCGGCGCCGACAAGCATGATGCGATTGTCGAGCTTGGTCATGAAGATCTCGGCGGCGTCAGTGACCTTCTGCGCACGATCAGGATTATCGGCGATGTAAGCCTGGACCTCGTCGAGGATGACGATGCCGACAGGCAGCTTGCCGTTGGCGTCCACCAAAACACGCTTAAGGTTGGTCACGAACTGATCGGCGGTCAGGTCCGAGGTCAGCACCTTGTACTGTTCACGGATCGTCAGACGAACATCCTGGACCGTCTTGCCAAGGGAGGGGTCCAGCTTGAGCAATACCTCAGGGAAAATCGGCGATACGTAGAGGTTATTGAGCTCGGCATTCCATTCCTTGCCCTTGGACGCGACGGCTTCGCGGACGGTCTCTTCGTAGCCTTGCTCACGGAGCCAGAGCACGAAGTTAGCCAGATGAATCTGCTCCGGCAGCTTCTTGGCGCGCAGTACGACAGAAAGAATAGTCGCGAAGACCATGTCGCTGTTGCCCGCAGGCAACGTACCCATGGCGGAGAATCGGCTGACTTTGTTACGCTCGGCCAGGATATCGAGCTCGCGCAGGCTGGCTTGGACGGAATCGGGAAGCCCGCTGACCAAGGTGCGCGCGTCTCCTTCACCAGTGGGGGTGTTCACCCACAGGTGGCCGAGCATCTTGAGCAGGTGGGACTTACCGCTGCCGTAGAATCCGCTGACCCAGGAGGCGACCTGGCGGGACTTGTCGATATTACCTAGGTAGGCGATCAGGATGCGGTCGAGGGCTTTACCGTATTCGCCATCGCAGACGAACATCTTCAGTTCGCGCGGAAGCTCGGTGTCATGGTCGATTCGAGCCTGGCCGTTGTTAGCCAAGCCAAACTTACGTACGTCGTTCTTGAGCAGTTCGTGGATCTTCATGTTAGAGAGAGGTTAGGCGGAGACGGAGATGCCGTTAGCGAGGTAGTTCCAGCCGTCATGCGCATCGAGCATGCGGTAGTTATTGCCGTCCTTGGTGCCTGGGAAGAGGACCACAAGGCGGCCCTTGATATCCGGCTCGACGGCGCGGATGAGTTCGGAAATGCGGGCAAAGCCGTAAAGGGAGGCGACACCCATCAGGGCGACCACGTCATCGGGGCCGGCTTCGGCCAGTTCCTTCTTGAGGCGCGACGCGACGTGCCCCCTGAACTCGGCTTCGACGAGCGGGCGAATATCTTCGGGGGTCTCGAAGTAACTCTGGGCGTATTCCTGCCCGGCCATCCATTCGGAGAACCAAGAAGTGGCATCGACCAGCTTCCAGCCATGACCGGACTGCGCCGTCGCATCCGCAAAGAGAGCGACCCGGGCACGCAACGTCCGCTCGAGGCTGGTCGAGTAAACGGCCATCAGCACGCGCTCCGCGCCGCTTGCCGACTGAGGCCAAGGGATGGAGATGGTGCGATTATACAGTTCGGCGAGTTCTTCTATGCGGCCCATGGGTTCAGGATTGTAGAGTGGCTTCGAGCAGTCGGTTAGCGTCCACTTGGACGACGCCGCCACCGATGGCGGCCCGGATGAGATTCATCTGCTTGGCGCGGAGAGTGATGGCGTGCAGCTCAGAGATCGGCGCATCGAAGGTAGACATCCAGAATGAGGTGAAGAGCTCGTCCCCCACCCTGCCCTCAAGGCTTCCGATCCAGAGGGCGTAAGCGACTCCGCCGACAGTCGGGGCTACCGTTTGACGAATCTTACGAACGCGCCCCTTAAGGTGGCCGGAAACGGACCAAGAGGCGCCCGAATTACGGGCCACCTTATCCAAGGTGTTATCGTTCATGCGTACATCGACCGCCTCACGGAGCGTCGTCGTGAACTCATTCCGGATACATTCGCCGCCGACCCGGAGCGGAATCACGTACTCGGCCGTGGCTCGAAGAAGGGGGTCTCGGGCCAGGGCGCAGAGATGCGCAACCTGCTGCCTTCCCTGCGGATCGGCATCCCATAGGTGGCGGAGCACACGGTAAAGAAGAACAGAGGGATCCAACCCGTAGAGCTCGCCTAGTCGCTGGTTCGAGAGAATCCGGTTGGACATCGTGCTCTTGCCTAGGACGTTGTCGTCCACGATCGCCCGCTTGAAGTCCTCGCGCTGGGCGGAAGAAGGGAGCCCCCGGAGGGCATCGCTTAGCTCCTTCTGCATCGAAGTACGGGTCGTATGCGTACCCCTGGACCCAAAGCGGGCGCCGGCCTGGAGGAGGGCCGTACTCTGAATGATTCCAGGGAGGGGCATCTGGTTACTTATGCCTAGGAAGACGCGGGTGTCAACTGTCACGATATGGGTTCGCCGGCAAGTTTGCCGGCGAAATTTGATTGGTAAAATAGGTGTAAAAATCGGTTTTATAAAACTTTCAGGCTGTATAGCGTTGACTACACATATAGGTGTTAACATTAACGGCGAATGGCTGTCAGAGGTCTATTTACCCCGGTTTTCTACGATGATAACGTCCAGGATGACGTCTTTTTAGCCCTCGAGGGATATAGGAAGGCACCCTCAAAGAAGGACGCCGTAGTGGCCAAAGCGGTGGTCGGCGCCCTGGTGGATTGGTACCGTTACCGGGGTATGGAAGCCCGGGTGGATACCTACAAAGCACGGTGCATCGGAGAGTCCGTGATCATGAAGGTCCCGAACAACCGCCGGGGCGCCCTAGCCCGACATCGGGGCCGTTACGTCAGGATCATTTCCCTAGGCCGCAACGGCTTCGCCACCTTCCTACGCTTCGCACCCCTTAAGCTTACCAAAGCCCAGGAAGAAGCCCTCATCCCCCTTAAGGCCTAAACTCGGGACAAACGGAACCAAGGCGGGCAAAGAATGCCATTTATGTACCAAAAAGAAGTCCAGTTCTACGAAGACCCCTACCACGATGACGTTGGGCAGGCGCTGAAGGACTACAACGACACCCACGCGCGAAAGGAAAGACACTTCGCATCATGGAAGCTACACGCCAGCTTCCACTGGAGGCGCTATAAGTTCAATAAAGGTAAGAGATATCGATACGGCGTTGGGCAGGTCGGCAAATCGTACATCATCAAGGTCGGGCCTAAGAAGCTCGGCCTGCTGTCTAAGTTCAGGAACCGCTATGTACGGGTGGTCTGCACCCATAGCCGCGGCTGGACCGTCCATCAATGGTTCGGGACGGTAAAGCTTACGGCCGAGGAAGCCAATGCGCTCGTGCCGGCAACGAACATGATGTTTTATCCGTGAGGTAGAGGCCTTCATCTAAAATATCCGCACACAACGTAAAGTAAGTGACTACCCCTACCTTTAAGCAACTGATGGAAAGCGGCGAGCTCCGGGCCCACTTCATCAAGGACGGCGGGATCAACGAAGCTGATCTTCGGGATACGTTACGGGCTGATGCCGTCTCTGACTTGATCGGTTATCTCAAAGACGAATTCGCGTCCTTCAGTTATGCCACGGAAAATGGGGGCTGCGAAGTCATCGAGTGGCGTGGTTATTACTTCTCGGGAAGCGAATGGGACGAGCTAACTGGCCCGCATCTGACCCTCGACGCAGCACTGGACCCGATCCGCTACCTCCTCGAATGTGGCGACGAAATCGACACCGAGTCGGCCACGCATATCGTGGCCAGCAAATGGCCTGATAAGCAGACCTTCGAGGTCATCCGCAGAATCGTATCCGTGGACGATGTCGTCGAGGTCAACGGCGTGAAATACCGCCGGACCAAGACGGGGTACGTCACAGCCTGATAGTCTACTTACCAGATAAGGTCTTTCTTAAGCCTGAAGAAGTTCAACGTAATCTCGTTACGCAGAACCTCGGACCTAGCCTTAGCCTTGGCCATGAAGCCCGGCCCCGAGCTTGCGACTAAGTTAGCGAGGTTCGTCTTCGCCTGCGGCACCTTGCTTTCGCAGAGAATCCACCAGGCGGCAGCCTCGACATAATCCCGAGCCACCCCACGGCCATTCCCGTAAGAACTACCAAGATTATGCTGCGACAGGGGATCGTCGCGCATTGCACCTAAGCGGAACAGGCGGACTGCTCCATTGGCATCGCCAGGCCCGCCGACGGCCTCATTAAGACAGATCGCATAGTTGTAAGCGCCTGGAACAAATCCGCGCGCGGAAGAGAGCCTGAACCATTCTCTGGCAGCCTCTGGGTTCGTGGGGAAGCCGTCTAATCCGCGCAAGTAGGCGACACCTAAGTCGTACATACTTATCGAATCTCCACCGTGGGCTTTATCGATCATCAGCATGACTTCCTTCGTGGCCTTATCTACGTCATCATAGGCCCAGAGGCCCCTCTTGATTCTGCCATTCTCAAGAGACCTAGCCTTTTCGATAATTTGAGCCGCGCCTTGTTGGGCAACAATTCGATTTGGCTTAGACCATGGCCACCAAGACGATCGGGCATCTCCATGCTCGCGCTCATAGTCACTAACGTAAGTATTTTCTCCAAATCTTGCCATGTTAACATAGCCGAGAGTGAGATAATCGAGATGGAGCTCGAGCTCCTTGGCGCAATTCATGGCGGCATAGAGACAGCTACCCGCATAGCTGCATTGAGGGCTATCTACGGCTATTTTTCGGTAAATCGGCAAGGCGAGTTCATATTTCTCTTTATTGCTTTTCTTCTTAAGCAAAGCATTCGCGTATTGATGAGCTGCAATTGTCGAGTGATCAGCACATTTTGCCAATAAATCCCACCCTCTTGTCTCGTCTTTGACGACTTCTGTTCCGTCAAGCATCCACATGGCATGAACATAACCCGTAGATAGCCCTCCTCGCCTGGCTCCTTCCAGAATCATCTGTTTCTCGGAAGCAGTGACCGATAACTTTTCGCGCAGCATATGATAGTAATCTTCGGAGCTCCGCTTGGCAATAATCGCGGGCAATGCGACGTGGTAATCCTCCCCCGCATAGGCGTAGAACAACCGGGTCGCAGCCTTGATGGTATCGGAGTGTTTAAGGAGATATTCCCGCTCAAGGGGATGTCGCTCAGAACTCTTGCCGATTAGCGCATTCGCTTCGGATGACATCTTTTCGCGGATAACCTTCTGGCTCCTCAGCAGGCGAAGTTCTACATCGAGTGCTTCAAGTAATGCTCTTAGGTTACTATTCGTCGCCACATGCCGGATCATTTCATCGCGCCTCTCGGCGCCAAACTGAGCTTCATAGTATTTTTCCACCCTCACTGCGTCCTCGGGCCTGATAAGCTCAAGCGGGGACTCCGGTTGCGCCTGAAGTCCTCCGCAGACCAAAACCCATGCCAAGATGAATAGCATATTCCTCATGCCGGCAAATTAGCCTAGTCCATTATCCGCACAAGCCCTTCCTTGGAAGAGCCATGCAGGGCCTGACTTATAACAATCTTATCAAACCCTGTTGTGCGGGGACGAAGAAATGTGTCTCCTATGCCCATGCCCCTGCCGATCTGCTCCGAGCCCAAGTATCAGGACATGATGGACAAGTTCCTGAAGGAATGGCCCCTCTCCCGCGTCCGGACCATGCCGCTGTCCGACTACACGCGCGTGAACCGAGACGACG
>JACCEC013292253.1_pt1 | contig 20060 bp, 13 predicted proteins | sample 7450121 | NCBI WGS metagenome assembly JACCEC01 (sample SAMN15323455, study PRJNA562643) | freshwater metagenome | isolation source: river surface water | place: USA:Blue River Watershed | collected 2017-08-18 | reverse complement strand
TTTGACGTGCGTTAATTGCTTTTATACGAAACTATGCCTTGTTGATTAATCCCAAAGAAGAGGTAATTAGCAACAGAAAGTACGCTGCGAACTTCTCCCTGCAACATAAAGCCTGAACGGGCCTGCGGAACATAACTGAACTTCCCTTGACCGTTGTTGTGTAAAAGTACCCCAAAATTTGCGTCGTAATGTCCAAAGCGCAGGCGAGTATGCAATTGATTTCCACAAAGCAGGAGGTCTTTTTTACCGTCTTTGTCATAATCCAAAGCCACCAACGCATGAACAGGCGATGCTTGGACTTCGAGCGGAAGGGCTTGGGGAGCAAATTTGCCATCGGTACCACGGATAAACAATGTAGTGGCAAGATGAGTGGCTTCCAAATGCCCCGCACCACTCAATTCAGACGAATCAAAAATGTCTTGCAGCGTCGCGTCGGCGTACGTTTTGTAGTCGGTGTAGCGCTTGCCCATAATCGGAAGCTGTCCTATCAACTCATCACGCGTAACGTACGGGTAGCTTTTTCCTTGAATGTAGGTACACAAAATGGGGTCAATTCGTCCGTTTTGGTCAAAATCCTTGAGGTACAATTCGGCAGGTTGTTCCTTAGAAGCTTTTACTTGGGAATTTAGCCCCAAATTCCCCACGACCAAATCCATTTTTCCATCGCCGTTGAAATCATCCACCAACAATTTATTCCACCAACCGCTGTATTTTTGGTCAAAATAGGCGTCGGTTTTATTCTCTAATTTGCCATTCATGTTTTCAAATACCGTGACGGGCATCCATTCGCCAACGACTATCAACTCGGGCTTTTTGTCGCTATTGAGGTCGAGCCAAGCCGCATCCGTTACCATGCCCATTTTTTGTACTTCAGGAGCTATACTAGCCGTTACATTTTTAAAAGTAACCCCATTTGAGCCGCCAATAGGGCTTAGTATAAAACTTTGCGGAGTCTCGGGATAACTTCCTGGCACAACTCGTCCACCTACAAATAAATCAGGTTTCCCGTCGCCATTTATATCCGCTACTCGAACGCAGCTTGTGCTTATAGGCATTGAAGGAAGTACGGCGGGGTTTTTGGCAAAATTCCCCTGACCGTCGTTCAGGTAAAGTGCATCTTGCAAAAGCGGATCGTTGGGCTGAAAATTAGCATACCCGCCGTGGCAAACGTACAAATCAAGGTCTTTATCGCCGTCGGCATCAAAAAATACGGCATCCGAAGCATCGCTTTTCGCATCTGTCTCGAAAGAGGGTTGAGCTTTTTTGGCAAAACGCGGAGCAGCGTCCAAACTGCCTTTTTGTTGTACAAATAAGGCGCCTGCTTGTCCGTTTCCGCCTCCAACAAACACGTCTTCTAGACCGTCGCCATTTACATCACCTTTGGTAAGACACGGCCCTACGTACGATTGTGGGTTGACCATCAAAATCTGACGTTTGAAATCATTGAAGCCAGTTGAGGGTTGTTGGTAAGCAATGGGAGAGGAGGTAGGTTGAAAAATCGGCGCGGGAGGTGTGGCCTCAAAAGGATTCAACGTAGCCTCTTTCTCATTGAGTGTTAGCCATTGGTCACCTTTAAGGTTGGCAAGGCGTTGTTGTGTGCCGTTGGGCCACGTTACGTGCAGCGAATCGATAGTGGCGTTTGTTCCTAATCCAAAATGGAGTACACCCGACACGCTCGACTGATACCCACGCATGGGCATTTGTTCGAGGTATTGTGGTTGGCCTTTTTGGAAAATGGTTACTTTGGCCCCGATTCCAAAACGATTGTTTTCTGAACCAGCCAAACTGATTTTGAGGTAATGGTTTTGGAGTTTTTTGTTGGCATCGTTTTGGTAAATAAAAGCGGGCGCGTTGATGTTATTAACGATTAAGTCCAAATCTCCATCATTGTCCAAATCGGCATATACCGCACCATTGCTATTGGAATGTTGACCTAGTCCCCAAGCCATACCAACGTTTTTGAAGGTCAGGTCTTTCTTGTTTTTATAGGCATAATTGACCACGTTGGAGGCAGGCATTTGTTGCACAAGTTTCATTACGTCGTCGCGGGTTACGTTGGTCGCATTTTGCTGAAAATCATTCATGTATTTCAGAAAATCGAGGTTGGTATAGTCGCGCAGGTAGCCATTGGTAATGTAGAGGTCCTTCCAGCCATCGTTGTCATAATCGGCAAACAAGGCCGCCCAGCTCCAATCGGTGTTAGAAATCCCCGCCATTTGGCCGATTTCGGAAAACCTCTTTGCTCCTCCACCTGACAGGGGGGTATTCATCTGCAACATATTCCGCATAAACTGTTTTTGAAAACCCGAGCGCACGGTCATGTCAAACTTTTCGTAGTTGTCGGGAGCCATGAGCAGCTTCTGGCGTCGATTATCTTCGGGCAACATATCGAGGGTGAAAATATCGGGTAAGGCGTCGTTGTTGACGTCGGCTACGTCGTTGCCCATCGAAAACTGCGAAATATGTCCAATCGACTGCCCAAGTTGGTCGGTAAATCCCCCTTTTTGATTGTTGATGTAGAGGCGGTCAGGGATGGTATAATCGTTACTTACGTAAATATCGGGCCAGCCATCTTGGTTAAAGTCGGCGATTCCCGCCCCCAAACCATATGAAAGCGGCGAACTATTGATACCCGATTGGGTGGTGATGTCGGTAAATCGCTTGCTGTCGTTCCTGAAAAGCCGTGAGCCACTTACCTCGTCATTCATTTTTATCCATTCGGCACTATTCGATTCGTTCAGAACAGGTAACGATTTTATGTTGTGGTTGAGTAAAAACAAATCCAAATCGCCATCGCGGTCGTAGTCGAAGAAATACGCGTTGGTGCTCGATGCCATGCTGTTGAGGCCATATTCAGCGGCTTGTTCTACGAAGGTAGGAATACCTTGAGCGTTGTTACCTTGGTTGATAAACAGTTCGTTGGCTTTTTTCTCAGGCATCAAGTTGCCCGAGTGGCACACGTAAATATCCAATCGCCCATCGCCGTTGACATCGGCCATGGTGACGCCCGTTTTCCACGGCCCCGAGCGTCCGGCCGCTCCCGATGGAAGCGTAATATCCTCAAATTTCATGTTGCCACGGTTGAGGTACAGTTTGTTATCGCTCATGTTGGCCGTAAAATACAGGTCTTCGAGCTTATCGCCGTTGAGGTCGCCCACGGCCACGCCACCGCCGTTGTAGAAGTACTCGTACATCAGTACATTGGTATTTAGGCCTTCATTGATGATATTTTGAAAGTCTACTCCCGTTTGTTCGGCAGGCAGTAGGGTAAAAAGCGTGGGTTCGTTAGCCACTTGGCCGCTTTGTTCATTGGTAGAATCGGAGCAGCCGATAAGGAAAAAGGCAAAACAGGCTATATAAAGAGTAGATATTAGCTTCATAAAAAAGTGGAAATCGAAGTAAACTAAGTAAATTGACGACAAAATTGAATAATATTTTTTAGGTCTTTTTCATTTTGGAAGTCTATTTCAGCTTCTTGCAAACGGCCATCTATTTGTTGTTTGTATTTGGGAAATATTTTGTGGAGCGAAGACTTTGATGCTTTGTAGCAACGGTTATTTTGGTCAACAAAATAGTAGATTGTGTTTTTACTGAATACAACGTCTCCTTTTGAATCAAGCTTTTGGACGGATGAGTTACCATTCGCAAAAGTAGAATACGTTTTTGTTGAAGTTGCCCCTAGTGATTGCTGATACCCTCCTAGTCTTTCGACATTCGACACTCTCAATTCCTGTTTGATGCCAAGTTGAATCACAAGTTGTGAAGAAGATTCGGTCAACAAGTACCCATATTTTGGGTCAAAAAGGAATCGTTGAGCTCCAATAAAAATTTCTTTGAGTAACTGTTCGTTAGCCAACGACAACGTGTCATTGATATTGTTTATGAAATGGATTTCACCCAACAACAAGTTATAGTTTAGCGGAGCTGCCGCAGTGTTACCATTTAAAAAAATCACTTTCCCAGTTTGGAATTTGGGGTAGAGATATTGAACTGAGGCAGGAATTGCTTTTTTAGGTTCTTCTCCAGCTTTGACCTTCACAAAATCTTGTGCTTGCAATGAATAAATCAACAACTGTATTACTAAAAATGAACTAACAGCCTTCATGGTAGCGATTGAGTTTAAAAGGTTACTTTATTTTTTGTAACATACTTCTCAAAACAATGAGAACGTGATTCCAGAGTGTTGGTAGAAAGCCAAAGTGTTTTGATAAAACGTTGAATCTGTCGATGAGGGATTTACGATGTTTTTGAACCGAAATGCCGCCAGTGAGGTACTTACAGAGAGGGAAGTCTAAATAGTAATTTTGTGTTGATTGTTTTAAAATGTCGATTTCCCAGCCAATGTCGGCACTAAGATTCGTTACGTCGTAGTGTGGAGCTAGAACTCGTTTAGGAATAAACGCTTGATGGCATACTTTCATGCCTAGCGCCATGTCTTGCCATGTAAGTTGCCGAGGTAAGTTGTGGGGAGTCACTTCTGAACGAAGGCCAACCACTGAACCATCATTGTTTACAAATAGAGCATCGCTGTAATAGACATCGGCTTTAGCTGACAGCAGCGGAAGCAAGCGTGCAAGTACCTTATTGTCATGGATTTCGTCGCCTGCGTTCATGAACCAAATGTACTCACCCGTTGCCAAGCCTAATCCTTTGTTCATTGCGTCATATAAGCCTTTGTCAGGTTCTGAAACGAGTTTACTTATCATTGAATGGTACGATTTTGCAATGGATAATGTAGCATCTTTTGAAGCTCCATCAACAATGATATACTCGACAAGCAGGCGTTGGTCGGGGGGAATAGAGGCCAAGTTAGCAGTTATACTTTTGAGGGTGCGTTCTAAAAAGATTTCCGCGTTATAAGTGATGGTAATGATAGACAATAGCCGCGTCATGAAACGTACATTTTCCCAAAAATAAAAGAAAAAATCTACCTCTAAGGCAGAGGTAGATTTTTTCAAATAAGCAACTGCTTTGAAATAGCCTAGTAACCAGGGTTTTGAACCAGCTTACTATTACGGTTCATTTCATCGCGGTGGATAGGTAAATAGTATAATTTATCGTTCCAGTTGCGATTTTCTTTACCAGGGTCAATTTCAAATACGGTATAAGAATAATTGTAGTTTTCTTTATCGTATTTGTAAATGCTCACTGCTTTGCCAGGCTTGAGCGTTCCGACTACACTGATACCATTTGCTTTGCGGCCAAGGGTAGTTGGGGCAATCATCCAACGACGGGCATCGTGGAAACGCTGCTCTTCTAAGAACATTTCGATGCGTTTTTCGTTACGGAAGCGCTGACGAAGAGCGTCACCCGATTCGGTAAGGGCAGGCATACCTGCGCGGAAACGGATTTTATTCAACCAAGCACGAGCTTCTGCATCTTGTCCTAATTCGATACAGGCTTCAGCATAGTTGAACACCATTTCTGTGTATCGTAAAATAGGCCAAGGAACTTCCTGCCAAGTATTTTGGTCAACGATGGCAGGGTTAGGGTCTGTAAACTTACGGATATAATACCCTGTGTAACTTCCGTTCCAGTCTTCGATGGGGCTTTGGCGTGTATCCAAGCCAAAGTGAGTTACCTTTGCTCCCGAAGCATTCACAATTTCGTAGCGGCCAGTTTGGATTTGACTAGCTGGGTCACGAGGCAAGTTGGCATTGCTACGAACTTTCCAAGGTGAACCTTCAAACAAAATCGAAGCGTAGAAACGTGGGTCACGATTAACGTACGGGTCAGAAGCTTGAGCAGGATTTTTCCAGTCAAATTTAGTACCATCCATCATCTCGTAGTCATCAATCATCAACTGAATCGGCGTATTACCAGCCCAGTTATTGTAGCCATTAGGGCCATTAAACAAACCTTGACGGCCACCGTTTTCTTGTTTTGCATTGATAAAATAACGAGCCATCAACAATTCATTTTGGCCTCCGTTTCTCGAAAGCGAGTTGTTCATGTAGTTGGTCGTTCCTTGTTGTGCCGTTACAGGGGCAGTTAGGTTGAGCAAATTACCGTATCCAGGCAAATCCAAGACAGCTTTTGCCGCCGCCTTTGCTTTTTGCCAACGTTCTGCCTGAGTACCAGTAGTATTGGCAATGAGTTCAGGCTTACTAAATCCAGCAAGAGTGGTTGACTTTGCTTTCATTTTGTTGGCATCATGCAAGTCGCTGGCATCGTAAGTTAAAATACGAGCTTTCAACGCTAAAGCCGCCGCTTCGTTAGCACGGCCAGCGGCCATGCTTCTGCCTTTTAATAATGCAGCGGCATCGTCCAAATCTTTTACAATGAAGGCCACCGTCTCAGCCCAAGTGTTACGAGTGGTCATATAATCGGCTTCGCCCAAGTCGTAGGCACGATCAATGAGAGGAACACCACCATAGTAGCGTGCCAATTGGTGATAAAAATAGGCGCGCATAAATTTAGCTTCACCCGTCAAGCGCTCAACAATATTGCTGGTGTTGGTAAATTTAGGACTAGCTAAGTTTTTAAGGGCAAGATTACAAGCACGAATGCGTAAATACATTTGTTGCCAGCTGAGAGTTCCGTTTACCCAGCCAATATCGGCAGGGTTAGAGCGGCCCTCAGTGATGGTTGTAATACCACGCCCAGGGTGCGTAAAAATAGTTTCGTCGGTTAATGAGGCCAACATTTGCTCGTCGAAGCCTCCATTACCGAAACCTGCATAGATTTCAGATACGAAGGCTTCTGCCAACGCAGCATCGGTCCATACGGTGTTTTCCGAAAGTTCATTAAGTGGCTCTGTATTTACAAAGTCATCATTACAACTGGTCACAACTACCGAAAAGGCGATAAGTGACGCTACTAAAAGTTTATATCTTTTCATTTTGCTCTGGTTTATGTTGTTAGAATGCAGCAACAAGACCTACGTTCAAGATTTTCTGCTGAGGGTAATACTGTCCAGTCGAGTTATCAGTTTCAGGGTCAAATACTTTTAACTTATCAACAGTGAAAAGGTTTAAACCATTGAAATAAACTCTTAGGGTATTCATACCTATTTTTCTTACCAAGGTAGAAGGAATGTTATATCCTACTTCTAAGTTTTTCAAACGCACATAGTCAGCGCTTCTGAGCCAGTAGTCGTTGTTTGTAGAGAAATACTGGTCGTTACGGTTAGCAATACGTGGATGCTTGTCGCTTGGATTGTCAATCGTCCAACGATTTTGGTATATATCTAACAAGTAGTTACCAATATTACCCATTTCAGCAGCACTTACAAATTGTTTAGCTCCAGCCGCTCCTTGAATCAAAACCGTTAAGTCAAAGTTGCGGTAGCTGGCCGAAAGGTTAACTCCGCCCGTAAACAAAGGAATGTTAGTGAAGTTAGTACGTACTTGGTCGTCAGGCGTGATTTTACCATCACCGTTGTAGTCTTTGTACTTCATATCACCTGGACGTAGCGTATTTACGATGGCTTTGTAGTCAATAGTATTGGCGTCAATTGCCGCTTGGTCTTTAAATACACCGTCATAAAGGTATGTCTGGTAAGTAAACATGGGTTTACCAGTGGTGCGTTGCCACTCTGGTGCGCCAGGTGCTTCGTCCCAGAACAAAATTTTGTTTTGAGCATAGCCACCATTCACACTTACATTGTACTTGAAGCCATCCTTCTGGTTGCGGTACCCTATGTTAAACTCCCAGCCTTTGTTTGCTACTTCTCCCAAGTTTTGTCTTGGAAGGGTCAAGCCTGTACTTTGAGGAACAGATGCGTTTTTAGTCCAAAGGATATTTGTTCGCTTGTTATTGAACACATCAAACTCGAAGAAAACATTGCCATTAAACAATTGTCCTTCCAAACCTAAGTTAGAGTTAGTTGCCACTTCCCAAGTGATAGATGTGTTTGGAATACGAGCTTCAAACAATGTTTTTGCTTCGGCGTTGCCTAAAATATAGCTTCTGAATCCGTAGGTTGAAAGGTACTGATAGGAAGGAATTTGATCATTCCCTAACTGACCAATTGAACCGCGAAGTTTTAAGAAATTAACTGCAGGTAATGCTTTTTTGAAGAAACTTTCCTCCGAAAGAACCCATCCTGCCATGATACCTGGGAAAAACCCGTAACGAGTTTGCTCAGGGAAAATATCAGAACCATCATATCGCCACAAAAACTCGGCAATGTATTTCTCTTTGAAGTTATAACCTACCCGACCAAAGTAGTTGATACGAGCCGTGTTAAATGCGCCACCGTTGTTGTTACGTTGTAAATCCCCCCCTGCAAACATCTGATCCAATGCTGTAGAAAGGAAGAAACGGCGAAATGCAGAGAAGTTATCCCCTTTGATTGTTTCGCGGTTAGTACCTGCCAATACATTGAGGGTATGATTACCTATCGTTTTATCGTAAGAAAGAACCGTTCCCAACAAAATATTGAGCTGATTGATATTGGCTTGGTTCAAACTTGGGTCAGCAGGCCCACGTTTTGCAGGAACAAGGTTAGGGTTTCCGTTGGCATCCAATCCTGAACCTTTTTGGTAAAGTGTCCACGGAATAAGCCAAGTTTTGTTGTTCTGGGCTAAGTTGTCAACGGCCGCATTCATACTCAATTTAAGACCTTCAACACCAGGGATTTTAATGTCAATTTGTCCATTTGACTGGAAGTAGTTACGGGTATCCTTGTCATAACCAGCCAAGTCAGTCGTGATTACGACAGGGTTTTGTCCGTTTTCAATGTCGGGGCCAGGAAGGCCATTAGGCCAGAAAGCAGGCTCTTGGGGTTTGCCACGCATCAACATCCGGAAGATTGCCCCAGGAGATTGTGTAGAGTACTGACGCGCTTCCTGACGCCCTACTACACCCAAAGTCATAGTTACGTACTTGTTGATTTTTGCGTCAAAGTTCAAACGCATATCGTACTGTTTGTAACCAGTAGATGACTGAATGTAGTTAGCATCTTGATTTTGATAACCCAATGAGGCTAAGTAAGAGAAGTTTTCTGTACCGCCATTGAGCTGAAGATTATGACGAACTTGTGGAGACCAGTTTTTGAGGGTTGCACCGTACCAGTCTGTGTTAGGGAAGTTCCAAGGGTCAGAGCCATCTGCATATTTTTGAATGGCTTGAGGAGAAAATGGTGCATTCCGTACTGTACCATTTGGGCGAGTAAACGAGCCAGTTGTTTTGTAAGCTTGGTTTGCAGCTGCCCACTCTGACACAGGTAACTGATAGATATCCAAGTCATTCAACATGCTCGTGTATTGAGCTGCGTTGGTCAACTTAGGAATAACCGTTGGGTTAGACCAGCCTTGGTTAAGAGAATACGAAAGTTCTGGTTTTCCCGTTTTTCCTCGTTTAGTCGTAATAAGAATAACCCCGTTAGCAGCACGTGAACCGTAAATAGCTGCTGCCGCATCCTTAAGGACGGAGATACTTTCGATATCTGCAGGATTGAGACGGTCTAATCCACCAGCTCTGTTAGGAATACCATCAATAACAATAAGCGCACCATTGTTGTTGAGTGTGTTTGACCCACGAATTCTAATAGCGGAACCATCACCTCCAGGAAGACCACTGCGGTTTACTGCAGTCACACCTGGTAAACGACCAGCCAAGGAGTTGGATAAGTTGGCCGCGGGAGATTTTACTAAGTCGGTTCCTTTTACACTTACAACTGAGCCTGTTACAGTCTCTTTTTTCTGTGTTCCGTAACCAACCACAATAACTTCATTAAGGGCTTTTACATCAACAGCCAACGCTACATTGACACTTGAACGGTTATTTACAGGGATTTCTTGTGATAGATACCCGATAAACGAAAATACCAATACGGAGTTTTTTTCATCCGAAACGTTGATTGAGTAAGCCCCGTTGATGTCGCTGGATGTACCTACAGAGGTTCCTTTGACAATAACACTTACGCCTGGCAAAGGTTGACCTTGCTCATCTGTGATTTTACCTTTGACGGTAATCGCCAGATTCCCTGCTTTGCGTTCAGGTTGGAGTTTAGCAAATACCACCGATTTGCTTTCTTGACGTGCTTGCCACCGAGTTGCTTCTTGTGCGTAACTACTCATCGTGTGACCCACGAGTAGCATTGCTAGAGGCATTCTTAGCAAACTGAGTTTGTAGCTCACTTTTGTCATAAGAAATTGGGATTATAATTGATAGATAAAATGAAAAAATTTTCGACCTTCGAGAAATCATCTAAATAGAACTGTACTTGATAGTCAAAACTACCTAGAAAAGCATTAAATAAACCTAGATTACTTCTGTTTTTGGTAAAATATAGAATAGTTTCCACAAAAAGCTGTTTATTAATGAATTATGTCATGAACTTTAATTGATAAACGGGGAAACAGATACTATTTGTGCACGTGCTTTATGTAATATACAAATTTATAGCGTAATAGTGCAAAAACATAAGCTTAATTTTGCAAAAAATGACTGTATTTTGACGAAAAATAAGGTAAATTTCTCTTCGAAATAAAGAATACACTCCAAACTAAATATAATTATACTATATATAAAATATAATTATATTTAGTTTGAGCGGTAAAAGTTAAGTTATTTCGTAACTGATTTAAAATAGTCTTTTGTGATGTTGAGGCAGAACAATTAGTTGAGTTGTTCGTTGGGTAGTAAAATATCTCTGCTTTATATTTGCTGAAAATGGCAATTAAGAGGACAAAAAAGCTTAATGTGGCTGAACAAAGAATCATTGGTCGGAACGATATAGTAGATTTCCCAGAGTTAGGGCTAACTCATGTTCGAGTAAAAGTAGATACAGGAGCTTACACATCCTCTATTCACTGTTTTAAAGTTAGTGTAGAAGAGGGGAAACTTACATTTTTTTTGCCCGCTCACCGTAGTGAAAAACATCAACAGTTTTCAACGGAGCATTTTGAGTTGAAAGCTATCAAAAACTCATTTGGCCAGACTGAAATGCGGTATGTAATTAAAACAAAGGTGATTTTGTTTGGAAAGCCCTATGTAACTGAGTTTTCGCTGGCCCACCGTACAAAGATGCGTTATCCCGTGCTTTTAGGCCGAAAACTATTATGTGGACGGTTTCTTGTAGATGTATCCCGCGAAAATGTTTCATTTGATTTTATGCAACGTGAACGCGCCCTGAATGCGTAGTTAACAAAAACGTAATACTAACTCAACGTACTTCCTTCTATTTTTGTCGCGTTGGAGGGTCACTATTTTCCATAAAAGGGTTAGTGAATAGCCCACATTGTCTTTTCTCTAAATGTATGAAAATTGCGGTTCTGTCAACCAATTCTAAGCTATACTCTACTCGAAAACTCGTCAAGGCTATTGAGTATCGAGGTCACGAGGCAGTTGTAATTAATCATGCCCTTTGCCACGTTCTTATTGAAGAAGAAAAACCTGTTATTCTTTACAAAAACAAGGAAGTTGAAGACATAGATGCCGTTATTCCTCGAATTGGAGCCTCAATAACGGACTACGGAAGTGCTGTTGTTCGGCAGTTTGAGATGATGAAGGTTTTTACTACCGTCAAATCTCAAGCAATTATGCGTTCTCGAAATAAGCTTAGAAGTTTACAAATTCTTTCGAAAGCAGGAGTTCAAATTCCAAAAACAATGTTTGCTAATCAAGCCAAAGACATTGATGGACTGATTCGATTAGTAGGCGGGCCTCCTGTGATTATCAAATTATTAGAAGGGACACAGGGGGTAGGGGTCGTTTTAGCCGAATCAAATAAAGCTGCCAAATCGACTATTGAGGCTTTTTATGGCCTTAAAACCAATGTTTTAATTCAGGAGTACATTGTCGAAGCCAATGGTGCTGATATTCGAGCGTTTGTGATTGGAAATAAGGTAGTGGCTGCTATGAGGCGACAAGGTACTACGGGGGAGTTTCGTTCAAATCTACATCGTGGAGGGAGGGCAGAAGCTATCGAGTTGTCACAAGAAGAAGAAAAAGCCGCTTTGCAGGCGGCAAAAGCACTTGGGGTGCGGGTGGCAGGGGTAGATATGATTCAATCGAACCGAGGTCCAATGATTATGGAAGTCAATTCGTCTCCTGGTCTCGAAGGAATTGAAACCACCACAGGGGTCAATGTTGCCGACCTTATAATTGGCTATATTGAAGAAAAAAAAACAATTGATGAAAGTGATACGATTGGGGTATAGGTAAAAAGTACTATTTTTTGGCTTTGAACCTGTGATGAAAAAAGTACTTTATGCTCGATATAGCATCTTACAGTAAACAAACTAAATACCTTGTTGCCCTCGATTCCATCATTTTTGGCTTTGATGGCAACCAACTTAACATTCTTCTAGTGAAACGTGGGCCTGATTCTACCATTGATACTTGGTCGCTGATGGGAGGTTGGCTAGCTGCTAATGAAAATCTCGAACAATCTGCCGAACGTATTTTATACGAACTGACGGGGCTCAAAGAGGTATATCTCGAACAACTCTACACGTTTGGTGATATTCTTCGTGACCCTATTGCACGGACGGTTTCGGTGGCCTATTTTGCCTTGATAAACGTTCAGCATTATGACTCAAGCATTTCGGAAGTACATCATGCTCAGTGGTTTCCAGTGAGTCAAATGCCCGATGAGATATTGTTTGACCACCGCCAAATGATTGATTTGGCAATTCAAAAACTACGTTATAAAGCAGCTCTGCACCCGCTTGGCTTTGAGCTTTTGCCCGAAAAATTTACAATTCCTCAGCTTCAAAAACTTTACGAAGCCATTTTCCAAACCACGTTCGATAAACGAAATTTCAGTCGTAAAATCCTTTCTACTCATTTATTGGTGAAACTGAAAGAAAAACAGAAATCGTCGAAGAAAGGTGCTTACTTGTATCAAGTCAACGAAGAAAAGTACAAAACGTACAGTAATTCGTTCTTGAATTTTGTTTCCAATCCTGAATTTTAAAGGTACGTATCCTGGATTTTATCAATAATATGTGGCTATTTTAACCCTCAGCCTAAAGGCGTAGGGTTAAAATAGAAAATGCAAAAATGCCATAGCTTTTGGGTAATGGCATTTTTGCATTTTCTCTACTGCTTAATCTCTACACTATTGACCACTAACTGCTATCAGCTGACTGCCGATTTACGCTGTCTGTGCTTCTCGGTGAATGATAGCCTCACGATCGGAGCCAGTTGAAATAAAGCTGATAGGGAGTTTTAGTTCTGCTTCTAAGAACTCAATGTAAGCAGCAAGTTCGGAAGGAACTTCGTCGTAAGTATGGAGGTTTTCTAAGGAAGTAGCCCAACCTTTAAACGTCTTGTAAACAGGAGTTACGTCCGCGTCGCAAAGATCGTAAGGAAGTTGGTCGGTGATAGTTCCATCGGCCAATTGGTAGTGCGTACAGATGTTTATTTCTTCGAAAATATTCAACACGTCCACCTTCATCATCACCAATTGCGTCACGCCATTAATCATAATTGCGTATTTGAGGGCAGGAAGGTCCATCCAGCCACAACGGCGAGGGCGCCCTGTCGTTGAGCCAAACTCACGACCTTCTTGGCGCATACGCTCACCAACTTCGTCCAACAACTCCGTTGGGAACGGCCCGCTTCCGACGCGTGTACAATACGCTTTGAAGATACCGTAAACCTCTCCAATGCACTTGGGAGCAATACCTAAACCTGTACAAGCGCCCGCAGTGGTTGTATTTGAGCTTGTTACAAATGGATATGAGCCAAAATCAATATCTAACAACGAACCTTGAGCCCCTTCGGCTAAAACACTTTCGCCTGCTTCGATGGATTCGTTAATAATGTATTCACTATCTACAAATTGAAACTGTTTGAGGAATTCGGTTGCTTCAAAAAAAGCTTGTTCTGCTTCAGAGAGGGTTGCCTCAAAGTCAAAGTTATAAAACTTCAAAATGACTTTGTGTTGGTCTACTAAGCGGTTGTATTTATCTTTAAAGTTAGGAGAAAGAATGTCTCCCATGCGTAATCCTTGGCGGGCCACTTTGTCTTGGTAAGTAGGGCCAATTCCACGTAATGTAGAACCAATCTTTGCGGCGCCTTTGGCTTGTTCGTAAGCTGCATCTAGCAAGCGGTGTGTAGGAATAATAACGGCCGCTTTTTTAGAGATATAAAGGTTTTTATCAAGGGGAAGGTTGAACTTGGCCAAGCCATCGATTTCTTTTTTGAGAACGATGGGGTCAAGAACGAGCCCGTTTCCGATAACGTTTTTTATTTCTGAACGGAAAATACCCGACGGAATTTGGTGCAAAACGTGTTTTAACCCGTCGAATTCGAGGGTATGACCCGCGTTAGGCCCACCTTGAAAGCGGGCTACCACTTGGTATTGTGGAGCCAAAACGTCCACTATTTTTCCTTTTCCTTCGTCGCCCCACTGGAGGCCGAGCAATACATCAACTTTCATTAGAAATTTTGGGCCCCTAACCCTGGAGGGGAATTTTATTGGATGTGATACGTGCCCATAGGGTTGGGGTAGGGCACGGTGGGTGTTGGGAGAATAGCCCCAACGCACTATTCTACTTCTACTCTTTTGGGTCGTTCAACAAGGGCTTTGGTTTTGTTTTCGCAGTTATCGCGTTGGCAATTACCGTAAAAAATGAGCGAGTGATGAAGTACGTTAAATTTGAGAAGCTCACCTACCATGTTTTGAATATTCTGCACGCGTGGGTCGCAGAATTCCATCACCTGGTGGCAGTCCATACAAATAAGGTGGTCATGTTGACGAGAGCCGTAGGCTTTTTCGTATTGAGCCAAATTTTTTCCGAACTGATGTTTCGTTACTAAGTCACAGTCAACGAGTACATCCAATGTATTGTAAACAGTTGCCCTGCTAACGCGATATTTTTTGTTTTTCATCGAAATATACAGCTCGTCCACGTCGAAATGGTCTTCGCGGGTGTAGATTTCTTCCAATATCGCAAATCGCTCAGGGGTTTTGCGAAGGCCCTTACGTTCTAGGTAAGCAGTGAGTATGCGCTTAGCAGCTTCTAAGTTTTCGTGCTTGGCTTGGGGCATGGTTACAAAAAGGAAATTTGAAAATTCGAAAATTTACCTTCAATTTTAAACAGGTGTATTTTTAAATTTTCCAATTAGACTAACAAAAGTACTAAATTTTCAATCAAACCGCGCTACTTTAAATACTCCATCTACCTTTTCGATTTTTCGAATGAGTTCTTCAAGGTGGCGAGTGTCGTAGACGTAGAGTTTGATAAGCCCTTCAAAAAGCCCCTCTTCGGTTTCAACCGAAATCGAACGGATATTGATGTGCAATTCGTTGGAAATGATTCGGGTCAGGTCATTTACTAATCCCACTCGGTCGGTGCCATCAATGCGAAGTCCCGCCAGAAAAGCAATTTTTTGTTGAGATGTCCATTTTGCCTTGATAACTCGGTTTCCATGGTTAGAGAGGAGTTCGGGGGCATTGGGGCAAGTAGTTCGGTGAATTTTGATCCCTTCATTGACCGTCACAAACCCAAATACATCATCGCCAGGAATGGGGTTGCAGCATTGAGCCAGGATATAATCAATTTTGTCCATGTCCTCTCCAATGAGCAATGCGTCTGCGTCGGTTCGTTCACCGTGCATTTTTTTGAGTTCCTTGGTAAATTGTTTGCCATCTTGGAGGTCGTCGGTATTAATTTTCGCTTGGATATTTTGCTTGGCTTCTTTTTCCTGCTTAAACTTTTTAATTTCGTCAGGATTAATGTAGGCTTTCCCAAAGCGATAGTACAGATCACTGGGGGTTTTACAATTGAAATAGGCACGTAGCTGATTGATGAGCTCTAGTGTTACGTCAAGGTGCAAAATCTTACATTTTTTTTCAATAATGCTTCGCCCGTCGCTGATGTACTGCTTATTTTCTTCTTTGATAAGTTCTTTGATTCGAGCCTTGGCTTTGGAAGTAACGACAAACTTTAACCAGTCTTCGCTTGGTTTTTGGCGTTTAGCCGTAATGATTTCCACTTGGTCGCCATTATTTAAAGGCTGACTGATAGAAACCAATGTATTGTTGACTTTAGCTGCAATGCATCGTGCTCCAACTTCAGAGTGGATATCAAAAGCAAAGTCAAGGGCTGTTGCGCCACGTTGTAATACCCGCAATTCTCCTTTGGGCGTAAAGACAAACACCTCTTCGGCAAACAAATTGCTACGGAAATCGTCCAAAAATTCCAGCGCTGCACTTTTACTGTCTTTGGTCGCTTCGAGCATTTCGCGGACTTGGTTAATCCACTGGTCGATACCTTGCCCCGTGCGAGTGTCGTTCCCTTTGTATTTCCAGTGGGCTGCTACTCCTTTTTCGGCAATTTCGTCCATTCGTTTTGAACGAATCTGAACTTCTACCCACTGCCCTTTATCGGCTCCTTCGGGGCGATACATCACTGTGATGTGCAAAGATTCGTACCCATTGGCACGAGGCGTGGCTAGCCAGTCTTTGAGGCGGTCGATGTTGGGGGTATAGTGGTCGGTAACGATGGAGTAGGCGTGCCAACAATCCGATTTCTCAGCCTTGATGTCTACCGAATTCATAATGATACGTACAGCAAACAAATCGTAGATTTCCTCAAACGGCTTTTTCTGTTTTCGCATCTTATTCCAAATCGAATAAATAGACTTGGGACGACCTTTAATCATGAATTCGTATCCTTGTTCTTTAAGGTCGAGTTCAATTGGCTCAATAAACTTGTTGATGAATCGGTCGCGGGTAGTTTTGGTAGCCCTTAGTTTATTCTTTATATCTTCATAACTGTCGGGCTCGGTGTATTTAAGGTAAAGGTCTTCGAGGTCGGTTTTGATAGAGTGTAACCCTAGCCGGTGCGCAAGTGGAGCGTAGACAAAAATGGTTTCGGACGCAATTTTCAACTGCTTGTCACGAGCCATGCTGCCGAGGGTGCGCATGTTATGCAAGCGGTCTGCCAGCTTAATCATAATCACCCGAATATCATCTGAGAGGGTGAGGAGCATCTTACGGAAGTTTTCAGCTTGCTGCGACGTTCCGAATTCAAATTGCCCCGAAATCTTGGTAAGGCCATCAATGATTTGAGCGACCTTCGGCCCAAACTGATGTTCGATGTCTTTGAGGGTATAGTCCGTATCTTCGACTACATCGTGGAGTAGCGCACATATGATAGAGGTAGTGCCGAGGCCAATTTCCTCTACGCATATTTGGGCCACGGCGATAGGATGGTAGATGTACGGCTCTCCTGACTTGCGGCGCATGTCTTTGTGAGCCTCTACCGAGAGGTTGAACGCTTTTTTTATCCGTTTGGCGTCGTCATCTTTTAAGAAGGGTTTGGCAGCGCGTAGTAGTTTTCGATATCTTTTAAGAATTTCTAGGCGCTCCAATTCCAAATCAATTTCAACTTCGATGGGCATATCAATTGGTGTTCGGTCATCCGAATTTGTTGTACTCAATACGACTAAAGTAGCAAATCGTTGTGTTTTTAACAAGTTTTTATAATTTACGAATTTTTTTTAGAGCTTTTTGGTAGGCGTAAGTTATTGATAAATAGTTGATAAAGGAGGGCGAAAGTAAGTTTTCATTTTTAAGAATGTAAAAAAAATCAAAAAAAGCTTGCATCTTGTTTTGAGTAGTGGTAGTTTTGCATCCCCAAACACACACGCTGCGGGCGTGGTGAAATTGGTAGACATACCAGACTTAGGATCTGGCGCCGCAAGGCATGGGGGTTCGAGTCCCTCCGCCCGCACAATATAGTCTTATTAAATGAGTGATTTAGTGACTTAGTGATTTAGTGATTTGATTCACACTTTTTCACTAACCTAATTCACTCATTTTCTTTTTATAGCACATTTTCAAATTCCCCAATTCAGAAATTTAAACATATATCATGGAGGTTCTGTTAGAAAAAAGCACACCCACCAATGCCACGCTAACTATCAAACTAGCGAAAGAGGATTATCAACCCAAAGTAGATAAAACGATCAAGGATTATAGTAAGCGCGTGGCTTTGAAAGGCTTTCGTCCTGGAAAAGTTCCTGCGAATGTAATCCAAAGAATGTACGGTAAAAGCATTGTTATCGATGAAGTAAACAACTTGCTTTCAGAAACCGTAAGTAGCTATATCCGTGATAATAAACTTGCCGTAGTTGGCGACCCGCAAATCAACCGCGAAAAAGCGGATGCCGTGAATTGGGAGAAGCCAACCGAATTCGAATTTAGCTATGAATTAGGTTTGGCGTCTGATTTTGAAGTGAATATCGGGGCGTTGCCCGCTGTTGCTTCGTACACAATTGAAGCGGGAGAAAAAGAACTTAACGATACTATCGAGAACCTTCGTACGCAGTTTGCAGGACAAATCAACCCTGAGACGTCGGAAGCGGGTGATATGCTTTATGGAGAATTGAAACAAGTGGGTAGCGAATTTTCTACCAAAACGGCGATTCCTTCAAAGCAAATCAAAGAAGAGGCGCAGGCTAAATTTGTTGGTTTGACTAAAGGTAGCGAAGTGACATTTGACATCCGTGATACGTTTGTGGACGACAAAGCCATTGCTCTTTTGACAGGTAAAAAAGAAGAAGAAACAGCTGAATTTGCTGGAGACTTTACTTTTGTGGTAGAAGATATCACTCGTCAGGCGCCTTCAGAAATCAACCAAGAGTTTTTTGATAAAGTATTGGGTGTAGGTAAAGCCGAAGATGAAGAATCGTTTCGTTCACAAGTAGCCGAAATCATCCAACGCAACTACGCACGTGAAGCAGATTCATTGTTGCGCCGCGACATCGACCAGTTGTTGTTGGACAATATCCAAATCGATCTTCCTGAAGCGTTTTTGAAAGATTGGATGTTCCAATTGAACGAAGGTAAATTTACGCTAGAGCAAATCGACGCTGACTATCCTCAGTTCACAAAATCGTTGAAGTTGTCGTTGATTAAAAACAAATTGGCCGAGCAAACCGAAATCAAAGTAGAGCAATCAGAAGTGATTGCGCGCGCTGAAGACATGGTTCGTGAGCAATTTGGTATCTACGGTGATTCACTGGGTGACCAGATGGAAGAAACCATCCGCAAAATTGCGATGAACTACCTAACCACCGAAAAAGAGAACAACTACTCGAAAATGTTTAATTTGGTGTTTGACGACAAAGTATTTGAGTACTTGAGCGGCCAAGTGGCAGTTGAGGCAAAAACAATTGACGTAGAGCAGTTCAAAGAAATTGTGAACGCGTTGAGCTAATCACATACATTTATTGCTTAGATTATGAGGTCACCACACAATGGCGGCCTCTTTTGTTTTCACTTATCGCCATGGAATTTATCAAACATTTTTGGCCAACTGTTACGCCCGATTTTGAAGTGGCGCTGCAAGAGGTGGTTGTCAGTCAAGAAATTCCTAAAAAATAGTGATTTTACAATCAGGGCAAGTAGCCAGAAAGATGTACTTTGTTGACAAAGGTTACCTAAGAGGACGTATCTGACAAAGAGATGAGAGAAGCTGATTTGTTTTTTACGAAGCCCTATTAACCAGCTGAAAACGCGGGTCATTTTCGAGGGTTTGGATGAGATTCGCGGCTTTTTTATCGTGGCCTTCGGGCCAGTTGGGCTTAGGCTATGTATCAGCAAAAATAAGGTCAAAGTGGTTGTGTGGAAGTACTAAAATCATCTCTTCGCCGAAACTATGCATAAGCTGAAACTTAGAGTCAGTACCGAGGTGCTTTTGGGCAATGGCAATGAGGGCTTCGTCAGACTCAACCGAGATAAGGTGCGCGTCGGATGTCGTGCCTTCGAGTATCCAAGCCGTGGGGCGGCCAGCCCCTATACCTAGTTCCAGAAATTTTCCTGCGGGCTTGCTGGCAATAAGCATACGAAGAAATGAAGTGCTCCCATAAGGTCATTCAAAACTGAAGCTTATTACGGATGGGTATCTCTATGTTGATAAAACATCGTTGATTTATCGCTTGGTGAGTATGGGGAAATACTACTTTCTGTCGCGCCCTCGTCGTTGGTGAGTATGTTGCGGGCATTGTACGAAGGGAAGCAGGAACTGTTTGAAGGTTTGTACATTAACGTGAACTTTTCAATATCTATGCAGCGATTGGGGTACAATACTGCCTCAATTTCAATGGAGCTGCAATACTAACTTTGGTTTTTCTTTGGTAAAAAGAATAGG
>JACCEC010390414.1_pt1 | contig 20074 bp, 10 predicted proteins | sample 7450121 | NCBI WGS metagenome assembly JACCEC01 (sample SAMN15323455, study PRJNA562643) | freshwater metagenome | isolation source: river surface water | place: USA:Blue River Watershed | collected 2017-08-18 | reverse complement strand
GACGAATGAGTAAACCGCGAAACATATCGATTCACGTCCAATCGAATGTCCGATTCATAAGTCCCTTTTATATATGACACATACATCGCATTACAATCATCGGAGAATAAATCGAATATTTGACTTCCACCGATCACGAAAATTTTATTATTTTCGGGCATCATAAAACAATCAGGAATCATACTACAAAGCTTTTTCAGATTGGTTTCCGAGGTGATTCTCAAATTTTTATTCGCGATTTCTTCCAATGTCGTGCTCTCGTTGGTCGAACGGAGGAGAAAATCTCTCGGATTTCGAGAAAGAACGATATTAAACCTTCCTTCCAATGGACGCCTCGATTTTGGCAAAGATGTATACGTTGTGGAACCCATAATGACCGTGTTATTCATAGTCACGCGTTTGAAAAAATCCAAATCATCTTTCATATTCCATTTCGGGAGTGTTCCCTTGTAGCCAATTCCTCCGGCTTCATCGACTGCCATAATGAGTGCGATTTCCATTTGTTTATTTATTTGTTCTTGTTCAAAAACGGCGAAACGAATAAAAATGATTGTGTATATATATATATATATATATATTATATTATGTTGGTTTGGTTATATTATAATATATATATAATGTGTATTCATCGAGAAAAAAAGGATCCAATTTATGATATTAGAATGCGATTATATGAGGAGAAATACAATACCGCTACGTAGGATAATATTGCGACCAGGATGACGAAAAACCAATAGGGCACTACGGTTTTGTTACGATATCCAAGTCCGAATGGACGAATGCTACCATCTTTGGTATAGAGAAATCCAGGCTTCAAACGCTCTACTAAGAAGAAAATGGAGAGAAAGATGACAATGGAAACCGATAAAATATTGTTCTTAGCAAATCGTCGGAAATTCATCATAGTTAGTTCTGTATTTTTTTGCGATTTTTTTTATTGAAATTTTTAAGAAAGGGAAAAAAATATGATTTTTTTTTATAATTAGATGGAGATTTTTTATTCGTTTTCATTCATATCCATATCGACATCCACTTCCACTTCCAAACCATCGAATTCTTCTCCCAGGTTCATCGTCGTCGTCGTATTATTATTCACATTTGTCGTTGCCCTATACGCATCGTTATTGAAATGTTGATTGACATTATTATCAAAAGTGAATATACTTCCCAATACCTTTTGGAGAGCAAGTTCTTTTCCGGTTGCATTGGATTGGGTACGTCTCTTGCGAATCTCTTGACGTTCATCGTCTTTAACTTTATTGACCAACCTGGTTATTTTCGATCGATCGAATGATGCGAGTGAATGATTGGTCTTCTCCTTTTCAATCAAATGATTTATAACATACGATTGAATTTGTCCTTTGAACAAGTTGACATTGAGTTGATCCCTAAAATTTGCTACATAGCTATGTAGGGTATATAAATAGCAATATCGGAATAACAGTTGAATGAGATCACGACGATCGGTGGAAAAGAACGATGGAGAGTCGGTGGCAAGTTGTTTTGCGATATAATAATTTGGTAAATTGTCAATAAATTCGATGATTTCTTTACAATCCACGAATACGTCTTCAAAGTATTTCTCTTGTTGTCTATTTTCAGGTTGGATTAATTGCGCTGCAAAAAAGACTCGGTCCTCTTTTTCGATTAATAAATCGCGATTGGAAATGGATTGAATCCTATCTTCCAATACATGATACGTGAAATACCAGTGTTTTGGCACCTTACGAATATGCGTAATTGTACTGGTATTGTTGTATTGTCGGTTGATCGCTTTCAAAGGAACCAGATATCCGGCAACTCGAATTCGTTCTTTCATATATTGAATAAATCGAACCATGCCATTTTCTTCGGCTTCTGGGGTATATCCATTTCTTCTTAAGCGTTGGAATTCGCGAATGTAATTTCCGTTCATGTCTTCTCCGAAGATGTTTGGCGAAACATCAACCGACAAGTTTGTACCCATGCCCATGAAAGTTCTTATATTGCGAGTCATCTTATCAATATCGCTACTAAGCTTACCAACGAAACCATTCATTTCTTGTTCCAAGTATTCTCCCGTTTTTTTATTGGCAAGCAAAGAATCCACATGAGCAAAAAATCGAACCATCTCATCTCCGGTAAGTAGTTTGTCGTCTATGAGTCTGAGATCCACTGTAGTGAAAGGAGTCTTCTCTTTCGTCTTTGCGATAAAATCTTTGTAGAGACTGGCGGTGTTGTTTTTCGAGAATTCGCGGTTGAAGAGATCATCTTTTTCATAAGTGACCATATTTCGTTTAGCGATTTGCCGTTTCAAGTCTCTGAAGAACTCGGGTGATTTGATTTTTTCTTGAATTCCATTCTCTTTATTGGATTCCTCAAACAATTCGATTTTTCTCTTCATAGTATCCGATTTTTTATAATTTTCCGGTTTTTTGATTGTAACGCCCAACCCTTCATTAAATTCGCTTTGTATATCTTGATCATTTGAATTGTTTGAGTTGAATAAGTAATAAGTGAAGATGGTCTTGTATACATTGTCGAGAGACGACATGGAGGTTGATGTTGAGAATGATGCAATTGTTTGGTCGCGATTAGACTTTGAAAACATAAGATGAATGGATCCTTGATTGCCAAGAATTAGTTGATTGAATTCGTTTGTCCATTTGCGAATTTTATTGTGATCAGTGTCGAGAATCTTGAAATCGGTCGAGGCAAGATTGAAATAATCGATGGTCTTATACTTCGTAGAGGTGTGTGATTTTGTTATATCATCTCCGTTGCAACAACCATTTTCCAAGAAATATTTTCCACGGTCGCTTTTGGCGAACAACATGGTCGGAGCGTCCTCTTTGGCATTCTTCTCTTTTTCAAACTCGGATTTGACTACTGAGTTGATTGCGCGAATAATTTCTGCGGCGGTTTTTTGAATTTTTCCTACAAAGTGTAATTTTGCCTTTTCTGTAGACTCTGTGATCATGTCAGCGCGAGGGGAATTGGATATTCGGTGATCGGATGGTGATTCCGTATGTCCTTGACTAAGAAACAATAGGGGTGGTAAAAAGGTCGTCCATAATTGATGTTTTTTATCACCACTGATGATCTCGATGGCTTTTCGTTTACGTGATATGATATCGCGACGTTTGTATTCGAGCATTTGTATTAATTCTGGATCGGCAGCGGAACTTGTTCTTTGATTGATTCGTTTTTCAATAAAATCTTTACAATATTGGATTATATTTTTTTCGAATGTGTCCTTATGGAAAAATTTTTTGCAAAACGCTTCAAACAATGTTTCCAGTGTTAATTTCTTATCTTTCTTGATGATGCTGTTTTCATATATGAGGTATTGATCAATCGTGTCGGACGCCGGATGATATTTCGTCAAAGGATAACGAAAGGTGGTTTCATTGGACGCGCATATTAAATAACGTAATCCAACTAATAATGAGGTCTGATCGCTTTCTTCTTCGAGCGGATATCCTTGGTAGATATTATTGGGAACCGCGCATTTATTACTAAAAGAATTTAATTGAACACGATCGGTTAAGGTTGTGGTTTGAAAGAAAATCCATAGGATGCATACCAAGTTGAATCGTTTTCTGATTTCTTCTTCAAAAGTGAAGAACGATATCTTTTTGATAATTTGATTTTTCTTATCGATAGCTTTTTCTTTATCGGTCGTGTTTGCGAGTGTTTCTTTCAATTCACTGTTCTTTTTTGTAATATATTCGAGGACCATTCGATCAATCAAATCATTGTATTTTTTGACCTTTCCAATTATCAAAGGTCGGTAATGGGATTTCCATAAACGATGTGTCATTATGCCAGGTCCGATATTTTTCAAAATATTCTTCAAATCTTCATCAATTATACGAATCGCCTCATTATTCTCATCAATACTTAATACTTGACCAACCGAAAATAATTTTGAATTGAGAATTATATCATCTTGATTTGTTCCACGTTTTTTTGTTATTACCCCGGTTCCGTTTCCATGATCATCTTTCTCTTCCTCTTCCTCTTCTAAGTCGTTGTATGCTGCTTCTCTTTCTCGTTCTTCTTGAAGAAGAATGGAAGGATCCACTTGATTCCTATTATCATCCATTCCTTCGCCATCGGGTCCACCAGATCCGATCACAACCTCTTTTTCTCCGTCTTCTCCTTCACTGTCGTTATCTCCGTCGTCATTGTCTTCACCGCCTCCTAAAGGAAGATCTTCGTTGAATGCTTCAATCGCGGAAATTCGATACCCGGTCTCACGATCCAAATAAAACCCGTCTAGTTTTTCGGCATTTTCTGAGATATATTCGTTGACAAAGCTTTTAAACTCCTCCGTATTACCCCCACATTCGACATATTTATCGGCAAACTTGATCAAAAAATTAGGACACAGTCTCGACGAAGTATCGGAAGAAATAACAAACCCTTCTTCGACAACACCATATGATATTTCAGAACTCTTCGCATTACCGAAATAAGCACTTAAATCCCGATAAAATCGGTCTTCATTGGTTGCCATGATTCCGAAGATTGCGTCGATATCATCTTGATACTTAGAACGAGGTTTTGTCAGGTTATTACGATCTTCTTCGGATAAAGAAAGCCTGTAATCTCTACCAAGTACATATTTTTGATAATCCGCTGAATATTTATGGCGATATGCTAATTTAAGTTTTTCTTCGAGTTGTTTCTGTGAAGATTTGTACATTGCACCGATTTTATTGGAATAATTGGTCATATTTGTTTTGATTAAACGATTCATTTCATTCTCCATTTCAAACTTTGTAGTCATCATTTCTAAGTTGGCAAGGGCGGTATGGGGTGACTGACATTTTTGATTCACCTCCGAGATTGCATCGATCGCCGATTTTGAAGCCACATTGTTAATCAGTCCTTCGATTTGTGGATTGATCAGTGCATATCGTAAATCTTCGCGTGAATTCAGATCGTCGTCTTTTACCCATTCATGACGTTCAGTTCTTCGATAAAATTGGTTTTCGGAGACCCCCTCATTTCCTCCATATTCAATTGGTTGATGTAACACCGCGAGATCTCCTGGTTTCACACGACGACCTCCGTCGACGATTCTTTGTATAAGTCCAGGCATATCTTGAATATCGATCAACCCATAATCATAGAGTTGTTTGCCAGTCGTTTGTTGAATGTGTTTTTGGATTTTATCGGGCACGGTGCTTCGAGTGAAACTACATGATTTCTCTGTACTAAGCTCTCCACGTTTATTGGCGACGGCGACAGCGGTAGCAGTGGCTGTAGCGGTAGCAGTGGCTGTAGCGGTAGCAGAAGAGGACGAGGAATCGATATAAAAGTCTTGTCCTGCACGAATTCCTACTAAGAGTTTCTCGATTTCTTTCTTCTTTCGGTCGATGCGATCATTCGCGGTACCACTATTGTCCAGCTGGGTTTCGACATATTCTCCGATTTCAATGGGTGTATCGTCAAATTCACGATCAAATTTGATTTCTTTATGATGAGTCGGATTATTGTCTTTTTCAAGTTCGGATAATGAATCATATCGTTTAGCGAGACGATAGGTTCTGCAGGGATTTTTCAATCGCCCATTATTATCATTTTTTTCATCCTTGATTTGCTCTTTCTGCATTTGATCTTTGTAGCGCTTAATAACTAGGTCGATGATTTCGGTTTGATTTTTTCCTGCATAGAAGTATCCCATGTTATTATATAAATAGTAATTATAGAAATAGCTCATGGAATCATAGCTTAGTAGATGATTTAATAATTCTTCAGGAGAATAATTGATTTTGTGTGCATCCTTATCAATGAGATCCTTCTTTTTATTATTTTGTCGCTGGTCTTGATTGGTAATGAACGAATATAATGGAACATAGCCTTGATGTAACCCATTTTTCATTACCCACCATGTATCTTTTTCCTCTATTGCTTCTTCTTCTTGTTGTTGTTGGATTATTCTTCTTCTTATCCTATCATATTTTTTCGTCGAATACACAGCAAATAAATCATTCACCACGTTTTTTAATACTTCTGACTTATTGAGCCCACTAAATATTTCCATACCTTCTGGTAAGAGATCTCCATCCAAATAACGGCGGAATTTTTGTTGATTTTCTTGATCGGTGCTTTCTTTGTCAGCACATTTATTTTTATTAAGCAATGCAATTTCTCCGGATTTTTTGAATGCCGCATTTTTAATTTCGCGAAACTTTTTAATATTCTCGTTGATGGTTTTTCTGATTTTCTCAAATTCTTCGAATCGAAGATTTCGTTCATGAAAACTATATGTATTGAGTTCTTCTAAGTAATCGATCAAATTAAAAAGAGTTGGATACTGATTTTTCTCTTTAATGCTTTGTAGAATCTCGTCGAATGATGGCAGAATCTGTTTTACCACATCTTCTGAGAATTCGGCTTCAATCAATCGATCCTTCGATTCATCCTTCGTTCGAATCGAATATTTTGCATTGTCTTCAATCATTAATTTGGTTGTGGTTGTCGCACGTTGGATTTTCTTTTTTATATGATTAGCGATTCGCCCAATTTCCTTCTCATCTTCCACATCCTCCACCAATCTACTTTGAAGAAATGAGTGAATTGAGTTGAAATTCGCAGCAGCATGATTGGCACGTTTGATCAAATCCAATGTATGATCGTTATTGACCTTATTATATTCTACAAAGGGAGCCGGCAAGAATAATAAACGTTTCGCATAGAGAGAAATATTTTCGCGAAGGTTTTTACGATATTTGCGAATAAATTTTGGCAGATTTACAAATTCGCCGATTTTCTCAATATATTCGGAAGTTGTGCGAGAGGTTTCATCTACTGAGCTTCCTTGAGGGACATCCGACATATCCGCTTTGTAGAATCTCTCTGGATTTTGTTCTTCTTCATTGCCTCGGTTCAAGGATGTTCTTCTCTTTGCAAATGAGGCAGAACGGTCTCCTACACCCATATCTTGATTATAGACCATTTCTTCGTTGCCTCGAATAAATCGCCCATAACTGAAGAGAGTTCGGGATTCACAGCACTTGTATATTGACATATAATCATGTTTGTTCACTTCTTTCTCGTCCCATTGTGTTTTCCCTGATTCCATCAAGAAATCAATATCGAACTTATTATTATTGTTATATGTGGTTGTGGAAGGTGACGATATCGATTCAATGTCTTTGAAAATATATCCTCCGTCTTCGAATTGATCGATATTTTGAAGTAAATAGGAATAGTGGAAATTCCTCGATGTTCGGTCGATATGATTGTCGTCATTCCTTAACCTATTAGCAGCGTCGAAAAAATCAATATCATTAATAAATCCATCTTCTTCAGGATATGAGGTTTCTTTCGTTTGTTCATAATACCAGTTTTTCTCCAACTCACACACAGGAAGAACAAAGGATAATTTGCGTCGGAATCGCATGATATCATCTACTAAGGGGTTCTCATCTTTTTTTCTGAAACTTCTTCGACTGTATTGATTTTTCGATTTATCGAATTTTGAAAAAATAGAATGCAATTCGTAATATCTCTGTAGTATATTTTGAATTTCAACCGCGGTCCAAGATGATGACGACTCCGAAGACAACTTCGAAGATGATGAAAAATAACTGTCATACAATGATTTGATTTGGACTTGTAATGGAGAACGATAATCTTGTTTTTTTGTCACAACAAATTCCATTTCCATGTCCATTTCTTCATAGTCGGCTTCATCAATCTCGATAATATCACTCTCTTCATAACTGATCATCGTCGAAAACGACGAAGTCGACGAACTCGGACTATCCTCATTGCTATCGGAACTGCTGCTGCTGCTGCTTTTAAATGGGTCTTCTACTTCTTCAGAGTTATCTACTCTGTTATCGCGACTGATTATGCCGGATTTCATGATTTCGATGGTTTTTATTTTCAATTCACTGGGGATTCCTTGGTAGGCAAAATCTATGTAGAAAACAAAATTTTCGTCAGTCAACTTTATCCCAATCATATCTTCTTCTTTGGATATAATGGAACCAATCAATGAAGGAATAATAGAAGAGCCTTCTTCTCTTGCATCGTCGTCGAAAATAATTTTAATCGATTTCCCTACTAAGAATCCATTTAATTCGGCAAACCCAATTCTTCGGCGATTACGGAAAATAACCTTGATGCTATTGATATCGAGTCCTTCGCAGGAAAAAAATTTGCCGCCCTCAACATTTTCTAATCGGAAAGGTTTTTTCTCATCGATATCATAGAGAAGAATAGCGTCGTTTTGAATTTCTCGGACAACAAACTTTTTTTCTTTATAATCAGGAGATTCTTCAAGATCGATTCGGATAATATCTCCTAAATACAATGTATGATTCGGAGATGATTCTAATAATGTCGGCGTTGGCGTTTGCGTCTCTTCCGTCATCATCATCATTTAAAATAAACTTTTTTCGATTTTGACAATTTGAAATTTAATTTGAATGAAGAAAAAGAGAATGAAAAATAAATATAATATTTTTTTTTCTTCAAAAAGTTTGGGTTTATTTTTTTTTAAAAAAAATATATATATATTATATTTGATTACTATTGAAATATATATATTTTTTTATTGGTTTATTAAATTCAACCTGTGTACACACATACATCCATACATGTACATATCAAAAAAAATATACACATGTTCCGGGTTTACAATATTTCAAGGGTTATGATGAAGATGAAGCATATCCAATACTATCCTCGGATGATTGAACACTGCTACTAAGCGAAGAAGAAATAGATTCAGTTGCACCACCACCCTTTGCTTTCCAAATCTTTTCGAAAAACTGATACGAGTATTTTGCCGCGAAATCAATCATGGCCGGAATGATGGTGTTCATATGTGCCGAATCATCAAATATCTCGTATTTATATTCAGTCGATAAGTGAAAAGCAATACGAATGACACTATGGGTATCATGCGGATGAAATTTTTTGTATCCACAATAACTTAACCTTTTAAGTTGGCTGAAGAATACTCTGTAGAAAACAAATTCGATACATTTTCCAACCGTATAATCTTCATTCTCAATCACAATATCGAAGGAATGCGGAATTGTCGATTCGGACTTTTTGATCGAAATTTGTTTCCATTCACGATTCTCCATTTCTTCTGTGATACTATCGAATAGACCCATTAAGTGAAAAGCCGCCTCACGAACTATGTAGGCATTATTGAAAAAACATTCAGAATCATTTTCATATACACTCTCTACTTGAAAATCAAAGGAATCCTCTACAAAGCATCTCTGACGATCTAAAAGGTCGAAATTCTTCAACTGAAACTCGATTTCCTTCGCATCCTTCTCATCGTATTTCTTTTTCAGCTGGTCCTCATACTCATCACGCTTTTTCTTTGCCATTGTTTCATCGACCGTATTGGTATAGACACAAAGACTCACCGCATTGAACATACCGTCATTTCGACTAATCCCTTTTCTAAATCGGCATTCGAGGTCGATCTCCTCGCCATCCAGATGAGCCGCGAGTTTTGGACGAAGTCTTACAAGATCGATATATTGTCCAGTGATTGGATTTTTCGGAAATATCTTTTCGCGAATAATGTCATGGTTTTCTTGGATCGGTTTATCAGTATCGACATCATAGATATGGAAATGTTGAGATGTTACCATCATAACTTCTTCAGAGCTGTCATTTTTCATTTTCAATCGCATCTTATATTTTCTAAGCGCACCATTCCAATCGACCATGTTGTCCTTCTCGTCAATTATCTCTTTCCATGGATACACTGGAATACAACCCAGACGGGCTTTGATGATTTCATTGTTCAATCGGGTGGTGTTTTTGAATATCTTGCATTCATCCTTCAAAGCTAAATTCGAACCAGTTTCATGTGGTTGAAAAACTCGGGTATCCATGACGATGATTGGAACATCGGCGATGATGGTTCTACGTAGCGCATTTGCCAAACTCACATTAATGTTTTTAAGGCTAAAACTTAGTATACCATTCGCACTGCGGCTACGGGCGGTTGATTCTACAAAGGACTGCGACATGGAAGAATTTAATGCTACATTTTTCTTATCGATTTCAAATTTTCCCAAATCTTCGACAAGAATTGTATTGGCTCGTCTAATTATTTCATTGTTTTGTTCTTCTTCTTCTTCTGACATGATATTATTCTTATGACAAGATATATTTTTGTTTGTTTTACTGTTTTTTTGTTGAAATGAAATTATATATAATATGTATGTATGTATATAATGTATATAATAGAATTTATAATTTTTTTGTTTGAACTCTGATATTAACTTTGTAGAATAGAATTTTCAATTTTTTTTGTGCGTTATTTTAATTCCGACAAATATAAAATTATTACAAATAAAAATCGATTTTTTTTTACAATCTTACTAAACCCTTTCTCTTCTCTTCTTCTTACTGCTCTCTCATTTTTTTTTCTGAGGCCAGAAAAACTTATATACATACATATATCATGTCTCGATATCCCCAAAATGACAGTTATGCAAATCAATATTCACAATCGCTTTGTGCAAGCGGCGGTTGTCAAGAAGGATCATATGCACAACAATATCAAATCACTCCAGTTGGAATGAGTTCACAACAAAGACAACATCAACCGCAACTTCAACAACCCACCTATCGAGCTCCTCCTTCACAACAGCAACAGCAGCAATATTTTCAGCAAAAACAACAAATGCAACAACAATTACGTCCGACGACACAACAACAACAACAATATAATCAGCTACGTAGCGTACAACAACAAGCCATCCAACAACAACAAGCCCCTCCAATTGTGAGCAAAATGGGACTCATCTATTATAGCAACATGTGTGAGTCTTCTAAGAAATTACTCGCCTATTTAACCAGAACCTCTACAAAGGATTATTTCCATTATGTATGTATTGACAATCGAGTGAAAAATGCCGACGGACAAATCGTCATCACTCTTGATAATGGTCAACAAGTCGTCTTGCCACCAACAATCAAAAGTGTTCCTGCTCTTATCCAATTATCTTCGAATAAAACTGTCTTCGGAGATGATATCTATGTATGTATTCCTCAACAACCTGCCGCCACCGTCGGTGCGGGTATGACGACCGGACATGGTGGTAATCCACAACAAATGTCGAATACCAGACAATCTGTTGAAAATTCACAAGAACCCGGTTGTTTTGAGTTTGCATCAGGAGCAGTGGTGTCCGATTCATTTGGGTTTCTCGATAATGATTTCTCTGCACAGGGGAACGGTGGAATGCGCGATATGCATCACTATATCTCCCCTCTTGATACCGCAGGCAGCGGCCAGAATTTTAGTCAAGGTTCGATCCCAGGAATTTCGTTAACTACAGGAGGTGGAGGCGACAACAATCGAAGCAGCGGCAGCAATGGAACGACGATACATAGTATGCCAGGAGTTCCAGCGGAAAACTATAATAAAAAAAGAAATGAAGGCACGATGAGTATGGAGTCGTATACATCTCAACGTGATGCGGAATTGAAAAACATCTTTTCTTCTCAGACGATGGGCGGACGATATTGAAACAACAAAAAAATATATTTAAAACATATATAACAATAAATATAAATATATAATCGATAAATCAAAATCAAAACCAATCCCCACAAAAAACTCATATCTTTTTTAAAACAAACATTTTATTCCCAACATATCAAAACAACCATAAAAAAACAATGTCTCAAGAAAAGAAAAATGCCGCGAATTTAGGATTCAATAAACAATTCTCCGATTTCATGAAGTTTGTACAAAGCATTTTCCCGGATGATTTTGATATCACCACCATGATCAATGCTCTGTCGGTCATCCAGTCCAACTCACCGACCGTTATCAATGAAGTGTGGTATAAATTTATTACTTCAAAGTATGGCGCGGAGATTGATTGCGGGGATGTCAACTTTTTCTTCGATAAGGATTATTCGACCGATGTGCAGAACTTGAAACAGGGCGCATTCATTTTAGAAAAAATAAATGATCTCCGTCAATTCGTTAAAAACATGAATTCCGCCAATCAACAACAAGCCATGAAGTATATTCAAAAATTACATAATTTATGTAAATTATATCATTCTTAAAAGGAACCCTGTATAATACTTAGTAGTTGATTTTATATATATATATGTCTCTCTACTAAGTATTATTATAATCCAATATCAAAAAATATAATATATATATTTTAATTATTCATTTTTTTTCTTTTCTTTACAATCGAACCAATTTTTTTTTATATTTTTCATTTATTTATTTTTACCTATTTGCTGTGAAATGACAAAGACAAAGACAAGAAAAAGAAGACGCGATCGTCGTCCTACAAAGACAATTCGAAAACAAAAACATGGTGGTGCGTATAATCCTTTTGGATTTGTCAAAAGACTTCTTTTTCCGGATAAGAACAAGAACAAGGCAACCAATAATAATCCCGAGCCGCCTCCTACAAATAAAATCGATATTAAGTCGATTCGAACAACTCTGCAGCCGAAAATCGAAAGCAAGAAGAAAGGATTATCCAATATTCTTCGAATGGTTTGCAAGGATCCAGTAAAATGTATCGCGCTTGGAAAATACAATGAATACTTGAAAGAATATTTCGGACAATTCAAGGATTTATCGTTGATTGATACGTCGAAAATGAAAAGAATTGGTGCCCCAAGTGTCAATGGGTTCGTCATCAAACTTCCTTTCAAGCGTCCAGAATCGGATTTTACCGGGTATACGGTGATGAAATGCGCTGCGACCCAAACAGCAGATAATCTTTTTTATGAATACTTTGTAGGTAAAGAATATATTAATGAGATCGCTACTAAGTTACCCAACTTTCTGGAAACATACGGAATTTATAAATTCAAGAACGAATCCGAATGGTCGAATGCGAAAAAGTTCGCAGACCAAAAAACCCAAGAATATTCCATCGATTTGAAAAACATGCTACTTCCTGCGAATGATTTGACCATTCCACAGAGTTGCGTGGATAATAAGAATTTCTGCATTCTCACCCAATATTTTGATAAATTGTATCCTTTTTCTGAATACTTTTACCACCGTGTAAAATTCCATGAAATCGAGTATGATATGTTTGGACTCATGTACCAAGTTTATTTCGCACTCACCTCATTAGCTCCAAATTATACTCATTATGATTTGCATCAATCGAATGTTCTACTCTATAAACCCTATGATGGATCAAAGCAATATATTGAGATGCATTATCATACAAAATCAGGAAGAGTCATCAAATTTCCTACTGAGTATGTCTGCAAAATCATTGATTATGGCCGCAATTATGCCAATCCAGAAGGAAAACCGGGTTCGGCAAAATTCATTCAAGAGATGTGTGCATCCATCAATACCTGCGACAATGATTGTGGACGATACAAAGGATATAATGTAATCCAAGGCAACTCGATTGACGTTGATGAAAAAAGGAGGTCGTATATGTCCCCCAACAAATTCAACAATGCGCATGATTTACGTCTCATATATTCTCTTCGAAGAAGTGATTTTGGTCAGAAAATATTATCCGACCAGGAGAAATTATCTTACTCAATCAAATACACAGATTACGAAATCCCGGCATATAATAACTTTTTCGACGGAATTTGTAATATTATCTACAAAGGGAATTACGGGACTCCCAACATTGAAGATGATGAAATTCAATCTCTTGATGCTTTGAATGCGAATGCGAATGCGAATAATTCGTTACCCGATATTCTCACCATATTTGATGCACGAGAAATGTTGGAGAAACATATCGACGATTTCGTCTCTCAAGGGTCATATCCTTCTAAGTATCAAGATTGGGAAAAGGTTGCCGATATGCACATCTACGAAGATGGTCGAGAATACGAATTCATTGAATTGTTGAAACCCGAATTGTCGTTACAAGATCAAATCAAAGTAATGAAAGAAAAAGTCGCCGCCGAAAAACTAAAATTCGAAGAAAAACAAAAACTGATGGCACAAGAATTGGCGACAGAAGAAGAAGAACAAAAACTTTCTCTTTCATCCTCGTCCTCGTCCTTTCAAACACCGTCACCAAAACAGGTAAAAAATCCAAAGTTGTTAAATCAGGGTCTCCATAAAATGTTGGACGACGAATCCGAATCAGCATCATTCCTTACCCAGGGTCAACCTCTATCCATTGGAAATTTCACACCTTCAACGAACGAAGAAATCAGGGAGGCGATCGAACAATATCGAATAATGCAATTTCCAAGAATCTATTGGCAATTATGGGATAAAGGAAAATTTAACGAATGGGATGTTTCGAAAATCACCGATATGAGCAATTTATTCAAAAATCTGGAAAATTTCAACGAAGACATTAGCAATTGGACCGTCGATAATGTAACCAATATGGAAGGAATGTTTTTTAATTGTCGAGCATTCAATAAACCAATCGGCAACTGGAATGTTGGGAATGTAACCAATATGAAGAAGATGTTTGGTAACTGTGTTAATTTCAATCAACCTTTGGATCAATGGGATGTCCATAATGTCAAAAATATGGATTCGATGTTTCAAGGAGCTTCACATTTTAATCAATCACTCAATTCATGGGATATATCCAATGTTAAAAGCGCCAGAAATATCTTTGTCCATTCTGGATTAGAGAAGAAAAATCATCCTGGAGGTGCACAACGTGTCGGTGGTGGTGCAAGACGTGTCGGTCGTCAAAATGTTTCTACAAAGAAATTACTTCGACCTCGAAACTCCAATATGCTTAGTAGAAGACGTTGACTTTGATTGATTCTCTGTCCTTCGGCCTTTCGTTTGTTTGTGACAAAATATTTATTAAATCAAATTCAATTCGATTCATTTTTAATAAATACTAACACGAGATTTTCATAATTATTTTTTTCTTAATAAAAAAATCTTTTTTTTTTCATTTTTGCCAAAAACAAACGATAATATTTTCTCTACAAAGCTTTCTCCAAACAATAAGATGAGCCAACAACAACCACAAGATACAAATGACGACAACAACAATCAACTGACAAAATTCATAAAAATCATCCGCGATTTCACAGGAGATATCGAAACCACCTTCCCCGAATTAGCCAAACTTCTGGTGAAATGGAAAAACGACGAACATATGCCGACCCTTTTCCAATATTGCCAAAAAGTATATCCGGAGAGATTTCTCGATATCATCTATGAAAATGAAGAGATCTTTCAACGCCCAGAGCTTATGCAACCTAAAGAGGATGAAAGTGAGGAAGAGTTCGCCGCGAGGAAAGCTATGAAGGTCTATTTCTTGCCAGGTATCGATTTCAGATATATTATGAATGACCCGAATATTTCCGATAAAACCAAATCGACCATTTGGAAATATCTCCAACTCATCCTCTTCTCCGTCGTACAAGATCTTAATAATTCCGATTTGTTTGGAGACACCGCGAAACTCTTTGAAGCATTACCCGAATCTGAATTCCAAGCGAAAATCGAAGAAACCATGCAAAATCTTCATAGTATGTTTGAATCGGTTGCAAGCAACCAATGTGAAGGCGAAGGCGACGATGAAAAAGAACACCACGACGAGTCTACTACCGAGCATACTCAAGGAGACTCTCCACAACAGCAACAACAACAATTTATTCCGGATGCCGCGAAATTTCAAGAACACATGAACTCCATTTTGAATGGAAAACTCGGTAAATTAGCCAAAGAAATCGCCGAAGAAACATCCGAAGAATTTGGATTTGATTTCGGATTTGGTAAGACCGAGGCTGGCGGCGCAGAAGCAGCACCAGAAGCCAATGTCAAAGACATGTTCAAAAAACTCATGAAGAACCCTACTAAGCTTCTCAACATGGTCAAAAGCATCGGTTCCAAGTTGGACACCAAAATGAAAAGCGGGGAAATCAAAGAGTCGGAAATCTTAGAAGAGATCACATCCATGATGAAAAGCATGAAAGAATCTGGAGTTAATTTCCCAGGTGGAGATATCAGCGATCTCCAGTCCATGTTCAAATCAATGGGTGGCAAAGGCAATATGAACATGAAGGCGATGCAATCGATGATGCAACAACGAATGAAACAGGCGAAAATGAAAGAACGAATGAGTGCTAAAGTTCAATCGAATTCTGCTGCTGCAACAGCAACCGCGACTGCAAACGCGACTGCAAACACATCACAATCCTCTACTAAGCAACAACAACCACAAATGTCAGATGAGGAAATCATTCGTATATTCTCAGTAGGAAATGAAAAACAAGAAAAGTCTATGCGTCGAACGAAAAAAAATTAACAAACATAATAATATATTTTATCATAATAGTATTAACAACACACAAATCTATTTTTTTCAATAAAAAAAATCAAATTCCCTTTTTTTTATTCAAACAACCACATTTTTCAGATCTTTATTTTTTTTTCTCGAAAAAAATGAATTCCGATATAACTACCACGATTGCCGCGGCGACAACAACAACCAAACAAATTCCTTTCTGGACTCAAAAACCAGAAATCCTTTTCAATAAAAAATATATTTTTGAAATTTGGCCAACTCCATGTTCTTCTTCGAATCAAAAACTCAATGCCATTACCCGTCTTATCCTCATCATGTCCATCATGGGATATTATATTACTAAGAAGACACAAATGTTAATTATAGGCGCGGTCAGCTTATTGGCAATCGTCGCCGTGCAATATATGATATCTACAGGAATGATCAATCAAACTCAAAATCGTTCTGATACTGCTTCTATGTTACTAGAAGGATTCGCGAATGAGAATGGAGGGACGACACCGAAAGCTTCAAATGCTAGTACAAAGAATTCCCATTTCGCAGAATATAAGGACTCCTTTGAAGAAACCACTCCTCAAAATCCATTCGGCAACATAATGCTTCCACAAATAAATGAAGAACCAAATCGCCTCCAAGCTCCACCAGCATATGATCGAGAGGTCGAACAAAATATAAATGATGCTGTGAAACAAATGGTCGTCGATAATAATCCAACGATTGATTCTTTGAAGGATAAGATATTTAGCGATATCGGAGATAATTTGGTCTTCGAACAGTCTATGCGCCAATTCTATTCTTCTCCGAATACACTCATTCCAAACGATCAAGAAGCATTCGCACAATTTTGCTACGGAGATATGATTTCATGTAAGGAAGGAAATGAACTCGCATGCGCTCGCAATATGCCTCGACACCAACACATTTAGTTTCTTCTTCTTCTTTGTAGAGAACTTTTTTTTTTCGAACAAACACAATCGAATTAAATTTTATTTATTCATAACATTATATTATATTATAAAAAATAAAATTTTAAATTTAATAAACTCCTCACAATCAAATCATCCTTTCTTTTTTTTTCATTTTTCATAAAAAATTTTCATAAAATTTTTTTTCCATTTTCCGACGTCATAAACAACAAATGTCCGCATACGCCAATAGTTACAGTTTCTCAAATATGTCCCGATCTGGAAATGATGTTTCCTACCAAGATCAACGCACCATTCAAAACACTAAACACGGAAATTATATGTTGACCAATTATTTCGCATCCGATTGTCTCATGGATCAACCTATTCGTTTCGCCACACTTCAACCAAACGTCAATTACTCTGGACCCCATCTTGCTTCCGGTGGATGCAACATCGACGAAAACTCCAATCTCGTCATCGGATCCCTTCAAACACATCCAAGAGCTCGGCTCAATCTCCAACAACGTTCATACCTCTCGGTTCCTTTCATGGGTCGCGGTATCGTCGATGTCGGACTTGAAAGTCGTATGCAACAAGGAGATGCCATCACCAACAAGAAGTCCATCACAACACTCACTGAAAAGGATTATCAAGCATATCGTAATTATCCACTCATTGGATCTCTACAAAGCGATGTCACGAATCCTTCACGATTGATCGAAGAATCTGCCTCTCAAGGATGGATTCGTGGTGGTATTCCTTCTCGTGAATTAACTCGCGATGGTGGATCGAACAAATAATCAGACAGTGCGCTCATTAAACAACCTATATTTTTTTTTAATAATATTTAGTAAAGAAGAACCAAACCCTATTTTAAAAAAAAATAAAATATTCCCCCTTTTGAAAAAAACGGAAAAAAAATAGATGTCGACATCATCGGATTCATCATCTTTGAAGGTATTGAATATCAACCCAGATATTTTTAATATTGGATCATATAAAAAAAAATCATCTTCGAAGGAAACACGACGTCGAAGAGGAGGAGGAGGCGACGGAACGACAATTATTCCAAATGCCACTTTGAAGCAACTTAAGAAGAGTGCTCTACAAAGAATCAAGGAACATCAAAAAAAACTGCAAGAACATTTTGATATCTACGAAGAATTAAATGATGCACGCGGTTCGAAGGACGAGGAGGAGGAAAATGAAGAACCCATGGTAGGAGGAGGAGAAAGAGAAAGAGGAAAAGGAGAAGAAGAAAAATCCATATCACCCGAATTCAAAGAAACATTGGATTATTATAAATCTTTGAAGAAAGAATATGAACACATCGACACAAATCAACCCACTACTTCTATGTCCACGTCCGCGTCCACGGCCACGTCCACGGCCACGTCCTTACCACCAAATCCTCAGTATGGAGTTCTAAAAGGTGGACAAAAACCAACCTATCGTACATGGAAATATGCTCAAGAACAACAAAGAGAAAAAGAAAAAGAAAATATACCAAACATAATGATGCCAACATTGAGTTTCTCAAATGACGCTAATCTACAAAGCTTTCTCAATAAACCGATGTCGCCACTCGAAATAAAACTCAATGACCTTAAGACGGCCGCTGCTGAAGCAGCCGCGACGCCCCAAATGGTGCTCTCTACTACTCCTTCCATTCCAATAGCAACTTCATCATCATTCCAAAGACCTACCATAATTGGTCCGCCAAAAGCAACAAGAAGAAAGAAGACATATCACCGTAAATATGCTGTTGGTAGAGGGAAATCGAATCCTAACAATGTAGGTGTCTACTTAGCAAATCAAAAAACACGAAGAGATTGGTCCAATAAGATTAATACTTTGAAGAATTCAACAAGTTTATTTGATATGAAAAAAAAATTAATTGCCGATAAGTTATTAAAAGCGGGAGCAAACGCACCGAATGAACTCATTAGACAAATGTATATATCTTCCTACTTAGCAGGGGAGGTGGAAAATCACAATGAAGACATTACATTACATAATTTCTTGGACACTGAAACTTGAGGAAGAGAAGAGACAAACCGATGAATTCCCTATATATTCACAACTTAGAACATGACTATGAACTCTTTTGAAACTCCTTCGCGTAGCTAAGGGAAGTATATCCTAGAAACCGTAGGTTTCTGGAGATTAGCGTTTCCATTTTTTGCCGCAATCCAAACATGTGACAAAAATGGTCTCCGGTTCATCTGCAGATCGAACTTGTGCGGATCGATAAATGGTTCTTTTGGATTTACACTTAGAACAGGTATACATGTCGGTCATCGCTTGAGTGAATGTCTCATATTTACTTGCCTCACGTTTCATCAGCGTATCAATCATCGGTTTCCATTTCGCGGGATCCAATTGTTGGTGTGTCATGAATGCAATCTCATGAGGTTTGATTTCATCCGCGATGACACGACTCAAGACCTCCTCACTCAGATTAGAATAGACTGATCGACATTTGCTCTTATAAAGCTCTACAAAGAATTGACTTTCCCATTGTTTTGGAATATTTTTTTCTTCGGCCGCATCGATCGTTGCATTAAATACTCCAATCTCCAAATTCGTCGCCCATCGCTCATTATTGAGTTTTTCTTGAAAGAGATTTCGCATATTTCTTCGAATAATCGTCGCCTCATTCATCACCACATTTTGTTGTTGTTGTTGTTGTTGTTGCGATTGTTCTTCTTCTTTATCGTCCTCGTCGAGTACGATAATTTCTGGTGGGGATTGTACTGGTTCATCGATTTCCATCATCATTTTTTTTCTGTGTGTTATTTTATGTGCTGTGCTGTGTGTAATTTTTTCTTACTTTTGGATTTTAAGCTTTGTAGTAGATAGAAATTTTTCAAATTGTGGAACGGGTTATTCAATTTTTTTGTTATCTTTCATCTTGGGAAAAAATTG
>JACCEC010009266.1_pt1 | contig 20076 bp, 16 predicted proteins | sample 7450121 | NCBI WGS metagenome assembly JACCEC01 (sample SAMN15323455, study PRJNA562643) | freshwater metagenome | isolation source: river surface water | place: USA:Blue River Watershed | collected 2017-08-18 | reverse complement strand
TTGCACACCTATCAGGCCATGCTGGACAGCGATTATTCAATTCCCATCATCATTTCTGTCGTTACGGCGCTGTTGATTGGCGGGCTGTATTTGTTCGCGACCCTCTTTCGGGATGGTGAGGACGAATAAGCAGTAGCCAGGCGATGCAGCACGATATGACTTCACACACGCACAATTCTCAGGATTTTCATGAAACACATTCGTTTGCTCTGCGCGTTAGTTGCCACTGCTGGCTTTGTTAGCCTCGCCGTCGCTGAAACACCAAAAACTGAAACTCTGCCCTCCGGTGTTGTTATCGAGCACCTGAAAGAGGGTACAGGTCCTATGCCAACCGTCAATGACACCGTAGTCGCGCATTACCGTGGCACGCTTGCCGATGGCAAGGAATTTGACAGTAGCTACAAGCGCGGGGAACCAGCCGCATTTCCATTGACACGCGTTGTTCCTTGCTGGACTCAGGGTATGCAGAAAATCCGCGTTGGTGGCAAAGCCAAGCTGACTTGTCCATCCGCGACCGCCTATGGCGATCGTGGTTACCCCGGCGTGATTCCGGGCGGTGCGGTGCTGACTTTCGAAGTTGAGCTGGTGAGCATCAAAAAATAGCAGCCAGCTACTCAAGCTGGCATTACAGCTTGCAAACGCGCGTGACTAAATTGTGATACGCCGACCCTGTCGTTGCGGTATGCCATACCGTGTCGGGTCGGCCATCATCGGGCAAACGCTGGCCTTTCCCGTCAGCTTCGCTGAAGTGCATTTCCTGCAGCCGCCGGAACTGGCCGTTGGCACAATCCACTTGCACATGGCGCCGCACCGATTGTGCGCCGCTAGCGTTGGCAGTCGCCAGATTTTCAAGTCCCCAAATTCTTATCAGCGAACCGCCACTCTTGCGGGCGGTGGCGACATCAATAATGAGACGATGACCGTCATCGGTCATACCCAATTCCAGCAAATTGCCGGCGCAGGCCAGCGCGGGTAACAGGAGCATAGCGCCGGCGAACGTCGATTTCATGCGCGTACGTCCACGGTGCCGCCGGTGATGAACGAACTTGCGTCGACAGGACGCTCGGGTGGTGCTTTGCGGGGTTCGTAAAGTGGGGGATAGAGCGCCTGAGTTCGTTGCTGGTCGATTAACTGATTTTGCTCTGCTTTCAAGCGCTCGGTTTTGATGAAATCGCGCTGTGGCAGCGCCTTGCTGCTGTCCAGACTGTTGATTTTGGTCGTGCCCTGCTGAAGCTCTCGCACACGCTGTTTATCATCGGGGCGTGGCAAATCCTTGTAGGCCACCGCATGATCCAGGTCTTTTTTATACGTGGTCAGGCTGCGATCCCGGTTTTGATACATATCCGAGGAAGTATCGATTCTTGGCATAGGATTCGAGGGCTGATTCTAAGGACGTCGATGGGAGATCATACGACATAAATCAGCACGCCTCTTTTTTGTTGCCGGAGCGCGCAGTCGGTTATCCTCATGTCTGTTCGCCTGTTGATGAGGCATGCCCGCATCTCTGCCTTGATGATTCCGCTCAGATTAGCTTCCGTTCCTCGCTTGCTGGGAAAAGTCTCGCTAGCCTTGCTCGCGCTCATCGTGCTGCTGGCAAGCATCGTCGCCTATATAGCGTTGGCGGGTATTGCAATCGATGGCAGTCTGTACCGCAAACCTCTGGCAAGCATGCTCTCGGAGCAGCTGGGTCGCGCCGTGTATCTCGATGGCGCATTGGATCTGCAGATCAGTCTGAAACCGGCGCTTCGTGTTCGCGACGTTCGTATCGCGCAGCCTGAAAATTTTGGTTCGTCCGACTTTGTTCGTGTCGGTGAGCTGCAGGTTCGCCTCGACCTTTGGCCTTTGGTTCACAGGCAGTTCAAGGCCGATGCCCTGTTCGCCAGTGGTGTGAGCATCCATCTGAAGCAGCGGGCTGACGGCACGAATAACTGGACTTTCCCGAACCTTGCCGAGGCGCCTGGAAATTCCCCATCCAAGTCTTCCGACCAGGATGTGCTGCCGGAGCAGATCTCGGGTATCGATATCCGCAAGATCGAGTTACGCGACCTGAACGTGGAATTTCGCGGCGTAAACGACAAGCCAGTCGTTTTTATATTGGATAAATTCGACGCCAGCGTGCCCGTTGACGGACCCTTGCACGCAACCGCCGAGGGCAGTGTCGACAAGACCATGCCGTATGCGATCAAGATCGATGGCGGGCGCCTGAGTGATCTGGTCCGGGGCAAGTCAGCCTGGCCGGTGTCTATGCGGCTTGATTTCGCGGGCGGCCTGATGACGGTGAATGGTTCATTGTCCCAAGCCGACACGCAGCTGCGCTTCGGTCTGGGTACGGCTGATCTAGGCAAGTTCGGACGCATCATCGGTGTGGATTTGCCGAATGCAGGCAATGCCGGTATCGCGGGAGCGCTGCAAATAAGTCCGGGTCAGGTGCATATCCGTCAGCTTTCGGGAGCGCTTGGCAAGTCGTTGATGACCGGAGACTTATCCGTCGATACACGTCAAGAGCGGGCGCGCTTGTCCGGTGCACTGACGTTACCTGTGCTTGATCTGCGGCCTTTTCTTGGGCAGGACACAGAAGAGGAACCACCGACGGATTTTCGCGCGCTCTATCTGAGCCTGTCCAAAGCGCGTCTCGAGCTGCAACAGCTCAATCAATACGATGCCGATCTCAGTCTCAGCGTCGACAAATGGCTCAGCTTGCCCGGTGATATACGCAATGCCTCACTCAGGCTCAGGCTCGATGCGGGCAGCCTGAGCGTGCCCGTTCAAGCGACCATCGCTTCCGTGCCTTTGAAGGGCGAGATCAACGTTGATTCTGCGCGTGCCGTACCCGCGTTTCGCATCAGTCTTGGTGTCGAAAATGCAGGGGTGGGTAGTCTGGCACAGCTGCTCACCGGACTGCCGGGGATCGAGGGGCGTCTGGGGCGCATGACGATCAGCTTGTCTTCCGAGGGAAATAACGGGCAGGTACTCATGAAAAAACTGGCGACGTACGTTGAGCTGAATAACAGCCGCCTGAGCTACGGTAACGTCAATGGTGGCAAGCCTGTCAGTTTTTCCGTCGATAAAATGCGAGTTGAACTGCCCTCTGAGAGCGCGTTGCGTGGCAGCTTCAAGGGACAGTTGTTGGGCAAGCCGCTCGAGGCAAAGCTCACCGGTACTGATCTGATCAGCATCGTCAAATCAGGTAGTTCCCCGATTGAATTCATCGTGCAGTCCGGACGCGTGTCAGCGCGTGTTGCGGGCGTGCTTGATGCCAGCCAGGGTAAGGCGCAGCTGCAATTCAGTCTTGGAGCATCACACGCGGGCGATGTTGCGACCTGGCTGGGCTTGTCACCTCAGTCGCGTGCACCGCTTGCGCTGGCGGGCCAGCTGAACATGGCTGAGGACCAGTGGAAGCTTAGCAACCTGGTGTTTCAGCTTGGTCAAAGCGGTGTGTATGCCGAACTGTCCCGTGGTCGGTATAACGGCAGGCCTCTGCTATCGGGGCGTATAGATGCCACCAGTATTCATGTCGCCGAACTGGAATCCATCATTTCAGGCAATGCGACAGCGAAACCGAATTCTGTACCTAAGTCTTCCGCGACGCTCGACATCCCACTCTTGCCGCGGCGATTGGTATTTGATGATGCTGATCTGCGTCTCAGGGCGCAGGGCATACAGGGCACGCGCTTGCCCATGGGCGAGCTGGGCTTTGATATGCATTTGCGCGACGGCTATATGCAGAGCTCGCCGTTTTTTGCGGATATCGCTGGCGCACGTTTTGATGGTGCGCTGATGCTTGATTTGCGCGAAGAACCGCGCGTGCAGCTGTGGCTGGGTGCCGCTGATGTCGACATCGGCAAGGTGCTGCGTCAGCTGAAGTTGGCTCGCGATCTAGACGCTGGCTTTGATCGATTTACCCTGTATCTGGACAGTCACTCTGCACAGCTATCGAGTCTACTGGCTAACGCGAAACTGATCGGTGAGATCAGGGGTGGCAGGCTGGTAATGCGTGATGCAGGCAGTGGCACCAAGGCCAATGTCATGATCAGGCAAGGCACTCTGACAGCAATGCCGGGCGAACGCGTGCGGGTCGAAATCGGTGCGGCGCTGGACGAGATACCGCTGGAGCTGGCCTTATATAGCGCGCCAGTCAAAGACCTGATCGATGCATCGCGTCGGGTGCCCTTTGAGTTATCGATGTCCGCAGTCGGCACGCGACTGAGCCTGAGCGGTACGATGGATCGCGATATTGAAGCACGCGATGTCGAGCTGGGTATGAAAGTACAGGGTGAGCGGTTTAATCAGCTCGACAAGCTCTTGCATGTTTCCTTGCCACCTTGGGGCCCCTGGTCGGCGGCAGGTCGTTTTCGTATGTCGACACGTGGCTATGAGGTCGAGGATCTGCAACTCAAAGTGGGTAGCAGCACGCTCAATGGGCGAGGGAGTCTGGCGACCTCCACAGGGCGGCCTCGGTTGGATATTGCGCTCAATGCGCCACTGACTCAGCTGGATGATTTTCGGTTGAATGGCTGGTCGGCGACCGAGGCGCAGGCGGCAAATTCCGCGCCTGCCGATCGAGCCTTGGACCAGGAAGCGTTGCGCAAGAGTGCAGCAGAAAAGAGCGATCAGATTCAAGGCCTGCTCAGTCCAGCCACGCTGAAGAAAATCGATGCATCGCTTTCTGTCAAGGTAGAGCGCGTGATGTCCGGTAGGGATGTGCTGGGTAATGGCGATATCGTGGTGCGATTGCATGACGGCCGTGCCGACATTGGTCCGATCAAAGTAGAGATGCCGGGTGGTTCGGCCGTGTGGTCACTCGCCTATGAGCCTAGCGATCGTGATGTCATGGCTCGTCTGAAAATTGATGTAGATAATTTTGATTATGGTGTGCTTGGTCGTCGTATCAAAGCAGATACGGATATCGATGGGCGATTCACGCTGCATGCCAATGTGAGTTCGCGTGCACCTCGCTTGTCGCAGATCCTGCGCCATGGCAGCGGGCAGATTGAGTTTGCAGTGTGGCCAAAAAATCTACGCTCCGGCGTGTTCGATATGTGGGCCGTGAATGTTCTGACCGCTTTGCTTCCCACCATCAATCCAAACAACGAATCGAAGGTCAATTGTGCTGTGGGGCGATTTGGTCTGGACAATGGCAAGCTGAGTCAGCGTGCGCTGGTAATTGATACCAGCCAGATGCGTGTGACTGGAAATTCTTCGGTTGATTTCACGGATGAGAAATTGAATATCCGCTTGCAACCTCAGGCTAAGACAGCGCAGTTTCTAAGTCTGGCAACACCGATCGAAGTTAGCGGTAGCTTCAGCAAGTTTCAGGTCGGTGTTCGCCCCGGCGATGTGGTAGAAACCGTGGTGAGGCTTGCCACTTCCATCATCTGGGTGCCCATCAAAAAACTCTTTTCTGAAAAAGTCCCTGTGGATGGCAGTGATGTATGCATGTTACCTCCTGCATCCTGATTACAGTCTCAGAACCTGTCTCGTTAAGCCGCTGGTACCGTTGCACTGCCTTGCCGCGCAGGTCGTGCAGTCTGCGCAGTCACACCTTGCCATCGACCTAACGAGATAGGTTCTTAATCAATTTCTCTTTGCCAGCGCGTAGGATCATGCGCCAGTATCGACTTTTTAAAATCATCGGCTGACAGTGCTGTACTGTATAGATACCCTTGGATTTCATCACATCCTTGCTCATGCAGCAGTCGTAGCTGATCTTCTGTTTCAACACCTTCGGCAATCACGCGCAGATGTAGATTGTGGGCAAGCGATATCAAGGTTTGTGTGATGATACTGGTATCACGCGCGCCCGGATCGGTCAGATCATTGATGAATTGGCGATCGATTTTCAGGCAGGAGATAGGCAGCTTTCGCAAATAGGCAAAGCTCGAATATCCGGTGCCGAAATCGTCAATCGCCACCTGAACGCCGATGGCATGCAAAACCTGCAATGTCTCCAAGGTTAAATCGATGTTGGACATCATCTGGCTTTCGGTCAACTCCAGTTCCAGATAGTTGGGTGGCAAGCCCGATTGTGTTAGTGCTTGTTCAACCAGGCGTATCAGTGGCTGGCCATTCAGTTGTCTTACCGATAGATTGACCGAGACGCGGAGATTTCCTAATCCTGTCTTGTGCCATTGAGCGCATTGTGCGGTCGCTTCGTTAAGTACCCAGGCGCCGATTTCGTTGATGTGTACTGATTCTTCTGCGAGGTAGGTGAAACGCTCTGGTGACAGCAGGCCGAGTTCTGGATGCTGCCAACGCAAGAGAGCTTCCGCGCCAGCCACAGCGCCTGATCTCAGATCGATTTGCGGCTGGTATTGCAGTAAAAACTCACCTCGCTGTATGGCGCCATGGAGCTCACTTTCTATACGTGCCCGCTCTTGCAATTGCGCTTGTATCTCTTGATTGAAAAACTGAAATCGATTGCGTCCACTTTGCTTGACTCGATACATGGCCGCATCAGCCATTTCCAGTAATTGCTGTGGCGTGTCGCCGTCTTGGGGAAAGACCGCTACGCCAACGCTGCAGTTGACGCGCATGGAGTGTCCATCGATCATCATCGGCTCCGCAACGGCCTGCATGATACGTTCCAGCGTTTCCGAACTTATTTCGGCTTCTGGTCCGCCGCGTAACACGACGATGAACTCATCACCGCCATAACGCCCAAGCACATCATTGTTTCGCAATGCCGAGCGCAGCCGATTGCTGATCCTAGTCAGCACCTGATCACCGATGAGATGGCCATAATGGTCATTAATAAATTTGAAACGATCCAGATCAATGAAGGCGACCCACACCGTCAGCGAATTACGACGCGCATAGGTGATTGCATCTGCCAATCGTTCCAACAGGGCACTCCGATTGTTGGTTCCGGTCAGTGAATCATGCGTCGCCTGGAAAGCTAGTTGATATTCCAGTTTCTTGCGATTGGAAATATCGCGCGCTACCATTTGTATCGCGGGCTGGCCCTGGTATACGAGCGATACGCGATAAACAGAAACATCGAAGACCGAGCCGTCCAGACGAATGGCAATCTCTTCGGTTTCCGAATCTGGGTTGATCATCAGTTGCAGAGCGGTGGCTTCAGTTTGAGCACTGCTGATCAGCGAGGCCAGACTTCGACCTGGCAGCGAAAGATCTTCCGTTTCTCGGAACATGAGCCGCGCCGACGGATTGGTAAAAACGATTTTTCCGTCAATCTCGATCAGGATGGCGTCGGGAGACAGTTCGACGATGAGGCGATAACGCTCTTCACTCTCGCGCAAGGCATCAAGTGTGCGCTGTCGTTCTTCAGCCTGATGAAAAAGTTCGAGACTTTTTTGCTCCAGCAAAGTCTCTGCCTGCTCTCGTGCACTGATTTCGCGCGCCAGACGCCGGGCGTGTAGATCATCGGGCGGCGCCATTGTGCATTCGCTTTAGCTGGAAACGGGTATGTGCACCACTTTCGTCATCGGGCAAATTAGTTCGTTCGATTTGCATGGGGTCACCGAAGTGATCAATGCAGCCTTGAATCAGTCCGTGCGCGAAATCAGCCAGCTTGCGGCGTGAGCGGTATACGAAAACCATCTCACCGTCACCCAGTTCTTCATAGTCGAAAGCGGGCAGCTCCGCATCTATGTAAAGCTTGCGTACCTCAACATGAATATGGCCATCCAGTCGGCGCAATAATTCAAAAGCACTCTCGTGCGTTTTTACATATTCGGGGTGAATGACAGAGAAGCGCTGAAAGAGATGTTTCCCAAAATGATGCAGCAAATCAGGAACGCTAATGCTGGTCGCCGTGGACAGGTGCGTTACCAGATCAACCATTTCTTGGGGCGGATAAGTCCCCACTGAGGTGTAAGCGCCATCCGATGAGAGGTTGGATGCGGAGATGATGTGATCGGCAGTATCCAAAGAAAACTGGTCTTCGACCATGGCGATGAATTCGCGGAAAACGATACCTTTCACATGGCACCTCCAAAACAATTTCTAAAGGTACCTTAGCATAAAAAAACTAAAAATATAAATAAAAAACTAAAAGTGTAGTTTTGAAATTTTTAACTATTTATGCATTTATACATAAAAGCGAAAACAAGAATTTTTATTTCGCATTTACACCGTGTTCCGAAAAATCACCGCCTCGCTGCACGCAAGCCATGGTCTGCTCCCAGAAAACCTCGCCGCTACCGCCGTAGCGAGAGGGCAAGCGGCGCATGCGACGGTGGGTGGCGCCGAGCGCGTACTCTTTTGCCGGCGTCATCAGACCTTGTTGCTGCAACTGGAGGAAGGCCTCACAGTTGGCTTCAATCTCGCTCTTGTCCTGATCGCGAGCGTGGGCGCATTCATGATAAAAAATGAAATCTGCCATATGCGGATCGCTGACCAGCATCGCCTTGAACACCACATTGTCAAAATAGATCACGGGCCAGCCGTCGCTATCAAGTCTTACGACGGCTGCCGCACCGCCAAGTTCAGGGTGGCGGTCACCAACATCACCGAAACCTAACCAAACTTCTTTAACGTCGCGGCGCTCCCCGTTGCGCTCGGCTTGACATTGCACCACCACGCCGTCCGTGCGCTCGAATGCCCAGCCCGACTGGGCAAGCAGCAGCATGCATAGCAGGAGTCCTTGCCTTGGCGATAAGAGGCGCATTGGGCCTTATGCCTCAGTTGCGGTAGGGAGCAACTGGCAGGTTGGGAACACTCGCAAAATGGGCGGGCACCTCGCCCGTGAGCGTATTCAGGAACGCGACGATATGCGCCACGTCGTCATCACTCAGGGTTTTTCCGAGTTGGAGGCGCGCCATCACGCGCACGGCATCATCCAGCTTGGCCACTGATCCGTCATGAAAATACGGCGGCGTCATGGCCACATTGCGCAGCTGAGGCACTTTGAAGATATAGGTGTCTTCCGGTTTCTGGGTGTCGTGGAATTTGCCTTTGTCGCGACCCTTGAGCAGCGCCATTTCCTTGCTGCCCGTCGCTAGCCAGTAGTCTTCGGTGAGGCCGAATTTCTGGAAGCTCTGTCCACCCACCACGGAGCCGTTATGGCAGCCGGCGCAACCATAGCTCATGAATTTTTCCAATCCGATCTTGGCGTCCTTGCTGATGGCCTTTTGGTCGCCTTTGAGGTAGCGGTCGAAAGGCGCTGGTGTTAGCAGGGTGCGCTCGAAGGCGCCGATGGCGGTGGCCCAGTTTTCTGCGCTGACCGGATCTTTTTCGTTCGGGAAGGCTTTTTCGAAAAGCGGGGTGTAACCCAACGAGCGCATTTTGTCTTCGGCTTCGCCATAGGTCTTGTTGCCGTAAGCAAGCGGGCTGAGCAGGGCTTTCATTGCCTGCTCTTCGACACTGACTCGATTGCCGCCGTAGTGCTGCGCAATCAGCAGCGGCGTGTTGAATACCGTAGGCGCATTACGCGGCAAGAGGGTGCCGTGCACGCCGACTGACAGTGCCAGTGAGTCCGCACCGTAGTAGCTGGGATTGTGGCAGGCCGCACAACTCATGCGGCCGTCTGTAGAAACGCGGCTTTCAAAAAAGAGCTTCTTGCCTAATTCGACGCGTTCGCTGGAATGCGGGTAATCATCGACATGGGCCGTATCGGGTAGAGGCTTGAACAGGCCACGGGCTCGATCTAGCAAGGCCTTGTCGGTGTTTTCGGCGACCGATAGCCCCACCAGTGCAGTGGCGGCGATGGCGATTGCAGCCAGTGCGCCGCGTTTCAGAAAAGAGGTTGTCATGGGCTTGCTCCCGGATGGTGTTTTGTAGATTTGTTAATTATTTCCCAATCACAATTTTGCGGTATTTCCGGTAATCCTGCACAAGCCCGCCGAAACCGTCTTTAGCAGGTTGGCACCGCCCGGCGATCAGAAAAAGTGGCGCATCCCAATTTCCATCGTCGACTTCATGCCTAAGCGATTGTCGGTGCCCGACATGCCGGTGCCTGGTCGAATATAAAAACCAGTTTTAGGGGTGAAAAATCGGCCGACCTCGGCTTTGATGTTGGAGCTGTAACTATTCGAGCGTTCGTGATCGATCCAGTAACTGACTTCGACAAAGCTGTAAACCTTTGACGGCCAGCGCGTCAATAATGAGGTACGCAGGTTGGTGTAATGCACAGCCTCCCGGCTGGTTTCGCCGCTGTAAGATCGACCGTATTGTATGTAAGGAAAAAATACGGATTTTGCAGCGGGAATATCGATCGACCAAAAGGCAAAGGGTGCCAGTACATTTTTACCATTGCCCAGATTGGCCTCGCTCGCTGTATTCAGGATGAGTTCGGATCCTGTGACCATTGCATAACCATCGCCGCGCACAGCACGCCAGGCAAGGCGCGTCAGCAGGTTGCCTATCCCCTGGTCAGAAGCAGTGCCAGTTCCCGTATCGTAGCGCGCCACGGGTAGCTCAACCCGCAAGGCGAGCGCGTTGGTGAATGCGTATTCACCCCGCGGTGTTATGGTGTAGGTTGATGCGGTTCCGTAGTCGATGTATTCGCTGCGCAGGTCAAAGCGGTGTTTGAAATCGGTTGGATCAATGCGTTTGGCGACATCCATGCTGGCGTCGGCCGGCCGCGCTTCCGCGGGTGGCTCTTTGATTACCGATTCCTCGGCACGCGCACCAGGCGTGAGCGCAAGAGCGAGAACCAGAGCATAAAAATGATGAAAGAGCCTCAGGCGGCCCAATGAGAAAAAACGATGATGGGTCATTTTGATTTTTTATTGGTAGGCGTTCGAACCACGTTGACCGGTACCTTTGAAAGGGTTGCAGTCCCTTTGCAGTCTGGTTCAATCAAGCTTCTCGAAGCGCTTTTAACTGTTTGTTATAAATATAGCACGCATGAGTGCGATATTCGATATTTTGACCGATTAACGCGCCGCTGCCGTAAAATTCGGTTTACCGATAACTTTTGGGGCAATCGCTGACCTATCCGGACAGTTTGATTTTCCTCCTGCATCATGTATTGCCTACCCATGGCTTATGTCGTTCCCCGTTTGCTTTGGCTGATCCTGTTTTTGTGCTCGGTGCAGTTACAGGCGGCGCCCGCGCTATGGAAGGACGATCTTCAACCGCTCCCCACAGAATCCTGGAATCGCGAACGCGCCGCCCACTTACTGGAACGCGCCGGCTTTGGGGCCACACCGTCTGAAGTAAACCGCCTTGCCAAGATGACGGCCGAGCAGGCCGTGCGATCTTTGGTGCGCTACCAGAGCATCAAGCAGACCTTGCCCGCGTTCGAGGCCTCTGACAGTTTTGATCCTGGCCTTGATCCCTTTGCGGTGTCGCGTCCCGCAGCAACAGACCTGGCCCGTGAGAAGGGTGAGGCTTTAGGGGTGAAGGTCAAACCCTCCGGTAATCGTCGCATACAGCAAGTGGCCGATCGTTTCCTTTACTGGCTGCGTGCCAGCAAGCTGGAAACGCAGCGCGTGGCTTATTGGTGGGCGAATCGCATGCTGCTCACGGAACGGCCGCTGGAAGAAAAAATGACGCTCTTCTGGCATGGCCATTTCGCTACCAGTGAAGAAAAGGTCCGCGATTTCCGAAAAATGCATCTGCAAAATGAGTTGTTTCGGGCTCAGGCCACCGGCAATTTCCGCAGCTTGCTGATTGCCGTGGCCAAAGACCCGGCCATGCTGGCCTATCTCGATGCGGGCGTGAACGTTAAGGGCGCACCGAATGAAAACTTTGCTCGCGAAATCATGGAGCTGTTCACCATGGGCGTCGGCAATTACTCCGAACTGGATATCCGGGAAGCTGCGCGCGCGTTCACCGGCTGGAATTATCAGGGCGTGAAGTTTGTGATCAACCCGGCGCTGCATGACAATGATCCGAAAACCGTCTTGGGTCGCACGGGTAATTTCGACGGCGAGCAGGTGATCGACATTATTTTGTCGCAGCCTGTGACTTCGGAATTCGTTGCAGGAAAAATTTATCAGTATTTCGTGCGAGAGGATCTCTCTCCGGCATTGCGTGTCCGCTTGGGGCGTTTGCTGCGTGATGCCAATTACGAAATTGCGCCTTTTCTGGAAACGATATTCCTGTCGCGGGATTTTTACAGCGATGCATCGGTCGCGACCCGCATCAAGCCCCCAGCGGAACTGGTCATTTCCACTTACCGAAAAATGGGAATGAAAGAAGTACCAGGCATACCTGACTTTAATGAGCTCACCGATGCGATGGGCCAGAAACTGCTGTTTCCACCTAACGTCGCAGGCTGGGCGCAGGGACGCAGCTGGATTACACCGGGTCTGTTGCTCTTGCGGGGAAATTTTGTGTACGACACTGTCTTCCCGCCGATTGATTTTGTCGCCAACGATCGCGTGCCCAACGAGCGCTATCAGATTCTGAGCGTGGCAGAAAAACTCTCGCTGGGAGCGGATGTCACCACAGCGACCAAGCCGGATGGCAAAGACCTGACTTCCATGTCCATGCAGGCCGATCGCGATGAAGATTTCAATACAAGACTGGCCAGCTATCACGCTTGGCGCAAGGCGATCGAGAAAGTCAAACCCATACCCCGCACCACGGCGCAACTGGATCTCTCGGCAATGGTGCGCGTCGCTGGTTGCAAGACGGCACGCGAAGCGGTTGATCATTTGCTGCTGCGCTTTGTATCCGTGCCAGTGAGTTCGGCCACGCGTGATGGGATGGTGGCGATGCTCGAAGCTGATCTCGGTACAGCCGATCTCAAGCAAGCGGATACCTACATGGAAGATGCGTTGCGCAATGCGCTGCACGTGATTTTGTCCTTGCCTGCCTACCAACTGGGATGAATATGGAACACACACACTCGGGCATGACGCGACGTGATTTACTCAAGGCACTGGCAGGTGCGGGATTGGTATCTGCGCTGCCTGCAGGTATCGCGCAGGCCGCTTCACCGTCATCAAAACGCATTTTGGTGGTGGTCGAACTCTCCGGCGCCAATGATGGACTGAACACGCTGGTGCCTTACGCCGATGATGCGTACTACCGTCTGCGACCAAAAATCGGCATTCGCGAAACCAAGCTGCGCAAGATCGATGATCACTATGGGTTCAATACCAGCATGTCGGGTTTCGAGAAGCTCTACAAGGATGGCCGTATGGCTATTGTGCATGGCTGTGGTTATGCCCAGCCGTCGTATTCTCATTTCACCTCCATGGCGTACTGGCATACCGGTGTGCCGAATGGGGGTGAACCCTATGGCTGGCTGGGCCGCGTTGCGGATGCGATTGATCCTGAGCTGACACCGAATTTTCTGGTCAATATCGATGAACGTCAGTCGCTCGCTGTCCGTGCGGCTCGCCATGTACCGGTTGTCTTCGATGATCCCGAACGTTTCATGCGCAAAGGTTTGCACCAAAGCCGCTCGGTACTCGACAGCGTGACCGATGCACAGTCAGTCAATCCTTCGCAGCGTTATCTGGATGAAGTCGCACAGAGTGCAAAGCAGGCATCTCAACGCGTGCGAGCCGCTTGGGACAGCTACAAGACGCCGGTTGATTACGGCATCATCGCGCTGGATTTACCCAAGGTGGCATCAATGATTGCCGCCGATCTGCCAACGCAGCTATATCACGTCGGTTACCGGCACAATGCCTTTGACACGCATGTGCAACAGGTGGATCAACACCAGCGTTTGCTGAGTTATGTCTCGGATGCGATCGCAGGTTTTATCAAAGATATGGATCGTATCGGCCGCGCAGACGATGTGACGGTGCTGGTGTTTTCGGAATTCGGACGCCGAGTGGCCGAGAACACCAGCTTGGGTACCGATCACGGCACGGCCAATCATATGTATGTGATTGGCAAACCTGTGCGTGGTGGTCACTACGGCAAAGCGCCTCTGCTCACCGACCTTGATGAGAACGGCAACATGAAATACACCACCGATTTCCGACAGGTCTATGCCACGCTGATCGAAGGCTGGCTCGGATACGCCGACAGCAAATCACTGCTATCCGGACAGTTCAAACCATTTCCGCTTTTTACCTAGAGAACACCATGGCCGCGCATTTCGATCTTCCCGACATTCGTCTTTTCGTCAATATCGCAGAGGCCAACAGCCTGACGCGTGGGGCAGAGCGCTCGCACATGTCACTGCCTGCAGCTTCCATACGCATCAAAAATCTGGAAGAGGGACTGGGCGTGAAACTGCTGTACCGCACCAGTCAGGGTGTCACGCTGACACCACCCGGTCAGGCCTTCATGCATCATGCGCGACTGGTATTGCAGCAGCTGACGGATTTGCGTGGTGATCTGGCTGAGTATGTGAATGGTTCACGCGGCCATGTGCGCATGTTGGCCAATACCACCTCGATGGCAGAGTTTTTGCCCGCTCTACTCCCCAAATTTCTGGCCACGCATCCGGATGTGAATATCGATCTCAAGGAACGGCTTTCCAATGACATCGTGCGTGCTGTCTCGGAAGGCAAGGTCGAGATCGGCATCGTGGCGGGTAATGTCCGCACCGAAGGTCTGGAAGCGATTCCCTTTCGCGAAGACCGTTTGGTGTTGGTCACCGCGGAGTCGCATCAGCTGGCCGGGCGCGGGCGTATTGAATTCAGCGAAGCACTGGCGCATGATTTTGTGGGCATGCTGGAAGCCAGCGCCATTCACAGTTTCCTGGCTCAGACCGCCAATGACCTGAATCAGCAAATCAAAATTCGTATTCAGGTCGGTAACTTCGAAGCGGCCTGCAGGATGATTGAATCCAATGTCGGTATTGGTGTAGTGCCATTCTCCGCCGCCAGCCGCCATGCGCGCAGCATGCGAATCAAGACGGTTGAATTGTCCGATGAATGGGCGGTCCGCAGGCTGCAGGTGTGCGTGCGCAGCATGCAATCGCTGCCCGCATTTGCGCGCGAGCTGGTTGAGTTGCTGGTGGCTGAAGAACACGCAATCGCCTGAAATATCCGCGTCACCGCCACGAACGCCCCCCTATAGCCGCACCCGGCGCAGGGTTAAGGTCGTGTTCAGTTCATCCTCGTTGCAGGATGAGTCAGCGCACGCATGTGTTGAAAAATAATAAAAATCAATGGGTTAACTCTACTTCGTGATGTGTAACTGTAATTGGTGCTAGTAAATCAGTACCTCCTTAAGTCGCCTCTAAGCGGCGCTTCCAAATTTCTGAATTGTTGGGGTTGGTGGGATAGGTCAGACTTTGCGGTTCGTGAGTATCTGCCCGATACAGACTCTGTACTTTGAAGTACGCCATCCCAAGGAAAGCCCATGTCCCACGCCAGCGACGCTCATCAGGATATTCGTGATGCCATTCGCGCATTGTGCGAGCAATTCCCTGCCGAGTATTTTCGCCAGATCGATGAAGAGCGTGGTTATCCGGAAGCTTTTGTTGACGCACTCACGCAGGCCGGCTGGCTGGCGGCGCTGATTCCTCAGCAATATGGCGGATCAGGTCTGGGCATGGTCGAGGCCTCGGTGATCATGGAGGAGATCAATCGTGCCGGCGGCAATTCTGGTGCCTGTCACGGGCAGATGTACAACATGGGCACCTTGCTGCGTCATGGCTCGACAGCTCAAAAAGATTTTTATCTTCCCAAAATCGCCAAAGGTGAACTGCGACTGCAGTCGATGGGCGTAACTGAACCCACGACGGGCACCGACACCACCAAAATCAAGACCACCGCAGTCCGCAAGGGCGATCGCTACGTGGTCAACGGTCAGAAGGTCTGGATCTCGCGCATACAGCATTCTGATCTCATGATCCTGCTGGCGCGTACAACGCCGCTGGCCGAGGTCACAAAAAAATCCGAAGGCATGTCCATTTTCATTGTCGATTTGCGCGATGCGATCGGTCATGGCATGACGGTACGACCCATCCGCAACATGGTCAACCATGAGACCAATGAGCTCTTTTTTGAAAACCTTGAAATACCGGTCGAGAATCTCATTGGCGAAGAAGGCAAGGGCTTCAAATACATACTCGATGGTCTGAATGCCGAGCGCGCGCTGATTGCCGCCGAGTGCATTGGTGATGGCTTCTGGTTCATTGACAAGGTCACCAAATATGCTAATGAACGCATCGTCTTCGGTCGACCCATTTCACAAAATCAGGGGGTGCAATTTCCGATCGCAAAGTCCTATGTCAATCTAGAGGCAGCGAGCCTGATGCGCTACAAGGCTTGCGAGCTGTTTGATGCGGGCAAGCCCTGTGGCGCCGAGGCGAATATGGCCAAGATGCTAGCCGCTGATGCCTCTTGGGAAGCGGCGAATGCCTGTTTGCAGTTTCATGGTGGATTCGGCTTTGCTTCCGAATACGATGTGGAGCGCAAGTTCCGCGAGACGCGTCTCTATCAGGTCGCGCCTATTTCAACCAATCTGATTTTGTCGTATGTCGCCGAGCATGTACTCGGCATGCCGCGCTCCTTCTGAGAGACTGTGATGAAAGCTACCAACGCTCCGAGTCAGCAACTGGCCGAGTTTGCCGCGAATTTGAAGTTCAGCGACATTCCCGATGACGTGGTGCGTCGTACGGAAGATTTGCTGCTGGACTGGTTTGGCTCTGCGATGGCAGGCAAGGTGGGACGGCCAGTGCAGGCCATTGAAGCGATTGCGAGCGAGATGGGGCCACAGGAAGGTCGTGCAGAGGTACTGATCTCGCGTCGCATGACGTCACCTTTGTTCGCTGCGCTGGTTAACGGCGCTTCGTCGCATTATGCAGAGCAGGATGATGTGCATAACGGTTCCGTGTTTCATCCGGCAGCCGTTGTTTTCCCCGCAGCGCTGGCGATTGCGCAGGATCGTGGATGTAGTGGTCAGGATCTGATCACGGCATCGGTGGCGGGCTACGAAGCCGGTATACGCATAGGCGAATTTCTGGGGCGTTCTCATTACCGGATTTTTCACACCACAGGAACCGCAGGTACGGTCGCGGCTACAGTGGCAGCAGGTCGACTGATGGGACTGAATGCGCAGCAGATGCAGCACGCCATAGGCTCGGCGGGCACACAGGCTGCAGGCTTGTGGGAATTTTTGCGCGATGCAGCGGATTCAAAACAACTACATACAGGCAAAGCAGCTGCAGACGGATTGCTTGCCGCGCTGCTGGCAGAAAAAGGATTTACCGGTGCCAAGCAGGTACTCGAAGGTCCGCAAGGTATGGGCGCCGGCATGTCGCGCGATGCCGATCCTGCGCGCCTGACCGACAGGTTGGGACAGCGCTGGGCAACGATCGAAACTTCATTCAAGTTTCACGCGTCCTGCCGCCATACCCATCCCGCGGCCGATGCCTTGCAGCAGGCGATGCGCGAACATAAGCTTAAAGCATCGGATATCACCGAAGTGACCACGCATGTGCATCAGGGAGCAATTGATGTGCTGGGTCGGGTAATCGCACCGGAAACCGTGCATCAAGCGAAATTCTCCATGGGCACGGTGCTGGGCATCATTGCCTTGCATGACAAGGCCGGCGTCTCGGAATTCGAGCGACTGTATCTGGATCCTGATGTCGCAGATTTTCGTGTGCGCGTGAAAATGGTGCTGGATGCGGAAGTCGATGGCGCGTATCCCGAGCGCTGGATAGGCAAGGTCACCGTGCACACGCGTGATGGCCGCGTGCTGCAGGGCAGGGTAGATGAGCCCAAGGGCGATCCGGGCAATACCCTGTCGCGATCTGAGCTGGAACAAAAGGCACTGGCTCTGGCCGACTTTGGTGGTGCGGCCTCGGAGGCGGAAATGCGTGCGGTATTTGCGACGCTTTGGAATGTGACCAATCTACCCGTAGTGAGTCGCTTGCTGTAAGCACGGCAGCGGCCGGTACTGATGCTGAGTCAGCTCATCATCAAACGTTCGATAAACAAGCCCAGACCCACCAGCATCACAATCGCGGATATAACTTGGATCACGCGCTGCGCATAGACTTGTTTATTTAGCCAGAGCAGTGCGGGCAGGGTGATCAGCACCGCTACTAGCTGACCCGCTTCCACGCCCAGATTGAAATTCAGTAGCGCCCATACCAGGCTGTCTTTGGGCAAACCAATCTCTTGCAACACCGAAGAAAACCCGAATCCATGCACTAGCCCGAACAAAAAGCTGATGGTCCAACGGCGTGAGATCGCATAGCGTGGAAACAGATTTTCAAATGCCACATAGGCAATCGAGAGTGCGATAACCGCTTCCACCAGCGCAGACGGCATACTGACTAGCCCCAACGCAGCAGCACCCAAGGTGATGCTGTGAGCGAGTGTGAATGCAGTGATGATCTTGATGAGGGCCTTCAGATTCCCGCCACACAAAATCAGCGCTAGCAAAAATAGCAGGTGATCATAGCCTGTGGCGATGTGCTCTACGCCCAGAGGGAAAAAGCTGCTTGCGCTCGTGGGTGTCTGTGACGCGGTAGCAGATATTTGAACAACTGCCTTGGGCGTTTTTGATGAAAATGAATGCGACTGACTGCCGCCATTCCAGGTAAACAGCGCAATCACATGATGGGTCGCACCGAGTACCTGATCGAGATGATCTTCAATGATGATTTGCTGGTTTGCAGTCGCGCACTGAAAAACAATGACGAGTTCATTTGCCTGATCGGGTACGCAGGGTTTGTCATCGGCGCTTACTTGCAGATGCTGGCGCAACAGAGCAGGCAGACTGCTCTGATCCACGGATGACGTTGCGGTGGGGGTAAAGGTATAGCGAACGCTGGCACCCGATAGGGTGACGCTCGCAAAGCCAGTAGCATCACCGGCATGGGCATACACAATCGAAGGTACTGCAGTTGCTGCGCAAAGGCATAGCCACAACCCTAGTGGGCGCAGCAAGTGCCGCATCACGGCTTTGTGGCGCCTGCGATCTTAACCGCGTCAATCAGCGCCAGCAGGTTTTTGATATGGAAATCGGGGATCGTGACGATCTCGGCCGCGCCAACGGGCAGAATGTAGCGGCTCACGCGATCAGTAGCGATGGTGCCGACGGCAAAGCGTGCCAGTGGCTCATCCGCTTTTGGTAGATAGACCAGAATGAATATATCGGGGCGTGTGACGCCGTATTCATCTTCGCCGGCTTTGATGGCGATTTTTTGTTCACGCTGGATTCGACCGAAAGCGATCATGGCCTTGTCAATCACGGCAGCCATTTGCGGATCGGTGCTATGACCGTGGTCTGCTTTATTCGAATCATGCACGCCATGGTAAAACCAACGACTCTCTGCATCGCGCTCGAAGCGATGCATGCTGCCTTTGACCATGATTTCTACAGCGCCCAGTTTTTCCATGGGCGCAGGCAGCAGCCAGGGCACCACGCGCTGGCTGGATGCACCCAGTTGTTCACTGCGCTGGCGTTCGCCGATGAAAATCACCACGGCCAGAACCAGTAGCACGCCCCAAATGACGATAAGCCGCTTGCTGCCGGATTTCATCGACGCCTCCACCAGACAGCAACACCGATCGCGGCCATCAGCAGTGGTATCAGAATGATGGATAAGATAAAGGTGCCCTTCATCTGCGTATTTGTCATGCTCACATAAGGAAGATCGTAGGTGCGTGGTTCAAGACCGATCAGATTCTCGCGCGAAGCGAGGAAGTTGACCGCATTCAGAAATAGCGCACCATTGCCTAGCACGTGATAAAACGAGTTCGTTGCGAAATCCGAGTCTCCCGCGACGACGATACGCGCTTCCTTGCGCGCGATGACTTTCGCAGATGCCGCGGCTTTGGCATCCGCAGTTTCCTCACCGCGAAGGCGCTTGAGCAGCGTTTCACCAGATTCCACGGTGTTTGGATTGATACGCGCGGTCAGCATCAGTGTTTGTGGTGCATAGCCATTTTTGGCGGACTTGTGATCGACACGCATTTTGTCGGCATTGGCGAAACTTTTCTGGGACGAATTCACCAGTGGCCTGACCGATACACCAGGCACTGGCTCTTTGGTCGGCATGAGCGGCCGCACACCCGGGAAGAAAGAAAGCGGTAGCTTGTTGGTAATCTCATGCCGGTTGTAGTCCGTGACTGCCGGTGTTGACGGATCAGCCCAGAAATGACTGGCTTCATCGATGACCATGCCCTGACCGAGGTCAACGCCAAATTTACGAATAATGTCTTCAAGCCCTGTCTTGACGAAAGGATCGATCATGAACATCGCATTGCCACCCTGATCCAGATAGCGATCAAT
>JACCEC012121884.1_pt1 | contig 20086 bp, 13 predicted proteins | sample 7450121 | NCBI WGS metagenome assembly JACCEC01 (sample SAMN15323455, study PRJNA562643) | freshwater metagenome | isolation source: river surface water | place: USA:Blue River Watershed | collected 2017-08-18 | reverse complement strand
GATTGGGGGAAGGCGTGGGGCGGGAGGGGTGGGGGGTGGGGTGTGGGGGAGAGGAAGGGCTACCACGGATGTATTTCGACAAGGGCCGCCGTTTTTCGTAGGGCGCCGCAATGGCGGCGGGGAAGGGGAGGGGACGGCAGGTCGGAGGCGGAGGGTGCGCAGATGGGACCGATTCGTGGACGGGCTTTCCGGTCTTCGGCTTCCGGTATCCGGTTTTTGGATCGGGCTCCGAGCTCCGGGCTTGCGGGTCAGAAACGGAGGGTGGTGGAGAGGGTGATCTCGCGCGGTTCGGTGAGGGTGAAGCGGTCGAGGGTGATGCCGTCGGTCTTGTAGCGGCGGATTTCGATGCCGTGGTCGTCGGCGAGATTGCGGATGTTGAGCTGGAAGCTGGCGCGGATGTTGCGGCCGAAGATAGGGCCGCGGGTCTGGTAGCGGAGCATGGCATCGAAGCGGAGGCTGTCGTCGCCGTAGACGGTGGGGCCGTTGACGCCGACGCCGGTGTTGGAGCCGGAGCCCTGGGGCGGGAGGCCGGGCTGGGTGGAGACGCGGCCGGAGAGGATCGGGCTCAGGTAGCGGGCGCCGAAGCCGGCGGACCAGCCGCGGAAGAGCGGCGAGCGGGCGGTGTAGTTGACGAAGAAGTTGGCCTTGTGCTTCCGGTTGCCGAAGGCGCCCTCGAAGTCGAGGCGGCGGCCGTCGAGGTCGGAGCGGTTGAGGGCGATGAGTTCGGCGAGCGTGGTGCCCTGGGTGCCCCGGGCATTGAGGACGTCGGTGCCGGGGTGGGCGCGAACGAGGTCGGCGACGAAGGCGTCGAGCTGGTCGAAGAGGAGCGTGGTGCGTTTGTAGACGTTGGCGCGCTCCTGGAGATTGTAGGAGTAGTTGGCGATGAAGCGCAGGCCTGCGGCGAGATTGGCGGTGACGCGGAACTCGACGCCCTCGTTGGCGTTGTCGAGGGAGTCGGCGTTGGCGAGGGCGGTGGGGCGGAGTTCGGAATACTTCGCCATCTGCGCCGCGGTGTAGAGGCGATCGGCGGTGGAGCGGTCGCCGTTGGGATCGTCGAGGATGGAGAGGATCTGGTCGTAGCGCGGGCTGAAGGCGTTGTTGACGCCCATGGCGCCGACCTGATCGGTGACCTCGGTGCTGAACCACGAGATGCGGGTGACGAGGCGATCCTGGAGGAGGCCGAGGTTGATGCCGGCGTCGAAGCCGCTGCCTTTCGGAGCGGGCGGCACGCCGCCGTCGGGGCCGACGCGCTGGGCGAAATCGGGCAGGCCGAGATTGCGGGAGCGGTTGGCGAAGACGGAGAGCCAGTCGCGCACGTGAACGACGATGCCGGCGGTGGTGGTGCTGCCGGAGAACGTGTAGGAGGTGCGCGGAGAGCTGGGGCTGAAGACCTGGATGCCGGCGGAACCGGCCCAGATGCCGGAGGTGTCGCGGGTGGGGTTGGCGCGCGTCTGCTCGAGCTCGTCGCGCCGGTAGCCGAGCGTGGTGACGATGCGGCGCTGCCACCACGTGCTCTGGAGGGCGGCCATCTGGCTGTCGATGGTGCGCGTGCTCTGCGTGCCGCCCTGCTGGATCCAACCGCTGGTGAGCGGCTCGGCGCGGCCGGGGATGGTCACGCGCAGCTGGGCGGGCGAGAGCGGATCGGGCAGGCGCTGCGAGGCGGCGTCGCCGAGCGTGAGGTAGGCGCGGCGCCAGACGGAGTTGTTGTCGTTGGTGGGTTCGGCGTTGAACGGGGCGCCGAGCCATACTTCGCGCTCGGAGAAATTCGTCGTTTCCTCGCTCTGGTGCTGCGCCATGACGGCGAGCTGGTGGCGGCCCCAGCGGCCGGCGTCGCGTTCGTAGGCGACGGTGGCGCGGACGTTGTCGCTCGAGGTGCGGCCGTAGCGGCGGAGCCACGGGATCTCGAGGTAGGTGCCGCCGGCGTTGGGATTGACGAGGTTGCCGGCCGGATCGGTGGCGGGGCGGAAGGAGCCGAGCGGCTGGAGAAACGTGGGATTGCGGAGCAGGCCGTTGGGGTCGCCGCGGACGGTGACGTTTTCGCCGCCGACGTCGTAGTTGGTCCACGTGCCGAGCTCGTGATAGAAGCCGACCTCGGCGGCGAGGCTGCGCGAGAAGCGGTGTTCGGCGATGGCGGTGATGTTCTCGAAGTCGTGGAGCGTGCGGCCGCCGGGGCCGGCGGCGTTGGCCTCGTAGGGGATGCGGGCGGGATCGTTGACGATGGCGGGGGCCCACGGGGTGTCGTTGGCGGTGGACCAGGCCTGGTTGGCGTTGAAGACGAAGCCCTGGTTTTCGACGTAGACGAGGCGGTTGGCGGTGAGCGGGCGGGTGATGCCGGCGGCGGTCTGCGCGGCGGTGAGGGCGGCGATGGAGGTGGTGCTCGTGACCTGGCTGCCGTTGTTCCACCAGCGCGTGATGCCGTCGACGACGGGGTAGTTGCGGCCGAGGGTGCCGCGGACTTCGCCCTTCTCGGCGTCGACGCGGACCTCGGTGCCGGAGAACGGGCGCCACGTGCCGGCGAGATTCACGGCGCGGCGCGTGGACGCGAGATACTCGCGCCAGCTGCCGCGGTGGTCGTAGAGGGCGTTGACGCGGGCGGCGAGGGTGCGGCCGAGGAGGGGCTGGTTGTGGTCGAGGGTGGCGCGGCCGCGGTCGGCGGTGCCGGTCTGGAGCTGGAGCTCCGAAAACGTGGAGCCGAACTGGGCGCGCTTGGGGGAGTTGTTGATGATGCCGCCGGCGGAGCCGATGCCGAAGAGGACGGAGTTGGGGCCGCGGGAATCGTCGAGGCGCTCGGTGTTGTAGAAATCGGTGCCGAGGCGCGTCTCAAAGTAGTTGCGCGTGCTGTTGCCGAGGATGCCGCGCGAACGGAAATTGAAGGCGTTGCCGGCGGCGGTCTGGGTGATGCCGTTGTTGACGCGGAGGGTATCGCCGTCGTCGACCTGGCTGTTGTTGGCGTAGACCATGGCGTCCTCGAGCGAGGTGGCGCCGATATCGGCGAGAAACTCCTTGGTGAAGACGTCGATGATGGCGGGCGTGTCCTTGAGCTGGGCGTTGAGGCGCGAGCCGGCGAGGGAGTTGGTGGCGATGTAGCCGACGTCGCTGCCGCTCGCGACTTCGAAGGGGGAGAGGACGACGGTGGAGTCACCGGGGCGGTCGCCGGTCGGGGCGGGTGCCGGGGCGGTCTGGGCGGCGAGTGGTGCCGCGGCGAAGACGCCGAGGGCGAGCGCGGGGGCGGCAAGCGTGAGGCGACGGGTGCGGGAGCCGGAGGAGGAACGGGCGAAGAGCATGGGGCGGTCGGGTGATGGGTTTTGGGGCGGGCGGGCGCGGGAGCGCCGTTGGCGCGCGTCAGGGACGAGGATGGGCTTGGAAGAAACGGACGAGCACGGGAGTGATCGACGAGGGCAGGCCGTGGCCGCCGGGGTAGAGATAGATGACGAGCGGTGCGGCGCCGTCGGGCGAGGGATGGAGGGTGCCGAGCGGATCGGGCGGATCGCCCCACGGCACGCCGGGTCCGCTGCGGCGCGCCTCGCGCAGGAGGGCGATGGTGCGCAGCTGATCGGCGGGCGGGATGGTGGTGTCCTTGTCGCCCACGACGTGCAGCGACGGAAGGGCGCGGAGGCGGCGGACGGCGTCGTCGGACTGCGACGTGGCGAGCGCGCGGGCGGCGGTGCAGGTCGGCGCGAACGCGGCGAAGGCGTCGGGGCGTTGCGACCAGAGGAGGAAGACCATGCCGCCGCCGTTGGAGGTGCCGGTGGCGTAGATGCGGCGTTCGTCGACGCGGTAGTCGCGGCGGAGGCCGGCCAGCATCACGTCGAAGAAGCGCAGATCGCGATCATCGAACTGGCCCGGCATGGTCTGCCAGCCGGGCTGGAGTTGGCTGCCGTCACCGCGCAGGGCGGGCGTGGGCAGGCCTTGGGCAAAAACGACGATCGCCTCGGGCCAATGTGTGTGGAGGGCGTGCCGGCGGGCGGTATCGTCCATCTTGCCGCTGCGGCCATGAAAAAAGAACACCAGCGGCGCGGGCGTGCGGGTGGCGTCCTTGGGCACATGCACGAGCGCCTCGCGTTCCACCTCGCCGACGCGCCAGGTGAGGCGGACGAGGTCGGCGGCGCGGGCGGGGGCGAGGAGGCCGGAGCCGCAGACCGCCGCGCCGAGGAGGAGGCAACGAATGAGACGCGGGAAACGGCGGGCGATGGGCATGGCGGAGAGACGAGCGGGGTAGGGGCCGGGTGGCGTGGCGCCGATGGCGGTGGTTGGGTGGCGTTTGGGATATCGCCAAAGTCGTCCGAGGGAAAAGGGGGAAACGGAGGTGGGAGTGGGGAAGAGGCGGGAGACGTGGGAGACGTGGAAGACGGGGACGGAGGGAGTTGAAAGGTGAAGGTTGAGCGTTGAAAGACCGAGGAGGACGGGAGGACTTTCCGGTATCCGGTTTCTGGATCGGGCGCGCGGCTCCGGGCGGGCGCGTGGAAATGCGGGCATCGAGGGTAGGCCGGGTGGGCGGGCGGCAGCCGCGATTTCGGGGCAGGGGAGCGTTGCGGCGGGGGGAGCCGGGCGGAAGAGTGCGGGGATGAAACGCGTGACGCTGCAGTATGGCCGGGGAGGGTTGGCGGTGGAGTTGCCGGCGGAAAACGTGACGGTGCTCGAGCCGCGGTTCGTGCCGGGGATCGCGGACGAGGCGGCGGCGTTTCGCGCGGCGGTGCGGGCGCCGCTGGGCGGAGCGCGGCCGCTGCGGGAGGTGGTGCAGGCGCACGAGCGCGTGGCGATCGTGATCCCGGATCACACGCGACCGCTGCCGCGCGAGCGGCTGCTGCCGTGGATCTTCGAGGAGCTCGCGCATGTGCCGGCCCGGAATGTGACGATCGTCAATGGGACGGGTTCGCATCGGGCCAACACGCCCGCGGAACTGCGCGAGATGGTCGGCGCGGCGGTGGCGGAGCGGTATCGCGTGGTGAACCACGACTCGCGCGATCCGGCGACGCTGGCGGTGGCGGGCACGACGCGCGACGGGCGGCCGGTGCGGATGAACCGGGACTACGTGGAGGCGGACCGACGGATCGTGATGGGCTTTATCGAGCCGCATTTCATGGCCGGCTTCTCCGGCGGGTATAAGGGCGTGTTTCCGGCCGTGGCCGATCTGGAGGCGATCAAGCATTACCACCGGGCGCAGGTGATCGCGGATCCGTTGAGCACGTGGGGTGTGCTGGAGGGAAATCCGACGCAGGCGCAGATCCGGGCGAATGGCGCGCTCGTGCCGGTGGATTTCCTGATCAACGTGACGCAGAACCGGCGGCGCGAGATCACGGGCTTCTTTTGCGGGGAGCCGATCGCCGCGCACGACGCGGGGTGTGCGTATGCGAAGCGCACGGCGATGGTGGCGTGCGCGCGGGCGTTTCCGATCGTGGTGACCTCGAACAGCGGTTTCCCGCTCGATCAGAATCTGTATCAGACGGTGAAGGGAATGTCGGCGGCGGCGCAGGTGGTGGCGCCGGGCGGCTTGATCCTCGCGGCGGCGGAGTGCGGGGACGGGTTTCCGGAGCACGGGAGTTTCAAGCGCGTGCTGTTCGAGCACGGTTCGGCGGCGGAGCTGTTGGCGACGATCAACGGGGCGCAGGAGCCGTTCGAGGACCAGTGGCAGATCCAGCTGCTGGCGCTGATCCTCGTGCGGGCGCGGGTGGGCGTGTATTCGCAGATCGGTGACGAGGAGATCCGGCGGGCGCATCTCGAGCCGGTGCGGGACATCGCGGCGCGGGTGGCGGAGGAGCTGCGGCGGATCGGCCGCGATGCGCCGGTCGCGGTGCTGCCGGAGGGGCCGATGACGATTCCGTTTCTGCAGGCGGGAGCGTGACGGAGGGGGACCGCTGATGGATTTGGCCAATGGGCCGAATCTTGGCGAGCGGGCGGCGGCTGGATGGCCGCAGCCGGGAGTCGGAGGCGCCGCGGATGCGGCGGGGTGGCTGAAGCGACGGAGACGGGGAGAGGGGAAAACGTTCGGGGCGACCTTGGGTGCTGACGGCGGACTCAACCCTGGCGCGCGGGGGTGGCGATGCGGTGGAGCTTGGTCTGGGTGCGGATGAAGAGCGTGCCGTGGGCGGCGGCGGGGGAGGCGAGGCTGATTTCGCCGAGGGGATTTTTCGCGAGTTCGCGGTAGTCATCACCGGTAGCGGAGAAGACGAGGGTGGTGCCGTTTTCGTTGAGGGCGTAGATGCGGCCGTCGCTCGCGAGCGGCGAACTGGAGAAAGTGTTGCCGGGGCCGCCGACGCGCGCGCGGTAGATTTCCTCGCCGGTGGCGGCGGCAAAGACCTGCATCACGCCGTTGTCGTTCACGGAGAAAAGGCGGTCGCGGTAGAAGAGCGGCGAGCCGGTGTAGGGCGTGCCGCGGGGCTGGAACCACGCGATGAACGGTCCGGTGGTCTCGCCTTCGGCGGGCGAGATGTCGCCGCTGGCGCCGGGCTTGATGGCGTAGAGCGGGCGGTTGTTTTCGCCCTGGGAGCCGGAGCCGACGAAGAGCAGGCCGGCGCCGGCGGTGGGCGAGGGTGTGGCCTGCGTCATGCCCTTGAGGCGCCAGAGTTCGCGACCGTCGAGGCCGTAGCTGATGACGAGGCCTTTGCCGATGGCGACGATCTCGGTGCGGGCGGGTGTTTCCCAGATGAACGGGGTGGCCCAGCCGGATTTCATGCGCGAAGGGAAGTCGGTGCGCGAGGCGGTCCAGACGATCTCGCCGGTGCGGGCGTCGAGGGCGGTGAGGAAGGAATCCCCTTCGGTGTCGCGGAGCACGTAGACGCGGCCGCGGTGGACGACGGGCGAGGCGGCGGTGCCGAAATCGAGGTAGATGGACTGGGGCTGCCACGTGCGCTGCCAGAGTGGCTCGCCGTCGAGGGAGAAGCAGAAGACGCCGACGTTGCCGCCGAAGGAAACGTAGAGGCGCTCGCCGTCGGTGGCGGGCGTCTCGGAGGCGTAGGTGTTCTTCCGGTGGCGTCCGCCGGGCGGCTTGCCGCGGTGGGCTTCGCGTTCCCAGAGCAGTTTGCCGGTGGCGGCGGAGAAGGTGAGCACGCGGTAGCTCACCTCGTCCACTTCGGCGGCGAGCTCGATGTCGCGGGCGATGACGCGCTGGCCGGCCTCGGCTTCGGAGAGGCCCTGTTTCTTCAGTTCGGCGAGGTAATCGTTGCCGTAGATGCCGGTGGAGGGGGCCTTGAAATTGCCGCGATTGACGGCGGTCGTGACGACGACGCGGTCACCGACGACGATGGGCGAGGACCAGCCGCGGCCGGGGATGTCGACGGTCCAGACGAGGTTCTCGGTGGCGGACCAGGTGAGCGGGAGCGGAGTGGCGTCGGCGACCGAGGAGGCGCCGGGGCCGCGGAATTGCGGCCAGTGCGGCGCGGCGGCGGGGTCTGTGGCGGCGGGGGTGGAGGCGGCCGCAAGGCAGACGGCGACAACGGCGGCGAGCGGGGCGAGGGAGGAGAACGGGGCGCGCATGGCGCCTGCGGGCAAAGAAGAAACGGGGGAAAGAAGAAAGAAGAAACGGGATGGGCGGTGAAAGGCGGGAGGCGAAAGGCGGAAGGGGGAGAAGGCGAAAGGTGAAAGGCGGAAGGCGGAAGGGGGAAGGGGAATGAAAAAGAGCCCGGGGGAATCCGGGCTCTGGACTCGGTGCCAGCGGTCGGGTGACGACGGCGGATCTGAGGCGCGGGGTGCGTCAGCGGCCGAGGTATTTGTCGCGGCCGGCGACGAGGGCTTCCATTTTGCGGTCGGCGACGGAGCGCTTGAGCATCCAGAAGCCGCAGTCGGGGTGGACCCACTTCACGCGGCCGGGGCCGACCTTCTTTTCGACGGCGGCGATGCGGGCGGCGATCTCGTCGGGGGTCTCGATGTGGTTCACCTTGATGTCGACCACGCCGATGCCGAGGGAGATGCGGGCATCGATGCCCTTGAGGGCTTCGATGTCGGACGCCGGGCGGTGGGCGAGTTCGAGGACGAGGTGATCGCAGTGAAGGGCGTTGAGGAAGGCGTGCAGGGCTTTCCACGAGCCGCTCTGGATCGTCTGGCCGCCGTAGTTGCCGAAGCAGAAATGCACGGCGCGCTGGGTGCCGGGGCTGATGGCATCGAGCACGCGGTTGATCGCGGCGGCGGCGAGGGGGCCGTCGGCGGGGTTGCCGGGGATATTGGCTTCGTCGACCTGCACGCAGGCGCAGGGCAGACCGCGGACCTGGTCGGCGAGCACGTCGGCGAGCGCGAGCGTGAGGGCGGAGAAGTCGCGGTAGTGGTGATCGAGGAGCGTGCGCGCGAGCATGTAGGGGCTCGTGACGGTGAACTTGAACGCGCCCTCGGCGACGGCGGCGGCGCGCTGGCAGTCGGCGAGGAGATTGAGCGAGCCTTCGCCGAGCGGGCCGGTGACGACGCCGGCGGGTTTGCGGCGGAAACCCATGGGGACGTGGCGCTGGAATTCCTCGCCGACGCTGCGGCCGACGACGCCCGAGATGCCGGCCATCGGACGGATGAAATACTCGATCATGCCGTTCGTGTCGGGGTGGTTGACGTCGAAGCGGTAGAGTTCGCCGTCGGTCGGGAGGTCGATGCCGGCCTGGCGCTGGAGGCCGAAGATGACGCGGGTCGCATCGATCACGGCCTGTTCGCTCGGGAGGGCGGCGAGCCAGTCGGGAATCGGGTAGGAGCCGACGGTGGTGGTGAGGATGGGGAGATTGGGCAGCCGGGGAGACTTGGCGGCGGGGCGGCCGACCTTTTTCGGTGCGGCGGCGGCGGCCATGGCGCGAACCACGGGGCGGCGGGATTGGGGCGCGGGGCGGGCGGCGGAGCAGGCGGGGCAGCAGGAATCGTTTTGCATGGCGGAAGAGGTTTTGGACGAAGGGAAGGGCGAGGACGGGGAAACGGAACGGGTGGGGTCCGCAGGACGGGTGAACCGGGCGGCGGAGATTAACGCGGAGGCGGGGTAATCGTCTTGGAGAATGAGGAAACGGAGGCTTGGATGATCGGGCAATGAAAGTCTCGCGGCCGGTGGCAGTGACGATGTCGGGCAGCGGCGTTTATTTCGCCGAGAGCGAACACGCGCAGGATTTCGAGATGCCGCCGCGGGCGGATCCCTACCACAAGCTGCTCTATGTGCTGCGCGGGCGTGTGAGCTACCGGGAGCAGGGGCGCGAGGCGGAGCGGGTGCGGGCGGGCATGCTGGTGTGGGTGCCGGCGCGGGTGCGGCATGCCTTGGTCGACGAGGTGCCGTCGACGCTGCTGCTGCTCTGCGTGAGCGAGCGCCTGGTGCGGTCGGAGGGGGAACTGGCGGCGGAATTTGGCCGGCGGCGGCGCTTGGCGCAGCGGGCGATCGTGGTGGGCACGGCGGGGCGCGGCGTGTTTGAGCGGTTGTGGCGGACGGCTCTCCTGGAGACGGCGCATATGCGGCCGGCGGGTGAGGCGGCGCGGCGGGCACTGGCGTTGCAGGTGCTCGTGCAGCTGGCGCGGCTGCCGCCGGCGGACGTGGGCGAGGATGCGGCGGGCCGGGTGGCGGCGGTGCAGCGGACGCTGGAAGAATCGTTTCACGAGTCCTGGACGCTCGATACGGCGGCGGAGCGCGCGGGGATGTCGCGGCGGCATTTCAGCGCGCACTTCCGGAGCGCGACGGGGCGGACGTTCTGGGAGCACCTGACGGAAGTGCGGCTGGCGCATGCGGCGCGGCTGCTGGCGGGCGGGGCGCACTCGATCGCCGGTGTGGTGTTCGCGTGCGGCTTCGGCGACGTGTCGCAGTTCTACCGGCTGTTCCGCGGCCGCTTCGGCAAACCGCCGGGCGAGTTCCGCAGTCGGGCCGGCGCGCGCGCCGCGGCCATTTCACGCAATACGTGAAATGGGGCCGGATGGCGCGATGGGGAACTTGTCACGCAATAGGTGACAAGTGGCGGCGGGGGCTCAGGCGTCGGCGAGGCGGGCGAAACGCGGGGTGCGGGTGCCGTCGGGGAGGGTGACGTGTTCGTTGAACATCGCGGCGGGGCGGACCCACCAGGCGGGCTCGCCGTAGAGCGGCTGATAGACGACGAGGACCTCCTCGGTCTCGGAGTGGCGGGCGAGGCCGAGCACGCGGTAGTCGTTGCCCTTGTAGTGGCGGTAGCGGCCGGGGCGGGGTTCGGTGGGCAAAGCAGGCAGAGGCATGGCGGTGGGGCGGAGGGAGAGGATTGCGGGAGGGGGGAAGCTCCGGCGGGAACGGCGGGCGGGCAAGGGCGGAGGTGCGGCGGGGGAATTGCCAAGAAACGCGCAGGGTTCGCATTGGAGAGCGAAGCGGAGGCCCGTAGGGTGGCGGGCGCAGTCGAAACCCCAGGAACCATGACGATGAAACGTGCGAGGTGGCTCGGAGTGTTGTTGTTCGCCGGCGGGCTCGGCGCCGCGGAGAACGTGCCGGTGGCGACGAAGCCGGCGGGGCCGTGGAAGAACCAGCCGACGCGCACGCTCGACGATGTGCCGGGCATGGCGGCGGCGCAGCCGGATGCGAACCTGAGCCGGTTCGGCGGCAGCCTGGCGGCCGGGGCGAAGCGGCGGGCGAGCGGCTTCTTCCGCGTGGAGCAGCTGCCGTCGGGGCGGTGGTGGCTGGTGGATCCGGACGGGGCGCTCTATGTGGACCGGGCGGTGGTAAGCGTCTCGATGTCGCCGACGCCCAAGGCGGTCGCGGCGCTGCGGGCGAAATTCGGCGACGAGGCGGGGTGGGCGGCGCAGACGAATGCCGCGCTGCGCGGGCTGGGCTGCACGGGCACCGGGGCGTGGTCGGACCATGCGCGGCTGGGTGCGGCGCCGCAGCGGCTGGCCTACACGACGATGCTGAACTTCATGAGCGGCTACGGGAGGAAGCGCGGCGGCACGTATCAGAAACCCGGACACACGGGCTACCCGAAGGACGCGATCTTCGTTTTCGATCCCGGGTTTGCGGCGTTCTGCGACGAGCAGGCGCGGCAGCTGGCGGCGACGAAGGACGACCCGTGGCTGCTGGGACATTTCACGGACAACGAGCTGCCGTTCCAGCGGGCGGCGCTGGCCAACTTTCTGGCGCTGCCGGAGAACGACGCCGGGCACCGCGCGGCGCGGGCGTGGCTGCGGGAGCGGCGCGGCGGCAAGGACGATATCGCGAACCCGACGGACGCGGAAAAGGAGGCGTTTCTCGAGCATGTGGCCGAGCGATACTTCCGGATCGTGACGGAGGCGGTCCGGCGGCATGACCCGAATCACCTCGTCCTCGGTTCGCGCCTCCACGGGCAGGCGATGCGTTATCCCGAAGTCTGGCGGGCGGCGGGCCGGCACCTCGATGTCGTCGCGGTGAACTACTACCACGCGTGGACGCCCGATCCGGAGCGGATCGCGATGTGGGCGGCCGAGGCGAAGCGGCCGTTTATCGTCACCGAGTGGTATGCTAAAGGCATGGACGCCGTGGGGCTGACCAACGAAAGCGGCGCGGGCTGGACGGTGAAGACGCAGCGGGACCGCGGGCTCTTCTACGAGAACTTCACGCTCGGCCTCCTCGCGGCGAAGTCGTGTGTGGGCTGGCACTGGTTCAAATACCAGGACAACGATCCGGAGAACCTGAAGGTCGACCCCTCGAACCGTGATTCGAACAAGGGCATCGTGACCAACCGCTACGAACCGTATCCGGAACTCACGGACCGGATGCGGCGGATCAACCAGCGCGTGTATCGGCTGATCGAACACTTCGACCAGGGAGGACATTGAGATGCGCCGGACGATTTCCAAGGGGTGGGCCGGAGCAGCGTTGGCGGCGGTGCTGGGCCTGGGGCTGGCGACATCCGGCCCGGCGCGGGCGGCGGGGCCGGAGGGGGAGCTGATCGACCGGGTGTGGGCGGGGCATCCGGTGACGTTCGCGTTTCTGACGGAGCGCGGGCATCAGTTCATCGCGTATTACGATGCGGAGCGGCGCATCACGGTGGCCGGGCGGAAGCTGCCCGACGGGCCGTGGCAGCGGGTGCAGCCGGAAGGCGTGCCCGTGCCGGCGCGGAAGCGGGCCTCGAACACGATCGCGTGGGACAGCCACAATTACCTGCGGCTGGCGCTGGACCGGGACGGATATCTGCACCTTGCGGGCAACATGCACGTGGATCCGCTGGTGTATTACCGGAGCGAGCGGCCGCTGGATGTCACGGCGCTGCGGCGGATCGACCGGATGACGGGGGAGCGTGAAACGCGTTGCACGTATCCGGTCTTCTTCCGGACGCCGGCGGGCGACCTCGTTTTCCGCTACCGCGACGGGAACAGCGGCAACGGGAGCGATCTCTACAATATCTACGATCCGGATACGCGGACGTGGCGCCGCGTGCTGGAGACGCCGCTGCTCGACGGCGAGGGCGAGCGCAATGCCTACGCGAGCGAGCCGCTGCCGGGGCCGGACGGGCGTTTCCATCTGGCGTGGGTGTGGCGCGAGACGCCGGACTGCGCGACGAACCACTCGCTCTCGTATGCGCGGAGCCGGGATTTCCGGCATTGGGAAAACAGCCGGGGTGAGCCGCTGCCGCTGCCGATCACGCTGGCGAAGGGCGACATCGTGGACGCGGCGCCGCCCGGCGGCGGGTTGATCAACATGACGTTTGCGCTCGGCTTCGATGCGGCGCAGCGGCCGGTGCTGACGTATCACCGCTACGATGCGGCGGGGAAATCGCAGGCGTATGCGGCGCGGCCGAACGGCCGGGGCTGGGACGTGCAGCAGCTGAGTGCGTGGAATTTCCGCTGGGCGTTTTCCGGGGGCGGCTCGATCCCGGCGGAGGTGCGCGTGGGGCCGGCGCGGGCGGCGCAGGATGGCAGCCTGACCGTCGATTTCTCCACGCAGGCGGCGGGTGGCGGGCGCTGGCGGATCGACGGGAAAACGCTGGCTCCGCTCGAGACCTTGCCGCCGCTGCCGGGCGCGTTGCCGGCGGAGCTGCGGCGCGTCCGGACGCCGGGGATGGAGGTGCAGACGCTCACGAGCCGCGGCGGGGAAAAGCGCTGGGTGTTGCGCTGGGAGACGTTGCCGCGGAATCGGGACAAGCCGCGCGAGGTCGCGCCGGCGCCGACCGAGTTGCGGCTTTACGCGTTGCCGGAGGCGGAAACCGAAGGCTCGGTGCGGGTGGGGTCGTGAATTGGACGGTGGAGAACGGCGGAGGGCGAAGGCGGCTGCCGACGAGCGGCGGAACTAGAGTGAGCGTCCGAAACGGAACGCGAGGCCGTCGTAGCCGGAGTTGCGCGCGAGCAGATCGGCGTTGGAGAAGTGCAGCCACATCAGGCCGGCGCTCCATTCGATGCGCCGATCGGCGGAACGCCACGTCCACTCGAGGCCGCTGATGAGTTTGAAGTTGGCGTTGGTGCCGTCGGCCGGGAACCGGCGGGTGGCGTAGTGCGCGCCGAAGTCGATCGCGGCCTTGGGGGTGAAGCGGCCAGCGACCTCCGGCAGGTGCCAGCGATATTGGCGGCCGGCGCTCAGCAGGGCGGCGTGGCCGCCGGGGTTGCGGAAGATCCCGGTGGTGGCGTCGTAGCTGTTGTAGACCTTGGCGTAGCCGACACTGAAGGTCCAACGGCCCTCGGCGGCGAAGAGCAGGCGCGCGAGGGGATCGCGGCGGCTCGGCAACGCGAGGGTGAGGCGAGCCGGCAGGCCTTCCTCGGCGATGTCCCAGGCGGGGGCGTCGAAATGGAGCCACGCCGCGGGTTCCGCTGCGGGTGGGCTCAACGGGCTGGCACCTGCGGGCAGCGCGAACGCGAGACCGGCACAGGCGAAGAGCAGGGCGGAGCGAAGCGAGGCGCGCATGGCGCGGCACCGTGGGCAGAGCGCCGTGCTTCGCAAGCGGCGCAGGTGCGGATCAGCGCACGAGGTAGAGCTCGACCAGGGCGGTGCCGGTGGTGTTGCCGGTGCCGCTGACGGTGGCGGTGTAGGAGCCGGCCGGCAAGGTGACGAGCAGGGCGGCGTCGCGGCTGCCGCCCGGGAGCGGAAACGCGCCGACCTCCGCGGCGGTGGCGGCGAGTGCGGCGGCGTCGGCGGCGCTGCTCCAGTTGTCGTTGGCGGCGAGGGTGGTGCTGCCGCGGAAGAGCGTGAGCTGCGGATCGGCGAGTGCGCCCGGCACGCCGAAGCCGGCGAGGGTGGGGCCGACCGCGCGGATGAGCAGGCGGGCATTGCCGGTGCCGGCGAGCGTGAAGCCCGGGATCAGAACGGCGTCGCCGGTGCCGACGAAGGCACGGGTGCTGGCGTTGACCAGCGACGAGTCGGCGCTGCCGGGCGTGGCATCGTAGATCTCGAGCAAGGCGATGCCGTTGGCGGGGCCGGCGCCGACCGGCGTGCTGTAGGCGCCGGCGGCGAGATCGGCGACGACCGCGGCATCGCGGCTGCCGGCGGGCAGAGTGAAGGCGCCGAGGGCGCGGAAGAACTCGACGTCGGTGGGATTCCACCGGTCGGCGCGGGCGAGGACGGCCTGGCTGCCGACGACGGTGAGGCTCGGCGTCGGCACGGTGCCGGTGAGACCGAAGGCGGCGAGGCCGGGACCGACGGCGCGGACGAGGGTGCGTTTGCTGCCGGTGCCGCCGATCACGAAACCGGCGATGGGGGTGCCGGCTTCGCCGCCGACGAGGGCGCGGGTGGCGAGATTGACGATCCGGACCGGGAGCGCCGCAGCCGGTGGGGCGAGCACGCTGCCGAGGCGCGGGCTCTCGGGCGGGCCGGCGCCGGCGGGCGTGTAGGCGGCGTCGGTCGTCAGCAGCAGCCGGTCGAGCTGCACGCCGTCCTCGCGCATCCAGACGTTCAGCGTGTGCACGCCGGGCGTGGCGATCTCGAGAGTGGCGACAGGGCCGTCGACGGTGGCGTTGCTCCAGCCCCACGCCGGCGGGAAATTGGTGATCCGGTCGCTCGTGGGCACGACGACGCCGTCGAGGCCGACGTGGACGGAGTCGTCGCTGCCGCTGGGGCCGAGACCGCGGAGCCAGACGTGGTGGGTGCCGGTGCGGGAAAACTGGATACGGAAGTCCAGGCGCGGGCTGGTGGTGAGGAAGGCGGTGTCGCGGGTGGTGCCGGAGTTGGGCAGGGCGGCGAGGGCGCCGGGGCCGGAGAACCCGGCGGTCGAGGCGGCGACCCAGCTGTGGCCGCCCTGCGCGAGGCTGGCGTCGGCGCTTTCGACCTCGATGACGACGAGGCCGTCGGCCCCGGGATCCTGCCGGTAGGCGGGCATCGGCTGGGCGCCGGTTTCGAAGGTGCCGGAGCTCTCGCCGGCGGCGTTCACGGCGGCGACGACGTAGTGGTAGGTGGTGCCGGTGACGGCGGAGCCATCGGTGAACGAGGTCGCGGCGGTGGTGCCGAGTGTGGTGTAGGGCCCGCCGGGCGTCGTGGCGCGGCGGATACGGTAGCCGGTGGCCGCGGGAGCGGCGTTCCAAGCGAGGCGGACCTCGGCGACGCCGGCCTGGGGGCGCACGAAGGTGGGATTGGGCGGCGGGGGCGTGGTGCCGAGCCGGCGGGCGAGCTGGTCGTGGTAGAGCGAGAGCGGCTGGAGCAGATCGCCCTGGCCCACGCCCTCGGTGTGGTCGACCGGGGCGGTGCGGGCGGCGGGCGCGCCGCTGGAGGTGGTGATGCCGCTGGCGGGGCCGCGGGTGCCGACGATGTAGCCGTAGCGCGCCTGCTCGCTGCGCGCGATGTAGGTCTTGGTGCGGTCGTAGGCGAGGCCGAGAAGGTTCCAGAAGACGGAGTGCGTGCCGCCCTGGCCGTGCTGGGGAGGCGTGCCGGCGGTGCCGCGGTAGTGGGCGGTGAAGAAGTCGCGGTCGAGCTCCACGCCGTCGATCAGGTTCGACTGGCTGAGGTGCATGTGGTGGTCGCTGCCCTCGCCGGCGGTGACGATGGAGCCGGCGATCTGGGTGGCGGTGACCTGGCCGAGGCCGCCGAGGATGACGTTGCCCGAGCAGGACATGTGGGAGAACACGAAGTTGTGGCGGCTGTAACGCGCGGCGGAGTCGCGGATGAGGCATTCGTTGGTGGCCTGGATGCGATACATGTAGCCGTTGCCGCCGCCGCCGCCGAAGAGCGGGCGTTGAAAGTCGCAGTGGCGCACGGTGACGCCGCGGCAGTTTTCCAGATGGATGCCGTTGGACAGGATGTGGGTATCGAGGGTGTTGGCTGCGGGGCGGTAACTGGCGACGTTCGAGATCCAGCTGTTGCGGACGCGGCGGAGCGCGATGGCGTGCGAGCCGTGGGCGTCGTAGGCGCCGTTGCCCTCGGTGTTGTAGTCCTCCTCGCCCCAGCCGATGCGCGTGCCGCCGAGGGCGAGCGGGTGTTCGCGGTTGCCGATGGAGAAATCCTCGAGGCCGATCTCCTCGACGTGCGGGACGGCGCGGTGGACGCGGGCGTTATCGCGCGTCTTGAGGTAGTAGCGCGTGGGGACGTCGATCGTGAGCTGGTTGGCGCCGCGGTCGATGGCGGTGATCTGGCGGAGGAAGAGGACGCCGACGAGGCCCGAGGCCTGGCCGGCCCAAAGGTCGGTCATGTTGTGTTCGGCGACAAAAGCATCGGTCGCATTGGCGCGGACGACGATCCAATCGCCGACGGCGAAACCCTCGACGCTGGCGACCGGGATCACGGTGGTCGGGCCGGGCAAGTCGGTGGTGATGGCGGGCTGCGGACTGCCCGCGGGGACGGTGGACCAGCTGGAGCCGGAGCCGTCGACGCGGATGATGCCTTTGCCGCGCATGGCGGTGGCGTCGTTGAAGATGAACGTCTGCCTCGGGCCGGCGCCGCGCAGGACGATGCCGTGGGTGGAGATCCGGAGTGCGTGCGTGTTGGTGCCCTGCGGCGCGACGCGGAAGGTGCCGCGCGGGAGCCGGACGACGCCGCCACCGGCCGCGGCGGCGGCGTCGATGGCGCGTTGAAGGGCGGTGGTGGAGTCGGCGTTACCGGTGGGGTCGGCGCCGAATTGGAGGACATCGAACACCGGACCGGCGATCTGCGGGAGGGGGCGCTCGCCGCGGTGGTAGCCGGCGTAGGAGAAGTCCTGGATCAGCTTGTCGGTCTCGAAACGGGCGCCGGTGGGCGGCGTCCAGTTTTCCGGATACAGGCTGCTGCGCCAGGGGGCTTGGGCGAGGACGGCGCAGGGCAGGAGCGCCGCGAGGAGAAACGGGCGGAGGAACGACATCGCAGGGGGCTGCGAGTGTCGCTGTGGCCACGAAATCCGCAAGCGGACCGGAGCGCGGGACGGCGGAGAGAGCGACCGCGGATCACGCGGATGGCGCGGATGTCGCGGCGGAAGGCCGCCGACGAGCGGCGGCCCTACGACGGGGGGGCGGGCGAGCTCGGGCGGGGCGTGAAAACGACCCGCCCGGCCAAGGGTTGATCAGAAGGCGCTGCCGTCCGCCTTGGTGCCGCAGACGCTGACCTCAAGGCCGAGTTCGGCGGCGAGGGCGGCTTTGGCGTAGAGGGCGAGGTCGGCTTCCTTGGCGCTGTGGGCGTAGGCGACCTGGATGTGGTTGGCCTTGTGGCGGGCCATCATCTGGTCGCGGGTCACGCCGTAGGTGACGGCGTGCATGATCGGCCATTGGACGGTCGTCTCTTTCCAACGGCGCTCGGTCTCGGCCTGCGGGAGGGTGATTACCTTCGCGCGGCCGAGGTCCATCTTGAGTTTGCCGTCGGCGACGAAGATGCGGCTCCAGACGATCTCGCCGGGCTTGGCGATGCCGCGGACGGTGCCGCCGCCGAGGCGGAAATACATCGGGGGCTGGCGGAGCGAGTCGGTGCCCTTGTATCCGCCGATGTGATGCGCGGGCGGGGCGCTGCCGGAGATGAGGAAGACCCAGACGTATTCGTCGGTGGTGCCGCTGGCGTCGGGCGCGCCCCAGCGGAGGTCGTGGAGCGTGTTTTCCACCGGCTGGCCGAGGGCGGAGTGGACGCGCTGGGTGAAGAGACCGTCGAGGCCGGCGCACTCGTCGACCTCATTGAAATGGGTGAGCGGCTCGCCCTGGCGGATGACCTTGCCGGCGGCGTTTTTCACGGGCGGGCGGTCGCTGTTGTTGAGGATGCCCTCGACGAGATCGCTGGCGGGGAGGAGGTCCTTGAGGCCCTGCTGATACTGGATGCCGATGGTCTCGCAGCCGAACTCGTCGGCGATGCGGAGGGCGGCGACGTAGGTTTTGCACTGCCAGAGGACCTGCTGCTCGGTGAGCTCGGTGGCCTCGTCGGTGCCGAGGTGGAACTTCATGCCCTTCTTCACGAGCCATTGGTAGACGGCCCGGGCCTCGGCGTCGGAGACGTCGCGGGCGCCGGCGTAGAGGGCGGACTGGGAGAGGCGTTCCTTGTAGACGCCGGTGGGGAAGAGGAGCTCGTCGGGGATGATGGCGTTATACATGCCCATGCAGCCCTCGTCGAAGACGCCCATGATGGATTTGCGGCGGCGGAGATCGGCGGCGATCTGCCGGGCGATGCTGCGGGCCTTGGGCGGCACGGTGGCGCGGGCGAGAGGCTGCACGTGCGCGGTTTTGTGCGTGACGCTGCCGGTCGCGAGCCAGGTCTTGAGGCCGGTGAGGAAAAACGCGTCGGTGAAATCCTCGCTCCAGAGCGTGGAGTATTTCACGCCGGCCTTGGTCAGGGAGCCGTTGAGATTGAGCATGCCCACGAGGCCGGGCCAGGTGCCGCTCCAGTTGGCGACGGTGAGGATCGGGCCGCGGTGGGAGATGAGGCCGGCGAGGACGTGATGCGAATACTGCCAGACGGCCTCGGCGACGATGAGCGGGGTATCGGGATCGAGGCCGGCGAAGACGGCCATGCCCTCCTTCTGCGAGCCGATGAAGCCGTGCTTGAGGGCGGGCTTGTAGGGATGGGCGCGGACGAGCTTGGCGCCGAGTTTGGCGACGGCGGCGGCGAGCGCCTGTTCCATCGCGTGCTGGGCGGGCCAGCAGACTTGGTTGGCCGATTGGCGGAGGTCGCCGTTGGCGACGAGGAGGATGGTTTTGGATTTGGCCATGGCAGGGAGGGCGGAAGAAGACCGGAAACCGGAAAGCGGAGACCGGAAAGTTGACGAGGAAAAGGGGGCGGTCTCCGCGGTGAATCGCGCCGGACGAAGCGCGGTGCAACGTCAATTTTGAGATGGAGAAAACGAGTGTAGCCGATGGGCGATTCGGGGCTGGAAGCCGAGAGGGGCGCCCGGCTATGACGGTCGTATCATGGAGAAAATCGGCCAACACGAGGCGGCGGGGCTGTTGTCGCAGCAGGTGACGGCGGCGCGTTATTTCTTCCTCAACCTGGCGCCGCGGCCGAAGGAGCGGCTCACGCTGGTGATGGGCGGGCGCGAGCAGTGCAATCCGGACTACGTGGTGTCGCGGCGGACCTTTCCGTTTCACGTGCTGGAGTATGTCGTGGCGGGGCGCGGCACGGTGCGGCTCGACCGGCGCGAGCATGGGCTGGGGCCGGGCATGGTGTTTGCGTATGCGCCGACGACGGCGTGCGAGATCCACACGGATCCGCGCGATCCGATGGTGAAGTATTTCCTCTCGTTCAGCGGGGCGGGCGTGCCGTTGCGCCTGCGGCGGTGCGGTGTGCCGCTGGGGAGCGCGCGGCAGCTGGCGGCGCATGGCGAGGTGACGAGCGTGCTGGAGGATCTCGTGCGGGAAGGGCAGCGCACGGGGGCACTGGCCCCGCGGATCTGCACGGCGCTGTTCGAACTGCTGCTGCTGAAGATCGAGGACACGGCGACGCTGGCGCCGCACGCGAGCGAGCCGGCGCGGGAGGCGTTTCTCCGCTGCAAGGCGCTGATCGACGCGCAGGCGGAGCGGCTCGGCACGCTGGAGGAAGTCGCGGCGGCGGCGGGCGTGGAGGCGTCGAGCGTGTGCCGCTGGTTCCGCCGGTATCAGGGCACGAGCCCGTATCAGTATCTGCTCCGCCGGAAGATGAACCTCGCGGCGGAGTTTCTCGTGGAGCACGGCGGGCTGGTGAAGGAAGTGGCGCAGCGCGTGGGGTTCGCGGACCCCTACCATTTCTCGCGGGCGTTCAAGGCGGTGCACGGCGTGGCGCCGCGGGTGCTGCTGGGCTACCGGTCGGGCACGTGAGCGTCGGCGGGATTGCGCGCGGGGCGCACGGTGGTTTGCTCGCGGCGTGAGCGAAGCACTC
>JACCEC013324101.1_pt1 | contig 20092 bp, 14 predicted proteins | sample 7450121 | NCBI WGS metagenome assembly JACCEC01 (sample SAMN15323455, study PRJNA562643) | freshwater metagenome | isolation source: river surface water | place: USA:Blue River Watershed | collected 2017-08-18 | reverse complement strand
TGAGGCATTTGTTGAGGCATTTGTTGAGGCATTTGTTGAGGCATTTGTTGAGGCATTTGTTGAGGCATTTGTTGAGATATTTGTTGTTGCCCACCATTTTGAAATATTTTTTTCAGAAGTTTATTATTTTTACCAGAAAACATTCTCTATACAATAATAAAATAATTTTAGTAAGATTATATATAACGAATGAGTTTTATAGATAAAACAAGAAATAGTTTAAGTGATGTTGGAAAAATAATGAATCCAGCATTTATTACATATGGATTTATTGGAATAACAACTGTTATTTTAGGTTATTATACATTTTTTGAAAATAATATTGAAGAGCCAGTACAAGAAACTTTGCCTCAAGAACCATCATTTATGCCACAAGAACCATCATTTATGCCACAAGAACCATCATTTATGCCACAAGAACCATCATTTATGCCACAAGAACCTCAACCTCAACCTCAACCTCAACAAATATATGGAGGAACAAAAACAAATAAAAAAAAAATAAAAAAAACCAAAAAAAGAAAAAACTAAATAGTAAACCAAAAACAATATACACAATTAAATAATAATTTTGTATATAAAATGGACTGCTCTGCTTTTATAGAAATAAGTAAAGGTTCCAACTTAAAATATGAGTTTGATAAGGAAAACCAATGTTTAGTTCTAGATCGTGTTTTACATAACTCAAATATTTATCCTTACAATTATGGATATATACCCAAAACTTTATCAGGTGATGGTGATCCTCTTGACATTATTATTATATGTGATTATGCTATTCATCCAGGAACAATGGTAATGTGTAAAATCATTGGAGGTATTTATACAGAGGATGAAAATGGTATAGATGACAAAATTATTGCGGTCCTCATTGAAAATGCAGATCCCAAATCAAGATTCTTCAATAATATTTCAGACATAAATGAACATGACCTTAATTGTATCAAATATTTTCTTCAACATTACAAAGATGGAGAGAAGAATAAGTTTGTGAATATTGGCAATTTTTATACAAGGGAACACGCACTTGAAGTATTACAAAATAACACTTGTTAAGCAAAGAAAAATTAGAAAAAGATATAAAGTTTTTTTATAGTTTTAATTATTCAAGGATAAGAGTCAACGACTTAAAATGACAACAGATATTCAAAAAATACGCGTAGTTTTAGCAAAGTATAACCCTCTTCAAGCAGTTCTTTATGGGTCTAGAGCAACTGGTTCATGTAAACCTTCTAGTGACTATGATATTATGGTTTTTTTCAAAAGGTCTTGTTTTCCATATAAAGAAAATGACGAAGAACGTTTTAAACGTTTTTACAAGATGTCGTGTGAATTAAGTTTAGCACTTGGCAAACCAGTTGATTTAGTTATTATGAAATATACAAATAAATGGGTAAATAATCATCAAGAACGAGATATTTTATTTTTTAATCAAGTAAGATGCGAAGCAATAAAAATATTTGATTATATTGGTGGAGCAGAAATGTGTGAAATGTCTGAAAAAGTTGGATTATACAAGAGTGTGTAAAGTGGTTTTTTACTTACTCCAATAATATATAAGCGCGAAACATCCTAAAATAAAAGCAACATGTAAATAATATCTACGCATCTTTATAGCCTGGTGTAAATAAATGGGTTTTGGCATATAATTATCAAAATAATTACGCATTGCCTCATCTAATGAAATAATCGGTTTTCCAAGCATTTCATTGTGTTTATTGTGAATAAAATTGACCCATCTAATTAATGAATCTTTGCTGGCCAAATACGGCGTAATCGGGTATTTGTCCAACATTGTGCTAAAACTTTTAGCCATTTCATCATCTGGAATAAAAATTGGAATATTCATATAAAAGTCATAATATTTGCGTTTTGTTACTTCATTTGGAAAATCCATATATGTTAAAGCAACCGTCATCATAAAAAACCAATAATGTGGTCCCCACGTTTTTGCGTCTAGTTTTGTCATCAGCAAAAAGTATATAGAAACACTTATATTATCTAAAGCAGGAATGAACGTTTTTTGCAATAATTGCGGGAAGAAGGGTCATATGTTTTATAATTGTTGTCTTCCAATTACAAGCAATGGAATCATTGCTTTTCGCAAAAGTCCGGAAACAAACGCAATTGAATATTTAATGATAAGACGTAAACATACGCTAGGACTGATTGACTTTATACGAGGAAAATATTCAGTAAATAATCGCTACTATATTTCAAATATGATTTATCAAATGACATGTGAAGAGAAAGAGATGCTTAAAACAAAAACATTTGAAGAAATATGGTTAGAAGTTTGGGGAAAACCAGCAAATATGTCTTATCACAAAAATGAAGAATTTATTTCTTGTGAAAAGTTTAATCAACTTCGGCGCGGTATTGATGATTATACATTATCTCAATTAGTAGATTCATCAACAACAAATTGGAAAGAGCCGGAATGGGGATTTCCAAAAGGTCGCCGAAATTATAATGAAACTGATTTGGAATGTTCTATTCGCGAGTTTAATGAAGAAACTGGATTTAATTTGGATAAAACAAAAATCATACATAATATTTCTCCATTTGAAGAGATTTTTTGTGGGTCAAATTATAAATCTTATAAGCATAAGTATTTTTTAACATATATGGATTATGAAAATAGTGAACCACAATTGAATGACAAATCCAATGAAGTTAGTGGAATCAAATGGAAAACATATAGCGATTGTATTGCATCTATTCGGCCTTACAATTTAGAGAAAAAGAGAATGCTTTCCATTATTGATATATTGTTGAAAAAAACGACATTGATGTAAGTAGTCTAAAAATATGTATTTATAATATAATACATATTTAAATGGATAATAAAAGATGCCCCAAAGGAACACGCAAACACAAACCACTTGGTGAAGGTTGTTATACTCTTGAAGAGATTGAAAAACATAAGAAAAATAAAACTGTGCGGAAAAAAGATTCAATCGTAGAAGAAGAACTTTTGCAAATTGGAGAAAATATTGAAGAGGCAAAAGAAGAAGAGCCAAAAGAAGAACTTTTGCAAATTGAAGAAAAAAAAGAAGTTGCTGAAATAAAAAGATGTCCAAAAGGAACGCGCAAACATAAACCACTTGGTAATGGTTGTTATACTATTGAAGAGATTGAAAAACACAATAAAAATAAAACAATGAAGAAAATAGAAACAAAGCCAACAGAAAAAAAATCTGCCAAAAAATCTATTGTTAAGACTCAAGTAAATGCTTTTGAAGGCGAAGCCCCTATTGTTGAAGGTGAAGAACCTATTGTTGAAGGCGAAGAACCTATTGTTGAAGGTGAAGCCCCTATTGTTGAAGGTGAAGCCCCTATTGTTGAAGGCGAAGCCCCTATTGTTGAAGGTGAAGCCCCTATTGTTGAAGGCGAAGAACCTATTGTTGAAGGCGAAGAAAATCTTATTGGCGAAGACGAATCCATCATTGACTCCGAAGAATCCGACCAACCTAAAATAGATGATTTAAGCGACGAAGACGAAGATATTGAATTAAAAATTAAAGAGAAAAATGAATATTACGAAAGCTTAAAAACACCAACTTCAAAAACAGATTTTCTTTATCCGTCTTTAGGAAATCCCTATTTTAACAAACAAATCTCTCTACGAAAAGAGTTTAAACTATTAAAATATGATGGAGAAATAGAACACCGAAAAAATATCAAAAAAATCTCCGACGCAATTTGTTCAAATGCCGAGTTTGAACTTTCTCCCCACCAACTTTTTGTAAAAGGTTTTATGTCTAGTCAGACACCTTATAAAAGTATTCTTCTCTATCATGGTCTTGGTTCTGGCAAAACATGCTCTGCCATAGGAATTACTGAAGAAATGAGAAATTACACCAGACAAACTGGAATCCAACAACGCATCTACATTATTGCTTCACCCAACGTCCAAGACAATTTCAGACTCCAATTATTTGACGAAACAAAACTTGTTGAAAACAATGGAATCTGGTCTATGAATACATGTATCGGAACCAAAATACTAAATGAAATTAATCCAACCAATTCTCCTATAGAGAGAGACCGTATTATTTCACAAGCCAATACGATTATTAATCGCGACTACAAGTTTATGGGTTATCTCCAATTTTCAAACTATATTGAAAATAAAATAAAATCGGAAGGCTATGAAAAAGAACTTGTCAACAAAAACTTCAGCAACAGTCTTATTGTCATTGATGAAGTCCACAATTGTACAAAAGAAAGCAAAACTCTTTCCCGACAATTGAAAAAACTTGCAAAACACGCAAACAATGTAAAAATGATTCTCCTCTCCGCAACACCTATGTATAACTCACCAAGAGAAATCATATGGATTGTTAATTTGATGAATATGAATGACGGAAGAACAACAATTCAATATTCGGATGTCTTTGACAAACAAGGAAACCTTATTACACCAAAAAAATCAGAAGATGTTGGAGCTAATTTATTACTTCGCAAACTTAATGGTTATGTTTCATATGTACGTGGAGAGAATCCATATACATTTCCATTTCGTATATATCCTTCATTTGAACGCCAATTTATAACAATTGATACCAAAGAAAAAGTAGAAACTCCTTTACATGGAAAAATCTATTTAACTGACATTGGCGAAGAACAGAAAAAAGTTTATACAATGATTATGAAAAAATCTCTTGATAAAGGCGATGGTCTATTTAATGTAATTGAAGCACCAGATTTTGAAAATATGGAGAGACTTGGATACACAAAACTTCAAGGTCCTCTTCAATCATTAATTATTACATTTCCACACAAAGATTTTGAATCTATTATTGCTAATGAATCTGACAATCGTTATATCGAACTATTTGGCCAAAAAGGTCTAGAAAATAATATGCATTTTGAAAAGAAAGATATAAAAGATGGCAACACCGCAAAAATAACCATTAAATGCAACTATGAATATAAACCTGATGTCCCCCCAATTTTTAGTAGAGAAGAGTTGCCAAAATATAGTGCCAAAATTGCCAGTGTATGTGATTGTATTCGTGCGTCAGTAAACAAAACAATAGAAATAGACGGGATACAAACAGTTGTTCATGGAGGAATTATTATTGTTTATACTCAATATATTTATGGTGGAATTGTGCCAATGGCTCTTGCTTTGGAAGAAATGGGTTTTATCCGCCATGGACAAAACTCTCTTTTTAGACCCGGTTTTATTAAAAAACGCATTGATTCAAACACAATGAAACTCAAAGAAGAAGTCCCTCCAAGCGAGTTTAAACAAGCCAAATATATGATTATTTCAGGTGATAAACATTTCTCTCAAAATAATGCTGAAGACATCAAAATTGCCACAAGCAAAAAGAATAAATATGGAGAAGATGTCCGTGTCATTCTTATTTCTCGCGCAGCGTCCGAAGGTCTTGATTTCAAATATATTCGCCAAGTTCACATTTTAGATCCATGGTACAATTTAAATCGTATTGAACAAATTATAGGTCGTGGTGTTCGCAACCGAAGTCATTGTGGTCTCATTTTTGAAGAACGAAATGTAGAGATTTATTTACACGCAACAACAAATGGTGAAGTGGAAACTGCGGATTTATATGTTTATAGATATGCGGAAACAAAAGCCGAGAAAATTGGAATAATTACGCGTATTATGAAAACAGTTTCAGTCGATTGTATTCTCAATCATTCACAAACCAATTTTACAGATAAAGAAATGGAAACCGTTGCTAAAAATGGAGTTGTATTAATTACACAATCAACTGGTAATACACTTATTCCTTACAAACTTGGAGACAAACCATTCTCAAGTGTTTGCGACTATATGGATAATTGTGAACATAAATGCTATCCTGAAATTGAACTACCAAAATCCATTACATATGACGAAATGTATGACAAAGAGCAAATCTCTATGAACTCGGCGCAAATCTTAGATAAAATAAAAACTATTTTTAAAAAAGAAAACGCATATCACATTGATACAATTCAAGAAATGGATTTGTTCAAAACAATTAATAAGGAAGAACTTTATTATGCTCTAACTTATTTGATTGATGGTCCGGAAAATATTCAAGATAAAAATGGTAGGATTGGGCGCTTAATAAATCGCGGACTCTATTATTTTTTTCAACCGATTAATGCAACAAATCCAAATCCATCTTTTTATGAATCAACCATACCAGTAAAAACTTTAAATGAACGTGTCCAATATAAAATTGACACAAATGATGAAAATATTAAGACACCCGCAAAACAACAACCTATTTCTGAAGAATATTCCAAATTGATTACAGAGATTAAAAAGAATGTTGAAAATGCCACAAATGATGAACCAAATGATATTTTGACAAATGGGGACGATTATGATTGGTATTATAATTTGAACTCAAGAAACTGTAAAAAAGAGTTGAGCGACCTTGATAAGTTCAAAAAAAAACACAAACTTAAAGACAATGATGAAGAGAAAAAGAAAATGACACGTATAGATTATGAAAAACAACACATTTTGGAACAGACTAAAAAATTATCGAAAAGTGATCAAGAAGAATACATACTATTAATGAATGGAACTCTCTGTAACTCAGTTATGACAAGACTTCGTTTTCTCGGATTTACTAAAAGTCTTCTTGAAAAATATGTGGTTGAACATATTTTAGACACTCTTCCACATGAAAGCCGAATTATTCTTGCAAAAACGGTTTTAAAACCGGGATTTGAACAAAACTCACCTTTAGAAAAAAAAATATTTAATTATTTTAACTTCTTGGTTTTAGATGGTGGAAAAGCAATTGTTCTGACAAAAGAGGAAGAGAATATTTATTACAATACAAGTGATTGGAAAGAATTGAGTTATGGAGAGAAAGTTCAATTGGATGCTGAAATGCATCGTAAAATGGATGTTTCCATATATTCAGATATTGTTGGATTTGTTGCCAAGTTTGCTGGAAAAGATATGATTAGCAAAATGGTTTTTAAACGCAAAGATATGAAACAAAAGAGAAATAATCAAGGCGCATATTTACAAAACGATAGCAAAAAAGCAGCAGTCATAGATAAAGTGAATGAAATCCTGCGAATGGGTGGTTATGTATTTCAATTTGATGATTCAACAAATACAGAGGCAACTCGCAATACTGATGATATTTCCAAGATTGCTTTTTCCGGTATTTTTGAAATGCTTATTCGTAAATTGAACGAAGAGAAAAAAGATGGAAAAACTTGGTTCTTAAAACCAGAACAAGCAATTTTTAATAATATTAAAAACGCGTAAAATTGAAAAATATTCAAATATAATGATTTGAAACATAATGAAAATATAGAACTTTATAATATATAGAATAATGAAACCGGTGGTAAAACAACAACAAAAGTATGGTGTATACATCAATTCGATGTTATCCAAAAAAATAGTTTTAAAGATAACTGAAATTGGCAAAAACATTAAAAGCAATTTGGAGAAGAAAATCAAATTGAGTATTGAGGGCAAATGTATAACCGAAGGATTTGTTAGACCAAATACTGTTGATGTTATTTCATATTCAAGTGGTTTAATAAAAGATGACCAAATTGAGTTTCAAGTTGTTTACCGTTGTTTAATATGTAATCCAGTTAAGGGTATGGAAGTGGAATGTAAAGTGAAAAATATAACAAAAGCAGGAATACACGCTGAAGTAAAAGACAACGAAGATAATATTCCAATTATTGTGTTTATTGCGCGTGACCATAACTACAGCAATTACTTGTTTGATGAAGTGGAAAAAGATAAAGTAATAAACGCAAAAATAATTGGTGTGCGATTTGAATTAAATGACCCCTCTATTACTGCGATTGCGTATTTGATGAACCCAAATCTTCCACATTTAGTTCAAGAAGAAAAAGAATAACCAAATAAATATTTTATGAAAAAATATAAACATTTTTTTTTATAAAATATATAAAACTATGTTAATAACGAACGAAACATTAAGTGACTTAAAAGACAAAATAGAGAAAATGTCAAAAAATAATCAAATTGAAGTTTTGGGAATCTTAAAAAAGTTTCAAAATACAAACCCAAACATTAAATTGAATGAAAATAAAAGTGGTGTTTTTGTAAATCTCTCTTTTTTATGTAAAGACATTTTGGATGAAATAAATAAATATGTAAGTTACGTAAATGATCAGGAAAATATTATTAATACAGTTGAATTAAAGAAGCAGGAGTTTAAAAGTACATTTTTTGATTAGGCAACACACAGTTTATGTAAAGAACATAAAAACAAAACCCATATTAATATAAAAATACTTAATCAAATGAATGTTGTTCAAATGAATGAAATCTTCTATGACAAAAAAAATTTTCTTAAAATACAAGAAAATTTTTTACAAACTCTTGAAAAATATATGTTAACACATGACTTTTTGGAAAAAATACAAAATCCAATAAAAGACTCACCGTCAAATAAAGAACCAATTACACAAAATAAAACAAATGTTTCCACCATTTTCCAAACAAATATGAAAGATTCTATTTTCTGGTGTATTTATGTTGCTATTAATGGTGAACTTCTCTATCAGTCTGAATTAAAGTCTGGAACAAATATGATAAACTTAATGATGAATGAAAAACGCGCAATGTCAGAACATTTTAACAGAGAATCAGCATTATTAAAAAACTCCAATCAAAAAATAACTCTTGCAAAGATTAATGAAATCAAATGTAATTTAATGACAAAACCTTATATGGATAGTGTTGATAATCTAATTCCTTGTTCTATTTATTATGGAAGACCAATTTATGTTTATTATAAAGAAATAAACTCATACTTGCTTTTTGTAGATAAAAATTATGTAGATGATGATGAAACCGGCTATGATCCAAACGCAATTCTATTAATAAAAAAAGATGGAAGATATATTTTGGAAACTGACACAACAGATTTTATGAAAATAAAAAATACACTTTTTCATATTCAACATTTTGAAAAAATATTACAAGGCGCATCTAATTATAAAATACATGAAATCCGAGAATTATATACAACCATTTTTGGAAAAGAAGAAGAAATGAAAAAACCAGAATATTATGAGAAGATTTTGATAAAAGTTTCGGAAGCCATAAAGTAAAAAGATTTATTTCATTACATATTTATTTATAGTATAAATATGTAAAATTGAATAAAATACAATTTTAAAACCCAAATACAAAAGATAAAAACACAATCTAAATATAATATCAATATCTAATATAATGAGTTCACAGTCGGATTTTAAAAAAGAATTGGAAAATATGCTAAACCACTATTTAGCTCATTTGGTAAAATATGAAAAAAAAGGAGCAAGAAACTTCTTTGTTGAAGAGTTGGAAATTAGATTTAAACCTCATGGCAAAAAGTATTTCAACAAAACTGATTACGATAAAGTCATTTCTCGTTTAAAATCATGTGATTTTGAAACCAAAAATCCGGATGGATTAAATATGTTGCGAATTATGACTCAATATATGACAGAAACTGGTTCCAAACAAATGTCTAATATTCGTACAGAGCTTTGTGGTTCTGATATTATCCAAGAATATTGCCGAACTGATGAAGACTTAAACAAACTTTTATCTTTCCCTGAAAACATAAATAAAATCAAGTTTACTCAAAAAACACCCGCAAAAGCTGAAGGCGAAGAGAAACCAATACCAAAAATAGATAATCGCGATTTCAAGTTCAATGTTTCATTTAATTTAGAAACAGACTACCGTGCAAACTATTCAAAAGATAACCGAATCAAAGACATTACTTCATCCTGGATGGAAAGCAAGAAAACATTTCGTTTATTAAATCGTGTGCGCTTTGAAAATGACAACACGCCAATAGCAGTGGATTTGACAATTTTGCGCACATCTAAAACTACAACACAGGGCGACTTTTCCAAATATGTTCCAGAACATAGTATACATGATTCTGGATTATTTCAAAATCACGAAATCTGTGAAATTGAATTGGAAGTAATTAATAATCGCGTTGGAATTGGAACTTTTTACAATACTCCAGAAAAAATTATTGCGGAAATACAGCGTGTTGTAAAACACGTTTTAAGTGGTCTTCAATCTTCACGCTATCCGATTTCATACCAAGAACAAGATGAGGTTATTCAATCTTATATGAGTATGATTTATGGAGAAGATTTCAAACCAAGACGTGTTATTTCGCGCGACTTTATTGGCCCAAGTTCATGTACTCTTCAAATTAAAAATATTATAGAAACTGAAAACTCTTCTGAACCCAATATTCGAAATGGATTCTGTGTTACTGACAAAGCTGATGGAGAAAGAAAAATGCTCTACATTAATAAAGAAGGTCGTGTCTATTTAATAGATACAAATCTTTGCGTAGAGTTTACAGGTTCCAAGGTAGACCGAAATAAGTTTGGCAATACACTTATTGATGGCGAGCATATTCTCTATGATAAAACACAAAAATACAAAAATATTTTCGCAGCATTTGATGTTTATTTTGTAAATGGAAAATCTGTTCGTGATTTGAACTTCTGGATACTAAATAGTGAAGAAGAAGTTACTGAAGAAATGAAAGAAAAACACAGATACTCTATTATGATTGTTCTTATATACAATATTAATAAGTCAATCAAGTCAGTTATAAAAGACGGAATCAGTACTATTGAAATTAACGCAAAGTCATTCTATTTTGGAAAAAATATTTTCAAAGAGTGTGCAAAACTCCTTGCTGATAAAGAGACTTATCCATATGAAACTGATGGTCTTATATTTACACCAATTAATACAGGAGTCGGCGGTATGGCTCCTAAACAAGCAAGCAAAATGGAGCGCATTACATGGCCACTTTCTCTCAAATGGAAACCGCCACAATTCAACACAATTGATTTCTTGGTTGAATATAAAACAGATAAATCTGGAAAAGAAATAATTTTCAATAAGTTTGTTGACGGAATAAATATGACAAGTACATCTATTTACCAATTTCGAACTATTGTATTAATGTGTGGATTTAATCGTAAGACTCATATGATTGTGAATCCATTCCAAGATTTACTGGATGACAACATTCCAAAAATGTCATCAGAAATTGATAATGAAGACGCATATATTCCAGTTCCCTTCATTCCAAATACTCCCTACGATTCAAATGCGTGTTTCGCAAATATTGATATTGAACAAGAAACTGGAAAAATGCGAACTCTTTCTGGCGAACTTTTTGAAAAAGATATGATTGTTGAGTTCAGTTATGATATTGTTGAAAAGAAATGGATTCCATTGCGTGTTCGCCACGATAAAACATATAGTTATAGAATGGGAAATAAAAACTATGGAAACGCATATCATGTAGCAAATGACAATTGGAAATCCATTCATTATCCAGTTGAAGAATCGATGTTGCGGGGAATAAATATTCCAGATGAAATCACAAATAATGACATTTATTATAATCGCACTGAAAATGATACCAGTTATACAGATGGATTACGAAACTTTCACAATTTGTATGTAAAAAAACATTTGATTGTTGGTGTTTCAAAACCGGAAGATACATTAATTGATTATGCGGTTGGAAAGGGTGGTGATATTTCTAAGTGGAAAGAGGCACGACTAAAGTTTGTATTTGGTGTGGATGTGTCAGAAGATAATATTTATAATCAGAATGATGGTGTTTGTACAAGATATTTGAATGAACGCAAACAAAATAAAAACTTGTTTGACGCAATATTTCTTCCAGCCGATAGTCGTTTAAATCTTCGCAATGGTTCTGCCTTTTCCAAAGATAAATTGAAAGATATTGCTGGAGCAGTATTTGGAAGTTCAAAAGGAAATATGGGGAAAGCAGTAGCAAAGAATCAGGGAATAGGTCAAAAAGGATTCAATATTAGTTCGTGCCAATTTGCTCTACATTATTTCTTTGAAAACAAAACTGTTTTACATAACTTTCTTCAAAATGTTTCAGAATGTACTAGTGTTGGTGGGTATTTTATTGGCACATGTTATGATGGTCAAACTGTATTTAATAAATTATTAAAAATGAAGGTTATGACAAAGGAAAACTCAGATAGTTTAAATATGAATGATAGTTATTCCATATATGTAGAAGGCAAGATGATATTTGATATTCAGAAAAAATATAGTCAAACAGGATTTTCGAATGATGACACGAGTGTTGGATATCCAATCAATGTTTATCAGGAGTCGATTAATAAATACGCAACAGAATATTTGGTTAATTTTGAATACTTAAAACAAATAATGGAAAATTATGGATTTGTAGTGTTGAATAAAGCAGAAGCAAATATTTTAGGATTTCCAGATGGAAGCGGTCTTTTCAAAGATTTATTCAAGCAAATGAACGCAGAGAAAAATACTAAAAACTATGGAAAAGCATCAAATATGAGAAAAGAAGAAATGGAAATATCATTTTTGAATCGGTATTTTATATTTAAAAAAATACATAATGTGGATGCGAAAAAAATACAAAAGTCTGAAAAAGTTGAAGTTTTTGAAAGTGAAGTAAAAGAAATACCAAAAAGTCCCAAAATGTATATTAAGCGTTTAAATAAAAAGGTGGTTTTACAGAAATATGAGGAAATAGAAGAAGCGAAGAAACCAGAAGCAAAGCAACCAGAAGCAAAGCAACCAGAAGCAAAGCAATCCGAATCTAACAATTCAGATGAAATGTTTGTTGTAAATGTTTCTGAAATTATGAAAAAATACAAATAAATAAATTATTAAAGAATTATACCGGTGAAGATTTTAGAACTTGTAAAAATCGGACACCCCGCAGGGGTGTCATTTCAAATCGTTACCGATACCGCGCGATTAAAGAATTAAAATGGGACATTTTAATTCTTTAATGGTGTAAAATGTTTCATTTTAATTATTCACTGGGTATAAATAGATATACAATTTTTTATTTGTATAATTATATATGGAACATGAAATAGAACAAGAACACGAAATAATTGAAAGTAAAACTAATAATAATTTCTTTGTATATTTACTTTATTGTCCAACTGCTTGTTCAGGCCAAAAAACATATGTAGGAGCAACTGTAGATTTGGAACATCGTTTACGCCAGCACAATAAAGAAATAAAGGGTGGAGCTCATGCTACAAGTGTTCAAGTAAATAAGGGTGAAAAATGGATTCGCGTTTGTCATGTAAAAGGGTTTCCAACATGGCAATCCGCACTCCAATTTGAATGGCGGTTTAAACAATTAACACGAAAGTTACCAGCTAATATGGATCCATTAAAAAGACGTTTATCCGCACTAAATACATTGACTTCTCTAGATAGGTCTACTTCAAAAGCAATTCCATATTCAGAATGGCCAAAACCGCTTGAAGTTATAATGGAAATTGATATATAAAATTGAAATATTTATTTATTGTTTTTTTATCAAAAACAAAACAATGGAAAACAATAACATAACAAAATATAACAAGTTATTTGTAGAACTTTCTAAAAAAAGTAGGTGTATAGAATCAGCACATATGATTGAAGACGAGATTTACCGAACATTTATTTCAGATATAGCAAATGGCAGAATTACACCAGAATATATTATTATATTATCTAAACAAATAAATGAAATTATTATTGAAGGTCGTAAAAATGTAGGTAGATGGTATGCGTAAACATTTACCATCTATTAAGTAGATCAAGAAGTTCTTGTCTTTCTCTTTCATGTCTTTCTGCTCTTTCTCTAATATTTTCTTCTATTTGTGCTCTTTCTCTTTCTCTTTCTCTTTCTCTAAAAAAGGCTTCCAATTGTAATTTTTTATCTGGGTCTAAACTAACTGTTTTCTCTGTTTTGTGTTTATATCTTCCTCCAAGACGCATAAGACCATTTCTTCCGACCTGACCAATGTTAATAATATTATTATTTGGGTTAATTAATTCTTCTTGGAGAGGTGGCTGTTGCAAACGTATATATTGTTCTCCAACTCTTAGCGGAGATTTAGTATGCTCAGTCTTAACACTTTTTTGTTCTTTAACCACTTTCGGGTCTCTTCCACCACGTTTTTTTATTTTCCTTGTTTTCTTGTACTTTTTTATTGGCATATATACAATATAGAAAAATAAAAATGTCTAATATATACAACATATGGAACAATATACTGTAAAAATATTGGGAGAAGACAAAACTGTGGAAAAAATCATATTATTTAATATTTCCGAAACACCACTTGAAAATCTCTTTACCCAAGAAGAAATAGAATCAGAAAATATAACTTCTGAAAAATTGGTTTTCTCTGATGTTCAACTCCATAAAGATGATTCAATTTATCAAGTAAAACAAAAAATAGTAAATGAAACCAACTTCAATTATTCAGAAATCTATTTATTTTGCTACAAAACACGCAATATTAATTTTCTAAATGCTTTAATGACATCTACGAGATCTCTCATTACCCAAAACATTTTTGCCCAATTTATTCGAAATATGGATTTAGATGGATTCCATTTGGATAGAGAAGTATATGACCACAAATATTTGATTTCTCTCGGTTTCAATAAATATGAAACAATCTCTATAAAAACTGCTTTAGGAATGGATTTTAAAAATACATACAATTATTTATTCTCTCCAAATCCATATTTAAATGATCCTTCAGTAGAGAATGAAGCAATTAAGAAAAATCTATTTTCAAACGAAAATGCTCTTCTTGGAAAAATTGACAACAATACCATTTATGTGTGTTTAGCAAAAAATCTTTTGTCAGAGCCAGGTTCAGATATTTATTTTCCCCATCTTACAAGTAAAAATATTTATACATTGTCAGATTTAGAAAAAAATGCTGATGAATTGAAAACTGAGACAAATGAAATTATGCGCAAACAAAACTTTGCCAGTTATAAATTAATTGATTCTCTCTACATGGGGGAACCCGCATTCCAAATAAAACATGGAGTCAATAGTTATGACATTATGATTATGCCTATATACAAAGTTGTTATGCCTTTAGAAGCCATTTTTAAAAATATAAGTTGTAGTGCACAGTATCCATTTATTAAATACAATCCTGGAAAAAATAGAGAAAACATTTACCGTCTTTACAGCAATTCTATTTCTAAAACTGGTAAAAAGATACCGATGCTTCCTCCTGGAAAAATCCGCAATCTTATTCGAACTACTTCCAATCATAAGCAAATCTCCATTTACAACATAACAAATAAAGTTATAATAAGTATTGAAAACAATGGTGCTATACGGATTACAGGAACATTTAAAAATGATTTGAAATCTATAAGTGACTTAGAGAAAATTGTCAAAATGTCGGCAAATCCAATTTTGGAAAAAATAAACACATATTTATTAAAAAGCGGATATTACATTTCAAAAGTTCAATCTCTTGAAGACGATAATGTTAAAATAGGAAACATGAATTATAAATACTTAATAGCTCTTCCAAAAGTTTTTATTGAAGTAAAGAAAAATGCCAACAAGTTAATATTAAATAATGTTGAATATAATGTTAAGCCTGGATTTTATATTATTGATGACTTGGTTAATGAAATGAATGTATTAGTTGGATATGATGGATTTTCTATTACACACAATGATTATACACTGATAATTAATCATAAAAACAGAGATTTTGTTATTGATGTGGCAAATAGTTCTATAAAAAACACAATTGGATTAGGAAAACAAAAGATTTTAAATAGTAGTGAAAACTCTATCAAACTTTCTGAAAAAGTAAATAGAGTTTCTCATGTAGATTTGGAAAATATTTGTGTATATCCAGTTTTTGATGTAATAGAGAGCAATGTTTATAAAGGTGCTATTCTGCGTTTTAAACGTATTGAAAACTTTCAAAAGAATGATTCATTGAATGCTTTTATTCGCGATATTTACGGAAAGCGCGGAAATGAATCAGACGCATTTAATGCGTTAGTTGAACAACATGGTTTTGATATTAATAGCGCAAAGAAAAAAGTAGTTAAGGCACTTAATGAACCAGAAACATCTTTGAAAAATATTGGACTAACAACTACAATGATTTTGGATGAAAATATTTTAAATATAACTATAAGTGGGTTAGATAATCTCTTGTATGTTGAAACATTAAAAATCTATTTGGATAGCATATTAAAACTTTCTCATGGAATGGCTCCTGCTATTTGTAAAAAATATATTTATAAAGAAGAGGAAGAAGCGGAAGAAACGGAACAACAATTGAATAAATCCTTAAGGTCGGATAAATCCTTAGGGTCGGATAAATCCTTAGGGTCGGATAAATCCTTAGGGTCGGATAAATCCTTAGATGAAGAGATTGAAAAGAAAAAAGCAGTTGATATTAAAAATATGATTCTTGAAGGTGTAAAATTAGATGAATCTAAGTCAGAATCCGAATCTGAAACTGAATCTGATATAGAAGGTATTTATGAAAATGATAGTAGTGATTCACTTGAAGGATTCTATAAAAATGATAGTGATAGTGATAGTGATACACCTGATAGTGATACGCAAGCAGGAGGAGCCCCAAAACCCAAAGGTAAACATTATTTTCTGGAACGCCTTACCAAAACCGACCCAGTCCTTTTCAAAGGAGTTAATAAACAAAATGGAAAAATTGGAAGATATACCAGATCATGTCCTTCAATGTTACAACCAGTTGTCATTAGTGATGAAGAGAAGAAACAAATTGATGAAAACTATCGCGATTCATATGAAGAAGCAATCCAGTATGGAAGCACACCTGATAAAAAGAATTGGTATATATGTCCACAATTTTGGTGTTTTAAAACAGGAACAAGTATGTCAAAAGAAGATATTGAAGCCGGAAAATGCGGACCACCATCAGAACAAGCAACCAATGTTTTTGAGTTTAGTGATAAAACTCATCGAAATCCAGATGGCAGTTATCGTTTTTATAATCCAGGGTTTATTGTAGGTCATCATCCCGATTCAGATTTATGTCTTCCTTGTTGTTACGCAGAGATTATTAATAAACTCTTTGAAATTAACAAAACAAATAATAAACTGGTTTTAAACAAAAAAACAATTGAAATTAAACCAGATAAATATACTCCAGAATCTTTTATTGAAGAATTAACTAGAGTTTTACCATCGGGTTTTCATGTAGAATATGACAAGAGAAACCACAAGTTCTCTATGGATTATACAAGTGATTTTATAATTAGTCCAAAAGATAGTTCAATACGTGATATTTTAGGTTTGGGAAATGGTGATGAAATACGAAGCATTAATAACCATCTTGAACTCCCAAATACCGCCAATATGCCCAAAATGCACAGAACACGTAGAGATAAATGCTTGAATCCTGGTATACAAGAAGAACATGAAAGCGAAACGAAAGGAAAACCAAAAAAGGGTTCACAAGAAATTATGGGACATAATAGCACACTTACACCTGGGCGATGGGGCTATTTGCCAACTTCAGTTCGCCGATTTATGCAATTTAAATATAAACAAGAAGATGATTTTACATTTTTAAGATATGGTGTTGAAGAAAGCGCAAATCAATCATTGGTAGGATGTTTGGCTGATATTTATAGAAGAATACATAGAACAAAAACACCAACTATAGCCGAAATGCGAAAAATAATTGCTGACGCGGTTGAAGAAGATGATTATAAAAAATATGGAAAAGGTAGTTTTGTTGGATTATTTTCAGAAAAAGGACTCAAAGATTCATTGAAACAGTTCAAAAAATATTTGCTTGACGAAACCTCTATAATTGACCATACTTATTTATGGGATATTATTGGAACACCAAATAATAAACTTTTTGAAAATGGACTCAATATGGTTATTATGGAAATTATCAATGATGATATTACCGACAAAGTAGATTTGATTTGTCCTCTCACCTCGTATGTAAAAAATCGGTTTATTATTGATAGAGATACGATTTTTCTAATACATACTGGGTCAAAATATGAGCCAATTTATTTTGTCGAAAAGAAAAATGAAGAGAAAACAGCAAAATCATATTTCAATTGGAAAACAACAGCAATGTTCCCAAATATTCGCAACTTACTAAAACAATTGGATAATACATTAAATAAATATTGCGGTTCTGTTCGCAAAGAAATATCGGAATATAAGTTCAGTGCTCCCATGGAAATTGCGCATTTAATTCAGGAAATTGAAAAAACCAAAAATTATGTTATAGAGAAACAAATTGTAAACTTTCAAGAACGTGTTATTTCTCTGTTAATTCAAACACCAAGTGGCAAAAAATGCGTTATTCCATGCGAACCATCCGAACAACAAGACACTTATGATCTGGTCAAAATGGATGATTCAACTATTTGGTCAGATTATGAAACAACAATAACAGAGTTGGTTGAATTAAAAAAGGCAAATCCGCGTATATTATGTAAACCAGTTGTAAAAGTTTATGACAAAGGATTTATTGTGGGTATATTAACAGAGACGAATCAATTTATTAAATTGGCAGGAGAACCTGAAGAAAACACGCACCAAGATAAAATAATGTCAGGCGAACCAATACCCGAAACTCATTTGTTGAACTCTAAACAAAATCCATTTAATATTGAGTTGGCAATTGATAATTCCAAATCAAGCGATCCTGAACGTATTAAAACTGTAAAAAATATAACATTGGAAAGCAATTTTTTTACTATGTATCGTTCTACTGTGAAAATACTTATGGAAGATAGAGAAAACAGAAATATGATTATTTCAATTATTGAAAACTTGGATTATTCGTATAAAGAAAAGTTAAACAAAACACAGAAAATTATTGAAAATATTACAAAAGATATTGTTGAATATTCCAAAATATCTATGGAAGTTCTTTCGGATGTGTTGTATAATTGTGGAAAAAATAAAACAAGCGGATTATATGAAAATGGATGTACTCTCATTGTTCCAAAGAAAAATCTCATTTCTGGAAAAGCAAATAATTTAATATATCCTTATCGCGTAGCGGATGAAATTGTTCGGTTTGGTCGTATCCAAAATTATATATTAAACTCAAATCAATTCTTGAATATTGGAAATAATGAGTTTATAATAAATAATGATGAATATATTATTAATGAAAGTGCTTTAACAGAGAAGAACTATTTTAACGATTTAATACATCCTGGAACAAATGAATATACCAAGTTTAATTCAGTCAATGGAATACCATATGATATGGCAAAGACAAAATTACAATCTCGTGTTGTAGAGAAGTCTGATGAACGTGATATAAGCACAACGGTGGCGGCAGAAGCAAAGGCAGAAGCAAAGGCAGAAATAGAGAAAAACTGTGTAAAAAGTGAAAAACAATTTCGACATCAATATGCCAAAGGCACTATTGGTTATTGGAGTAAATATGTTTTTCCAACAAAGACAGAGGAAATTATATTTAAAGACACAGTTGAGTGTAGTTTTGGACCATTAATCTATATAATGAACCAACTTTCTGGAAGAATATATGAACCCCAAGATTTGAGAGAAATGTTATGGAATGCCTATAGAGATTATATTCCAGAATATGAAGCAAAAATTATTTATATATTAAAACATCAGGCAAAAATAATGTTTTTTAAAACACAAGCAAGTTTAGAGTTTATTATAAAAAGTCCGGATTATTTTTTGACAACATTGGATATTTGGGTTTTTTCGCAAAAGTATAGAATCCCATTAATTCTTTTTTCAAAAGATAATAAACTCCAAGATGTATTGATTATTCAAGATGATAAACCAAGAATGGAAAAGGAATATTTAATTGATAAAGGAAATTATAAAAATAATGAAAACAATAATGCTTGGATTATATTAGGATATGAAAAGGGTCCAGGAGATCGATTTTTCTTTTTTGAATCTGGTATATTACCACGTCTTACACAAAAATGGTTGAGAGATAATGTATATATTCCAGAACATAAACTAATTAAACAATCATTTTCTAAAGAAAATCTGGGAGATTTAAATACACGGATTGAAAAAGTTTTTGCGGAAAAAAGAAGTTTCACTTTTGAAGAATATTTGCAAAATCTTGTTATCTGAGACATATAAATCAAATGTTATTATCTGAGACATATAAATCAAATGTTATTATCTGAGACATATAAATCAAATGTTATTATCTGAGACATATAAATCAAATATTATTATCT
>JACCEC011796515.1_pt1 | contig 20095 bp, 27 predicted proteins | sample 7450121 | NCBI WGS metagenome assembly JACCEC01 (sample SAMN15323455, study PRJNA562643) | freshwater metagenome | isolation source: river surface water | place: USA:Blue River Watershed | collected 2017-08-18 | reverse complement strand
TTTTGGGTGAATGAAAAAGTTGTGTGAATGATGGAATTGATAGAATGGGTTTTCCACCTCGCCAAGAATTACCAACTCACCAAGATTTTAAAATTAAAATAATATAAAAATAAAAATATAAAACAATTATATAAATGAAATTTGAAACTTACAAAAATATTATTATTTCAATATTTAAAAAATTACAAAATTACTCTATGGCATTATGTATAGCTAATGTTTGTTCAAATTATATTGATGACATAGAAAACATAATGAAAACTAATACTGAATATTTTGATTTGATTTATTCAAAAAAAATTGAAATGTTTGTTCAAAAGTATGGTGAATTATATCGTGCAGACCTTAACCCAATAAGACTTTTTACTGTCGATAATTCAGTTGCGAAACAAAATTTACTAAATGTTGAAGAGTATATTTTGAATTCAAAATTTCCAGACAAATATAAGGATATATTAGTAATGTTTGTCCATAAAAAATATTTAAAAATAAATAAATTTAAAAAATATATAGAATAATTAAATTTAAAAAAATAAAAATAAAATAAATAATTTAAAAATAAAAATATAAAACAATTATATAATGGATTTAGAAAAACCAGAACAAAATTATGGAAAGATTATATTAGCAGAAATTATTTACTATTATAAATATACTTTTCACATTCGCATAACTACAGAAAAACATATTTTAATACTTGAAACAGATGGAGATAAAGATGAAATATATAGATATCATCCATTATCAACAAATTGGAACGACCATATGGGAATAATAATTGAACTTGATGGTGAGGATTTAAATTATTTAAAATATATAAACGATTAAATTTTAAAAAAATAAAAATAAAATAAAAATAAAATTAAATAATTAAATTAATTTAAAAAAATAAAAATATAAATTAAATATATAGAATAATAAAAATGTCAAAATATATTTTAGAAATTAAAAACAAAGATGGAGAAACCACAAGAACAGAACACAAATCTTTAAAAGACATACAAAAACAATTTCCAAATTTTGAATACTTTCAAATAAGAGCTTTATATAAATACTGTGAAAAACCATCAAAGGCTCATCCACATTTAAAACAACTTGCTGAAAGAGTAAGAATACTTGACAAACCAATTGAAATATAATTATCTTTTCTTTTTGGGTTCAACTTTAACAATTTTAACTTCATCTTCAATAACTTTTTGTAATTGATTAAAAGTGTAAGCTACACTATTATCCAGTTCATTTTCTGTTCCTACTTTGTTTAATTGATACATTGGAGGCATATTAGGATTTATTATAATCTTAACAATTTTTCTTATCTCCTTATCCCATCGCAGATCTCCTGATCGAAAAGCACCAGTTCCCATTCGTTTTCCTTCTACTGTATCAATTGCATAATCTAACACTCTTCTAACTGGTGTTCCAACTTCTAAAATATTTTCGTTCTTTGGATTTGTTTGAACATCTCCTGTTAATTTAGGTCTTTTAGCCAATTTATGTTCATTTAAAAACTTTATTAGCTGAGGTAGTTCCGAGACCCATTGTTTATTTTGCTTTCCTGTTATTTGTTCCATTTCAGCCTGATAACTTAATAAAGCACTTCCAATTGTTCGGTTTTTTCTTTCGACTGTGCTATTCTGTCGATGTCTATTTGTTAAAGTATATTTAACTGAAACGTGTTTTTGTTCCATAAATTCTTTTACTTCGGCTTTAAATTCTGTTCCAGCATCAAATTGAATTACAGTTGGAAAGTCTAAATAATCCCTATTATATATTTTAGTTAAAGCAGTTTTAACAGCTTGAGATGTCTTTGTTCTAAGTGGTTCAGCATCACATTTAGAATCATATACATCAATAACAACTAAACAATATTTTAAACCAAATCTATCAGAAGGCATAAAAATCAAATCAGCTTGATGTAAATAATTTGGTCTTGAAATATTATTTTTAATGTGTGGAATTTCATTTTCTGTATCAGTTTTAGGCGGTTTAATTAAATTTTGGAATTCGTCATATACTTTTTTGTTTGTGTTGTCTTTCTTCTTTTGTAAAAAGTCTAATATACCCATTTATATATTACAAATATACTATTAAATCTTTCTTTTCTGTAGTGATAATAATTTTAGGTTTTATTATTTCCGGTTCAGTTTTAACCCCTTTGACTTTTCTTTTTATTGGTTTATTTCCCATTTTTTATATATAATTCACTTATATAATATATTTTATGAATTACTTCACTCAATTAATAAGAATAATATTATTCAATATTTGGTTGTGGTATAAAAGAATTAATAAAAAGTATAAAACAATTATATATAAATTTAAATGAGTTATTTGAATATTGTTAATAAAACTATTTGTTTTAGTGCTAAAAGAGGTTCTGGAAAATCAAGATTGCTAAGATATATATTAAAATTAAACAAAGATGAATTTGACGCAATATTTATCGTTTGTCCAACTGAACCAGTAAATAAATTCTATGATGGAATATTACCACCTTCAAATATATTTGAATCTTATAGTGAAAAATGGGTAGAGGATATGATAAAGAAGATGACACAAGAGAATTCAAATAAATCATCAGAAGAACAGAAACACATAATGATAATATTTGATGATTGTTGTTCTGATGAATCTTTTTCAACTCGTAAGAAATACCCAAACTTTTATAAACTATTTACAAGAGGAAGACATTTAAATATAAGTGTAATGATTACATCCCAATATTTGCATCAATTACCCCCAATTATTAGAAACAATTGTGATTATTTATTAGTAGGTCAGAATAATGCCCAAGGAATAGAGATATTAACAAAGGATTTTCGAGCTGGAACTATAAGTAAAAAAGATTTTGTAAAATTGTATTATGCAAATACATCAGATTATAAATTTTTATTAATAAATAATAATACAGCAAGTTCAAACGAAGATTTAAATGAAATATATGGTGTTTTAAAAACTCCAGAAAACTATATAAAATAATTTTAATATAAGTTTAATTTAAAAATATTTTATATAGTATAATTATATATAATCAAATGTCAAGAGAAGTAAATCCAAACAATGAGATGGGGCATCAAGAACAAAGTATGAAATCAAAAGTCTTAGCAATTGCTCTCCAAAAACCAGAAAATTATTACAGATTAAGAGACTGTATTATGGCAGTAGTAAGAGATAGTATTACTAAAAATGTGTTTGACCTTTTCAAAGGTGTTTTATCCGAGGGAAAGGTCCCATCAGTCGGAGACACTGCAGATTTAAAGGAACTTGGTTTTGAAGCCGGACAAATTAAATATGAAGCAATTGGAGGTAAATGGATACCTTTTGTACCCAATCTACCGTTTGCAGATGTTCAAGCCTTTGCTCTTGATTGTGCCGAAATAATGGAATCTAAATGTGATGAGGCAATTGAATATATACTCCCATTAGATTTTAAGGAACTTGCAAACAAGAAATCCAATACACTACTTAAAGCAAGTAGAGGAATATAAGTTTTTTACACAATTATTATTTTATAGATTAATATTATAATATAATGATTAATTTTGATATAGATAGTTTTGATGATCATTCAAGTGGTCTAAAAAAATTAAGAGAATCAATGAAGATAAAACGATTAAATGGAAAGGTCCATATCGATAAAACCTTACATAACAGATTACAAAAAATGGCAAGAGAAGGAACAGAGGGAAAAGTTAGACCAGAAGTATTAAAGAATGTTGAACACAATCCAGTTGAACCAGTTGGAGAAACAGAAAAGCTTTTATCACATCCCAAAGTCGAACAAGCCAAACTACATTCAAGGTTTACTAATTTTTATAATCAAAACGATGTAAGAAGACATATGACTCAAAAGATTGATTACTCATACACAGACCCACTTACATATGAATTTGGACTTGATAATATTAAGGATATGAATGATATGGTTATTGCTCAAGGTAGAAAAGATAGTTCTATGTCTATTAATTCACTTGATGACTTCAGAAAAGCATTAGACAAACGAAGAGGTAAATCAATAAGTTCAGCTCCAGCCCCAGCCCCAGCACCAGCACCAGCACCAGCACCAGCTCCAGCACCAGCACCAGCACCAGCACCAGCACCAGCAGAACCCAAAGAAGAAGTAGAAATTCTACCAGTTCAGGGATTGGGAATGGCTAAATCAGAACCAATTGATTCAGGAGATGAGGATGATAAGGATGAAAAAGAAGAAAAGAAAGTTGATCCAGATGCCGAAAGAGAATATAAAAGAAGAAGTGCAAGAGAAAAACAAGATTTGGAAAGACTTAATAAATTAAATGAAAATTTAGAAACAATGCATACCCAAGCAGAAAGTGAAGAATTTGATGCCTTGAAAACCAAAATATTAACAGCTAGAATAACTGATGATTGGGCATCAATTGAAAAGTTTAATACAGACTATAAAGAATTATTGGACAGTATAAACCCGGCAACAAAACCATCAAAGACAAAATTACAATCGATTAATAAAATTATAAGAATTGTTAAAAATATTCCAGGACCAGAAATTAATAAAGTAAGTAGTAGCAATAGTACTGAAAAAGTTGTAGAAAGATTAAAAGGTGCTAAAGCAATAATAGACGGTTCTATAGTCGGTCTATAATTTTAAAATCTGTATTAATTATATATAATGTCAAAAACTATTAACAATACATTAACCACAAATATAAGTACATATTATACAGAATTAGATGATCGATATATTAATTCAGGTCAAACAGGAGCAATAAACGAGTTATTAAATGGCTCATTGACTATTAACGCGGATGAAACAATTTCAGGAAATGCAAATATAACAGGTGATTTAACAGTTGTAGGAAACACACAACTAGGAGATACACAAACACAAGCTTTTAAATCTTTTGGAAATACCATTATTGGAAATAGTAATGCAACATCTTGTTATTTTAATTCAAAAGTCAGGGGAACTTATACAACAACACCAATTGATTATGCTTTTGACATTTCAACAAGTTCAAACTTAAATACAAATTCAATTGTCCCTAAAAAATATGTGGATAATAAATTTAAAGGAACTGTTAGTTTTGGAGATACAACAGGCACAACAACATTTTTAGACCCAATCACAGTCAATAGCTCTTCCACATTTAATACACTGGCTTTATATGGTGGTGATTATACAGCAAATATAACAGACAATAACCATTTAGTAAATAAAAAATATGTAGATGACAAATTACAATCTTCGACAGATTTAAATATTAATGATATTACAGCAAATGGAAATTTAACTGTTATTGGAAATGCAACAATTGGAGATACAAATTCAGATACATTAACAATTAATTCAAGAATAGCAGGAACAACCCCAATATCTTATTCAACTGATATAACATCCAATATCACAGATAACAAACATATTGTAACTAAAAAATATGTAGATGGTTCTATTGTGTCAAATTTACAATATTTAGCCCAATGGAGATTACAAACTACTAAAGTCGGATCAGTTATAACACAGCCAACATTTAACGGCTCAACCAGAACATTCAATTTATCTTTTCCAACTGGTTATTTATATTATGAATGTTATTTAAGGGTTGATTATAGTTATATATTGTCTGGTGCTTTACCCACTTCAACAAGTGCAGTAGTTCCAACAATAATTAATAGAACCACATCAATATATCATATTACAATAAACACTCAAACCGGTTCTGGATATTCTACAACATATAAAAATATTAGCTGTGATAGTGCGTTTTTTCCTTCGTCAAGTGTTCCAATTTCAACAGTGCCAACAGATAACATTTCTTTATATTCTGGTTCAACAGTTCTTTGGACTCCTGTAACATTTGGAAACGGCACATCATCAAACAGACTTGTATTAACAATGACAACTCCAACACTAGCAACAACAACATCACAAGCTGGATGGATTGTAAATTATTCTTGTTCAGCCGAGGTTTTAAATGGAACTACATCATCGGCTCAAACATATTCAACATCAAATTTACCCAAATTCACATAATTTTCGTTCGTATATTAAATATAAAAATCTATAATTAATATATATAAACAATGTCAGAATTAGAAGAAATAATAACCCTAGCAACAGAAGACACATCAGATATATTTTCAAAATATTTAATAAAGAATAACGCAGGTCCGGAAGTTATAAATTGCCCTATTCATATTAGTTATAACGATACAGGAGATAACACAAATACAAGATTAGCAACAAAACAATATGTAAACGGGGCTATTTCAAATCTTTTGGGAAGTTATGCAACATTTTCAGAGGGTGAATTTACAGGATCTTTAAGTGTTATGAATACAAGTTTTAGAGATGATGTTAATGTGATTACTAAGGGTTATGCAAATACAAATTATTCAAAATTATCTACCACAAATACTTTTACACAAATTCAAACTTTTTCAGTTCCTCCAATTTGTTCTACTGATCCAACTACAAATTATCAATTAGCAAATAAACAATATTGCGACAGTTTGATTATGTCAGGTCCAACAGGTCCAGAAGGTCCAATTGGTGCAACAGGTCCAACAGGTCCAAAGGGTGATACAGGAGACCAAGGAATTCAAGGAATTCAAGGGATTCAAGGAGATCAAGGGATTCAAGGTATTCAAGGTATTCAAGGTATTCAGGGAACACAAGGATATGACGGAATACAAGGGATACAAGGTTTACAAGGTGATAAAGGAGATAAAGGAGATAAAGGAGATACAGGCTTACAAGGTGTTCAAGGATATGACGGAATACAAGGACCAACAGGACCACAAGGACCGGCAGGAATAGATGGAACAAATGGATTGGATGGAGCAACAGGACCACAAGGACCACAAGGACCAACAGGACCACAAGGACCAGCAGGAACAAATGGAATAGATGGAACAAATGGAATAGATGGAATAGATGGAGCAAATGGAATAGATGGAATAGATGGAGCAAATGGAATAGATGGAACTAATGGATTAGATGGAGCAACAGGACCAGCAGGACCAACAGGACCACAAGGACCAGCAGGAACAAATGGAATAGATGGAACTAATGGAACTAATGGATTGGATGGAGCAACAGGACCACAAGGACCAGCAGGACCAACAGGACCACAAGGACCAGCAGGTGCAGATGGATTGAATGGAACAAATGGATTAGATGGAGCAACAGGACCACAAGGACCAGCAGGAACAAATGGAACAAATGGATTAGATGGAGCAACAGGACCAGCAGGACCACAAGGACCAGCAGGAGCAGATGGAAATACAATCCTTCCCACAAATAACGCTTGGACAGGAACAAACAGCTATAATTCTTATCTTCCAACATCAACTCTTACTTGTACTACTGGTAATCAATTTGCCACAAAATCATATGTAGATTCTCAAAATGGAAATGACTTTGGATTAAGTTTAAATAACAGTGCAACTGGAAACAATAGCTTTAGTGGAACTACAACATTTACAAATAATATTATTGCAAATACAAATGCTATTTTTGGTTCTATTAGTGAAAAAGTTAATCCAATTACAACTGGAACAAATGCTTTTATTTTAGATTATTCACTTGGAAATGTATTTTATTTATCAACTGGTTCAACATTGAATTCAAATTTTACAATTAGATTAAATAACTGTGGAACAGATACGACCAAAAATATTTCATTTACTTTATATTATTCTACAACTGGTAAATACTTTTGCAATGCAACTGTAACAGCTTATACAGATACAAGCAGTCAAATTACATTAGCCCAATCAGCACCATTATTTAACGGTGGAACACCAACAATATCCACATCAACTTTAATGTTTCAATCATTTATACTGGTTAGAAATTTTGCTTCAAATTATGTTGTATCAAATGTATCTAGCTTTTATTAAATGTTTGTAGTTGGGAATTTAATTTTATAAAGATTTGTTGAATTTGAAACTAACATAATATATTGTCCATTCTTAGAAAAAGCAACATTTCTAAATTTTACAGATGTTAAAGATGAAAATGTTGTTCCAATTCTAATCCAAGTTGTGCCCCTATCTAATGTATAGAAAGCATTATTTAAATTTGAACCTGTTCCAGCTGTAACCATTACTATCATAGCCTGTAATGTTTTTGATCCGTCTGTATCTCCTACATTTGGAACTCCTTGTGAATACATACTTGACCATTGAGAAGTCCCAAAGCTTAAATCCCAAGTTGTTGAAACTGATAAATCGCAAAAATTAGATGTTTGAGTTGTGCCATTATATGTAATTGACCACATACGAGGATTTGAACCATTTGAAATTAATGGATGAGATTGAATTGTAGATGATGCCACTGTGTCAGTTGAATTTTGCCAAGTTACACCCTTATCAAGTGAATACAAATGTCTATATCCAGAACCAGAATTATTAATAGCCATTAAATTATTTCCATCTGTTGAACAAGTGCAACCAAATATTGAACCATTTGTTGAAAAATAACGCGTAAATGTGTCATTCGCTTGAGTATTAGAACCATTTGAACAAACAAATATACCTTGCATACTTGCCCCACCAGTTGAACCAAATGTCCAAACAGTTCCATCATCAGAAACACCAGCTGACCATTTAGCATTCGTAACGGCTAATCCTCCAAAATTTGAAGATGTCCATTGTGTAAATGTTGCTCCGTAATCAATTGATTTATATGGATATGATGGATTAGTATCTGTGCAAACTAAAATATATTTTCCATCTGATGAAGACGCAAAACCCCAACAATTGGCTGAACTTGCTAAACCAGGACTAAATGTTGAAGCTGACCAAGAAGATCCACCATCACTACTATAACGAGGAGCTGATGTTGATGTGTTTGTCGACGATAGAACAAATAATCTATTTCCATCATCGGATATAGAACAAAATGGGGACATTGTAGTAGTTGCAAAAACATTTAATCCGTTTGTGTTTGCTGGTATTGCTGTTATTGTTGGAACTGGTATTGATACAGACTTACTTATTAAAAAACTCGATGGACTACTGAAAGTTGATAACATATATAAAATTGATGTATATTAAAAATTAAAATATAAAACTAATCTATATATATGAGCACCTTAAAAAACAAAAATCTTTCACTCGTTAAACTTGGTAAAAGTGCGCTCAAAACAGTCTCTCATTGCTCTTTACAAAAGGATATTATAACTGTTTTAAATGAGACTGATGGGCTTGATATTCTTAAAGAAAATCATTTTTTCGTATTATTAAAAAGTGTTTGTGAATTGGCTGAAAATTCTGATTATAAAACATCTAAAGACAAATTAAAACTAGATAAAAAACAAATTGTATTAGATGCTTTACTATTAGTATTTCCAGAATTAAACAATGACTTACACAGAAAAATAATCAGTCAATTTATTGATTTTGTTTGTTCTGAAAAATTAATTAAGAAAATACCCCAAACAACTATTATTACTAATAATGTTGTTGATGTCGTTTCTAGGCGTTTTTTTTGACCTTACGAACGGGTTTTTTAAATTGGATTCTCAATAAAACAACTATAAATTATTATAATACACATCAACTTATTGCCTTGTCTGTTTTAAAATCAATACATATTATAAATCCAAAATTAATTATGATTATTATTCTTTTTCTTTAAAAAAATATTATATAGAATATTTTCTTAAAATTATTTTATATATCAATATTATATATAATGTCTGTTCAAATTAGAGAATCACAATTAAATCTCCAAGGTTATCAAAAATCTGAATCTTATCCAATGAAACACGAATGGGTTGTTGTTCCTTCAACTTCTCAATTTGCTTTTGGTGGTATGGGTCAATTAGATTTCAAAGAAAAAGGAAATATTATTTCTGATATTGCTATTCAATATAATGTTAGTGCAATTACTGGTTTAACTGGTGTTGTTGCTGGCTATCCTCACTTTAACCCTGCTTGGTTCTGGGCTGTTAGAATCGAAGTTGTTCAAAATTCTGTTGTTATTGATACAATCTATCCCCAACTCCAATTCTTACAAAATAACCTCTTTCAAACTGATATGGACAGAATCTTTTCAAATAACTTAGCCGGAAATTATGCCTCAAATGCTCAAAGAACTGCTTTAGCTACTACAGGTTCAAATTATTATGTCAGTCTCTGGACTTATTTTAAACAAGGAAATCTCCCATTATTAACAAATGCCCACGAAATCACATTTAGAGTTTATATGGATTCATTAGCCAATTGTGTCAGTCAAAGCACTTTAACCGGTTCTCCTGTAGCTGTTATTAACTTTGCTAATTTACTCGTTAAAGTTAGTAGAATGCAAACTGAACAAATCACCAATTTAACCAAACAAATCACAGCAAGACCAGCCCATTATAAATTCTTAGAAACCAAATACGGAACACACAATATAAATTCTGGTTCAACCAATGTTCAATTTGTTTTATCCTCTGTATCTGGTAGAGTTGCAATGTTGTTTTTCCTTGTTAGACCCCAAAACGCATTAACCGGAGATAACCAAACATCATATGTATCAATTAAGGACTTTCAACTTTTAAATAATGCATCCACAAATATTGTCGGTGGTCAAGCTATTAATTCTACTCAAATGCAATTATTATTAAGAAGTTGGACAGAATCATCATATTGTGCTGAAACTGCTTTAGGTTTAGTTAATAACAATGCAAATATTTATATGTTTTCTTTTTGTGCTGATCCAATTCAAACCGCTATTACTGGTGGAGCTGTTAACACTTATAGATTTTCATCTAATGAACAAATCCAAATCAATTTTAACAGTGCTTTAGGCTCTAACCATCAATTGGAAGTTTACGCCCTTGTTGAATCTGTTATTGAGGTTGGAATTAATTCAGTAAAAAAAATATCCCTTTAAATATATATAGATGGATTTACAAATAATAAATTTTGATACAGTTTATTCAAGTTATAAATTTAATGGAACAGCCTTTAATACTAGATTTGATTTAATATCTCCTTTGTTTAATATTAAAAACATTTACTTAAAATCTTTAGAAATGCCGGTTGGATTTTGTAATATAAGAAGTTCTGGAACTCTCAATAAATTTTCAATTAATTTAAATGGAACTATATTTAGTATTGTTCTACCAGATGCAAATTATACAAGTATTTCACAATTATGTTCAGATATTACAAATAAATTTAATGGAAATGGAGTTGGAACAATTTTAACAGGTGGAACACTTTTAACACTAAGCACTATTAATAACAATGTTAATTGTCATTTAAATTCTGCTAATAATATATCTACTTTTGAAATTGTGCCCACATTATTATCACAATATATTTTAGGGTTTTTATCTGATGATGTTTGTTATACTGTTTATTCAGCTCAATATAATTCTGATATAGTGGGTTCTAATTGGTATAACTTAAATATTGATAATTATATTAGTTTGTATTTATCAAATATCCCGGCATCTTGTACAGCTAATAATAACGGTTCATACTGTTCTTTTAAAGTTCTGATGAGCACTACAAACGGAACTATTTTATATAACTGTGAGAATACAACCTTTTCTCAATATATAAGTTTATCAGAAAATCCAAGCCCAATAGCTTATTTAGATTGTCAAATATATGATAGATTCGGTAATAGTATTAATAATAATGGTTATGATTATTCTTTTAGTTTGGGATTTGAATTTTGGGAATAAGTTTTAAAATATTTAAAATAATATAGAGTTATTTTATATAAAAATGTATAAAATAGTTTTAGTTTTTAATAGTGGTATTGATGGGATATATACAAAGGAAGAAGAAACAGCATCAGACACATATTGGAGAGATTTAAAATATAATAGAATGGTTAATAGATGGTTATCCATTCTACATCCTCACATTAATATTGGTGTATTGCATAATAAATATAAAATTAAGACAAAGAATATTTCTTGTGATTCTGAATTAGCCCAAATTTCTTACAAGGTTATTCAGGACACAATTAAATCAATAAATGAAATATTTAATGAAAATGCATCATTTTGTATAACTATTACAGAATTTTAATTGAATGGGGAATTTTTGAAATTATTTTATATCAAGTAATTTTATAATGAGAGCAATTGGTTATGAAACTTATAAAATGTTTGCTGTTAAATACGGTATTAAATTAACAAGACCAAACGGCAAAGACAAAGAAATGAAACAACTAAGTAAGGAAATATATAAATATGAAACCGAAAATCAAGACAAAATAGGAGAAATTGGATTGTATTATTATTGAATGGGGATTTTTTGAAATTATTTTATATAAAGTAATTTTATAATATATGACAACTAGACGAGAAATCATAACAAAAATCTATTTAAGATTTGAAAATGATGTTAAGCAAATAACAACAAGAAAGTTTTTACCATCTTTAGAGGATACAGATTTAGGTTTATTATTAATTGATTTAGAAATGTATTTTCCAACTTGTTCAGATTATACACCTAGAATTATTGAATTATTGGAATTATCTGATATTGATTTACCATTTAGTGAATTAGACCAATTAATTGTAATTTGTAATAGATATTTAAAAGAAATAAAAAATTTAATAAATAAAATATAAAATAATTATTTTTTTTAAAAATATATAAAATAAATAAAAATATTTTTAAAAAAATAAAAATAAATAAAAAATATAAAAATAAAAATATAAATTAATTATATAAATAGTAAAATGAATTCATTACAACCTGAAATTAAAGAAAGAATTAATGTATTATTGAAAGATATTGAAAATAAATTTAACTCACAATCATCAACAATGACCGATGTTAGTGATTTAAAAGTTCCTATGGCTTTAAACTTACAATTGCAAAACGGAATCAAAGTTCATATACCTTTACCATATGCATTGGATTGTCCAGCATCAAAATATATTTTAAATGAAAGAATCGGTGATGATGTGAATATTATTTATAGGATTTATAAATAAGTATTTTTTAAAATAATAATTTATATAGATATTTTATATAAATGAATTTAGAAATTAAACCCAAAAGAGGCAAAAAGAATATTATAATAGAATCAAATATAGAAGAATTAATTGAAGAGAAAAAAGAACCAGAACCAGAAATACAAGCTGACCCGATCGAAGAATTGAAACCAGATTTATTTTTATCTGAAATGAACAATGAAAATTATAAAATAAATTATGGTTCTGATAATGATTCTTTACCATCACTAATCCCAATTAAAAAAGGTAGAGCAAAGAAACCAAAAGCACCTCCAAAAGTTAAATTAATTACAGAAGAACCAGAAGAAACCGGATTATTTTCAGACAAACCCACTGAACTATTGGGTCGAGATAGATTAGAAATTATATCAAAAATCAATCAATACAAATCTTTATTTCCTGACCAATTAAAAAAATTCAAAGTAAAGAATAAAGCAACTAAAGAAGAATTGGAGGCTTATTTGTCTGAAGCCGAAGCAATTATTGAAACATCCAATGTAGAATCATTTTTAACTGATAGTATTTTAGAGTGTTTCAAATTAATAGAAGGTGTAAGCGCGAGAACAAGATATAATGTAAGTGGAATGTCTGATATGTTAAAAGCCAATAAACAATTTCATAGTCTTTGCAAACAATTATACGCTAAATACGGATGTTTTCAAAAGGTTCCAGCCGAATATCAATTGATAATGATTGTGTCCACTACTGCTTATATAGCTCAACAGAGAAACACACACAAATCAAGTATAAATGCTTTTTTGGATGAACCAATGACAGGATAAAAAATTAATAATATACTGTAATTATATATTAGATGGCTCGTAAAAATAAATTAAATTTGGGAAGTGTTGTAAAACATATTGGAAATACCACAAAACAAATCGGAAGTTCTACAAATCATATGGTGAAATATAAAAGCCATATTGAAAATGTTGTTAAACCTGTTGGAGGTGTTGGACATAAAACCATTCAAACTACTGGAAATATTTGGAGTTTTTGGAAATAAATAATATACTATAATAATATATATAAATGGCTAAAAAGAAAAGAGTAAACTTTGGAAAAGTTATGAAACAAATTGGAACAGCTACTAAACCAGTTGGAAATATTGCAACTACTGGAATTAAATCTGGAGCTGGTGTTTTAAACAATGGTATTAAAACAGTCGGAGAAACACAAAAACAATTAATAGGAAGTGCTACGGGCTTATTAAATACATTTGGACTACCTTTAATTATTGGGGGATGTGTTGTAGCTTATTTTGTATTAACTAAGAAATAAATATAAAAAACTATAAAATAATTATCTTAGTTATTATTATATAATGAGTGAAACAAAACAATTTTTAAAACCTGTATTAACTGGTGCAATTGCTGGACTTGCAAATAAATACTATTTAAATGAAACAGTTGATAAATCATCTTTAATATTTAGTGCTTCTGTTGCTACTGGTATTTATGCATCTCAATTTGTAGCCCCAATGATTCCAAATGTTGGTAATATTGACGGTATGATGAACGGTAAAACCTTAGGGGTTAGAATTGCTGAAATTGGCTTAGGTGCTGGTTCGGCTTATGCTGTCAATAAATATGTATTTAAGAATGATAGACTCGATGAAAATATGTTAATGAAAGTTGGTGTTATTGCTGGAGCTGATTTTATAGCTGAATACATTACAGATTATATTACTGGTCAACCTCTTGATTTCCTTTCTTCAGGAGCTCTTTAAAGCGGTATTTTTAATTAATTAATATATAAATTAATTTTATATATGAACAACAATTTTTATTATAACTGTCCTTGTGGGTCATTTTTTAAATATGATGGAAAAAGCCAACATATTAAAACTAAAAAACATTTACGATATATATTTGATTATAATTTATCTGAATTAGATATATGTTATAGTATAGGATGTATATATGATTTACAAGATGATGTTTATTCTGTTGTTAGTGCTCATTATAATTAATTTGAGTTAACCAACTTATTGGGATATATGAATAAGGTTTATATTCAAATCGTCCTCTATCTTTTCGTCCTGATACTTTTTCTATTAAAATTAATTCTGGATCATATTTCCAGTAATATAAACCATCTGTAAAAGCAAATACAAAATATACATTTTTACTGGTTTTCTTTGCATATTCAATTTTATTTGTTCCTATCATTGTATCTGGGTATTTTGAATATTCGTTATTCCTTGATTTTAATTCAAAGATATTATTTTCATCTTCAAAATCTACAACACAATTTTTTTCTGTTTGTTTCAATATTAAATTAAAATGGGTTTCTAATATTGGTTTTACTCTCTGTTCTTCTTTTCTTCCTTTTTCTAAATCTAGTTTTTTTATTGAATTCATCTTAATATATAATTAATCTATATATTAAAAAAATAAAAAATAAAATAATTTTAAACGCCAATTAAATCCGTAAAATCTGTAAATTCTTCTTTTGCGTTGGAACTGATCTTTATCATTCTGTTTGTATATTCGAGTGCAAATTGTCCCATTTTCTCGCCTAATTTAATATCTAGAGGAACAGTTGATATAATTGAATCGGTATTAACTTTAACAATATTTTCATTGTTAGGATGGATATATTTAACCATTAGAGAACGAGCTTTTGATAACATAAACGGTTTAAATCTTGCAAAACCACATTTAAAAAATCTATCTTTACTAACTACATAATATAAGGTTGATTGTCCATCAGTTGATATTTTTCTATCTACAATTTTATATTTGGGGTCTAAATAAATATCTGGTGCATCATCTGATTGATCTACTGTAATTAATTTATCTGAAATCTCACCAATAGCACCTGATAATATATTTATTAATAATTTAGAGCCTTTGATTTTACTTTCTTTCATTTCAAATAAAAACTTATCAAATTCTGCAAATACTTGATGACCTGTTAAACAGTGTGAACGAGGATAAAATAAACAATTTGGTTTGTCATCTGAAATAAATTCAATATCAAATCCTAATTTTTTAGCATCATTTAAACTATCAGATGGATATTTATTTTGTGTATTGAATCTAAATAATCTATCTATTTTATCGTCTCCTGATGGTGTAATAACTGCTCGATAGATTCCATATGGAAAAAACTTTAAATTGTGTAATTCTTCATTGGTTTTAGTGTCAAATATTCCTCTTTTAACTGGGACTAACGAATTATTATTAGACATTATAAATGGATACATTGATTTAACATCTATTTTATGGGCTATTCCTTTGTATTTCTCATTGAAGATTAAAGCACCTCTAACAGAATGTTGAATCCAATCTGCCTCATCTTCTTGAATTTGTTCTGGTGTTATATGTTTGGTTAATTCATCTAATAATAATAAAGCTGTTCTTTTAATTGTTCCAGTTTTATATAAATTAATCTTGTGTGGTTTATTTTCTGTATATGCTTTCATTTCTTCAGCCATTTCAATATATTCTTTGTATTCCTGTTCAAATGTTTGTTTTTTATTTGTTTTAGGAACAATTATATAATCAGTTTTAAAATCATATATATCGTTTAACAATTCATCAGTCATTTCAATTTGTTCTGTTCCATTAAATGCAATTCCATTTCTTGAATCATACATTAATAATGTTCTTTCTTTATACGATACATAAGAAACTTTTTGATTGTGTTTGTGATTAATTAATATATGGTTATCTAATATTTTTAAATGAATTTGTAAATTAGAATTTATTTTTGATTGATATTCATAATCTCCTGTTATATTTAAACCTACTTTTCCTATCTTCTTTTCAATCTGTTCAATCTTTTCAAATGGTATTGGGTCATATCTATCAACTGAAACAAATCGTTTTAAATCTGATGGACTTTCCCAAGGATTATATTTTGGGATTGCTCGATTTAAACAAAACCATAAACAATCATTGTATTTTGATGCTCCCATTGTTGGCTCGTCTTCTTTGGCTTCTGCTATTTCTTCATCTTCTTTGGCTTCTGCTACTTCCTTTTTAACTTTCTTTTCTTTCTTTATCTTTTCCTCTTTAACTGGTCTATTAATATCAATATAAAATATAAAATAATTTGTGTCTTTTATCTTTTCAAATTTCTTTGTATATTCTTCATCATACTTTTGTTTTGGGTCATATATATCAACAGATGATCCAATTTGGGTCTGATAACCTGCTCTAAATATTCCATCAAAATCAAGTCCCACAGTCATTTCACCTGATACGCCATTTTCATTTAACGACCTTGAAACCTTATTACCCCAAGACTTGACGACTTCAATTTTCTTTTGTTTCCAATCTTCTGATGATTTTTCATATTTTGAACCCATCCATCTAATCTCTAAAAATTCAGTATCATTGTGTTTCAAATGTGATGGAACAATTGCAATTGGATTTTCTCCAAATATCTTTTCAATATCACTGATTATTTTACTTTGGTTTTTATATCCTTGAAAGATCTTATCAATTGTGGATTCTTGTTTTTCAAGTTGTGCTAATTCTAATTCCATTCGGTCCTTTTCTGACATTTTGGCGTATTCTTCTGCCTTTTCTGCTTTACGAGCTGTTCGTTTTTGAACTTGTTTTAATCTTGCATTTGTCAATTGGTCTCTTCTTCCTTGTGAAAACTTGTAATCTGGATTTTTAATAATATTTTTTCTTGGCATATTATAATATCTATATATTATAATAAGATTTTTATTTTTAAATTATTTTTTTATTTTATTTTTTTATTTATTTTTTATATATATTTTTTTTAATATTTTTTTTATTCTATATATTTTTTAATATTTTTTTTTTATTCTACACCACTCCAAGTAAATAGATATCCGGCATTGCAAGAATAAATAAAATCAATATAGTCAAATTTAAGGTCTAAAACAATTAGATTGTCTACTATACGTCTCATTCCACAATCAAAAATTTTTAATGTGCTCATACCACATTCTGTTCTAGCCCGAGGGATACATACATTAAATTTTTTAAGTATTCTTTCATAGTGTAATTTCTCACTCGTTTCAATCTTCAACCAACAATATCCATTTGGATAAAAAGCACACTCAACACAACACTTTAACCCGGATGTATTACCCCATAGTCTCTTTAATGAATGATAGTCAAGCACATCATTACTACGAGATTCAATTGTGGCATAATAAATTTTTTTATCAGTCATTATATTAAATACTCTATATATTTTTATTTTTATATTTTTTTATTTATTTTCATCTAATTCAAATAAATCAAAATAATTATCCGATTCAATTATTATTTTATTATCTGTTAAGACATATTTTAAATGTTTTTTGGTTTTAAAATGCTGTTTCATATTAACTGATTGAAAACATCCACCACAGACACATTTACACATTATTAATCTTGTTATTAATTTCATTCCAATATATAACTTATTTATATATTTAAATTTTAAAAAATAATTATTTACATAATCTAGCCAATTCAGCCTCTAAATCTTCCTCTGTTTCTTCTACTTCTATTTTTTTAATAGTTTTGTTTTTCTTTTCTTTCTTAACTGGTTTTATTGGTTCTGGTTCTGGTTCTGGTTCTTCTTCCTCTTCCTCTTGTTCGTCTTGTTCTTCTTCTTGAACAATATCAACTAAATCATCCATCCAAAAATTATCTTTGTATATTTTCAGTAATTCAGCACTAGTTTTAAGATATTTGTAAGTTCCATTGGATTGTCTTTTAGGTTCAATACCTATTTTCTTTAAGTATCTTCCAATTTGGTTTTTAGTTGTGTTGTCTCTGGTTGTTAGTTTATAATCATTTAAAAAATTAGATGTTTCATCATCGATATCTAAATTATTTAGAATATAAGTTTCTTTGATGTGTTTATATAATTTGGGTAGTCCTTCAATAATCTTAACTTGTAAAGTGTTTGTCATTGGTTTATTATTTTCATTCCAATTCCCAAGTGTTTTAAATCTTTCAATCATTTCTAAATAAAACAATTGTCTAACATCTGGATTGGCTACAATATCGCCGATCTTTTTAAAATAATCGACTTGTTTTAATCTATGTTCGCTAACGTCCATACATACATATCTTTCTTTATTGGTTTGAGTTAATAAAACAGCATTATTATTAGATGTAAGAATAATATTAAATGTATTCTGTTGTTGGTATCCGCTTGAATGCATTTGACGACAAGTGAATTGGGGTTCTGTTATTAATATCTTCAAAACGTCTTGAACCTCTTTGAAATCTGAACCGGATGGCAATTCATCAAAGTTTAAAAGTCCGCATCCTTCAAAGTTCTTACTATATTTAATAATCTCCTCAATTGAACCGGTTTTATACATTCTATCACCCATTATTTTATTTAATAAGTCATTTATTATTATTCCTTTTCCTGTTCTTTCAACTGATTGCATATAAATTGCAGTTCTTAATTTACGACCTCCAAAGGTGCAAGCAAGAAAATTTAAAAAGTATTCATTTAATTCCTTATTGGATGAACATAATACTTCAAATATATGAGCATATACAAATTTAATATCTTCTTTGGCTTTCTTTAAATTCTTTACTGGTTCTTTGGGGTCTATTCCTAAAGGTTTACCCATATTCAAATAATTTTCTTTGTATGTGATACCCCTTAATTTCTTATCCCTTGTAAATACTAATTCCTCCCTTGAAAAATCAACAGTTTGATTGTAATTAGTTTCCATAAACCAACTGCTCGATAAATAATCTCTGGCACTTATTGAAATCTTTTCATATTTCTGGGTTAGATCATTTGATTCTTTTTTATCTACTTTGCAATCACTAGCAATAAGTTTTTTGGCTTCATCTCTGTTATATAATAAGAATTGAATACCATCAAAGAAAAACACTTTATCTAATGCTGGAAAGAAAAACTTTTGCACATATTCTTGAGACTCTTTTATTTTGTTAGAAGTCATTAATTGTTTAAGATGTAAGTTTGAAAATTTAAAATCAAATAAATTCATTTTATCGTTTATATATTATAATAAGATTATATTTTTAAATTATTTTATTTTTTTATTGTTTTATATTTTTATTTTTATATTATTTTAATTTTAAAATCTTGGTGAGTTGGTAATTCTTGGCGAGGTGGAAAACCCATTCTATCAATTCCATCATTCACACAACTTTTTCATTCACCCAAAA
>JACCEC010301369.1_pt1 | contig 20098 bp, 17 predicted proteins | sample 7450121 | NCBI WGS metagenome assembly JACCEC01 (sample SAMN15323455, study PRJNA562643) | freshwater metagenome | isolation source: river surface water | place: USA:Blue River Watershed | collected 2017-08-18 | reverse complement strand
CGCGAAAAGCCGGGATCTTGCGGCCAGACGCTATGTTCGGCCCAGACTTCCGGGCGGGCGGCGCCGGTGGCTTCATTGCCATCCGAATGTGCATCCACGCCCGGCGACGGATAATCCCCAAGGTGCGAATGGACATCGATAATGCCCGGCGTCACCCATTTGCCGGTCCCGTCGATCACGGTGTACCCGTCTTTGATCGGATTGCCCGTTTCAACCGCGTCCACCTTGCCATCGCGGAAATAGACGGTGGCATTGACGAATTTCGCCCCTTCCCCGTCATAGACCGTGACATTCGTCACCGCCGTCGGAACGCCGGGATAGGCCCGGTAGGTGGAGGGATAAGGGTCCTTATTGATGGCCGAGGCAGCGGCATCCGCCCCTTTGGCCTTTTTCTTGGCGATGGCCGGGGTCGCAAGCGACGCCAGCACCATCGCCGAGCCAGCGAGCAAAGCTGTGACACGCATTAGTGGGTTTTTCCTTCTACGTTATCGGTCAAGGTATCGAGGTGCATCCAGCGCTTCACAATTCGGGAAACGAGCAGCACGCCGACACCAATGGCAATCGTGATCCAGCCGATCTGGGCATAGACGGCGAGCGTGCCTTCCTTCGACATTTCGCCATCATGCCCGCCGGTGGCCTCGCCAATTTTCCCGGCAACGAAATTGCCGCCGGCGGTCGCAAAGAACCAGGCGCCCATGATGAGGCTGGCCATCTGCGCCGGGGCAAGGCGGTTCATCGCCGACAGCCCGACGGGCGAGAGGCAGAGTTCCCCCGTCGTCTGGAAAAGATAGACGAGGAAAATGAACAGCACGGGGGTCAGATTTTCCATGCCCGTGGCCTGCGCGCCCCACACCAGGACAAGGAAGGAAAAGCCGACCTGCAGCAGGGCCAGACCAAATTTGGCCGGCGTGGACGGTTCCAAGCCCCGCTGGCCCAGCCAGGTCCACAGCCAGGCAAAGACCGGGCCGAAAATCACGATATAGGCGGGGTTGATCGACTGAAAGATCGACGCCGGAACGCCGGCACGATCAACATAACGGTCGGTAAAGAGGTTGAGCGAACCGCCCGCCTGTTCGAACAAGCCCCAAAAGATCGGTTGCAGCGCAATCAGGAAGATGATCGCAAAAATCCGATCCCGGTCCTGTTTTTCGAGCTTGATCGCGCTAACCACAATGTAAAGCAGCAACACCGCGCCCGAGGCCAAAAGCAGCGAGCCGATAAGGTTCTGATACTGGATCAGCACCCAGATCACGGCAATGGACGCCAGGCTCAACGCATAAAGCAGCCATTCAAAAGGCAGGCCGGCCACCCGGCGGGTGAGCGCCACGGGGTCCGGGCTTTCGCCCTTGCCCATCAACAGCGGCTTGCCCCACATGAACACAATCAGGCCGAGCAACATACCAATGCCGGCGGCGCCAAAGCCATAAGACCAGCCATAGGTTTCACCGAGATAGCCCGCAACCAGCGTGCCGATGAACGCGCCGACATTAATGCCCATGTAAAAAATCGTATAAGCGCCGTCGCGCCGCACATCGGTGCGCGGGTATAACTGGCCGACGATCACGGAAATATTGGCCTTCAGAAAGCCGGAGCCGACGATGATGAAGGCAAGTGCACCCCAAAAAACATTGAGTGCAGCGCTGCCCTGTCCGCCATCGCCTTCGACCGCCATCAGCAAATGCCCGATGGTCAATAAAACAGCGCCAAACAGCACCGCCTTGCGCTGGCCCAGATAACGGTCAGCCAGATATCCGCCCAGAACCGGCGTGATATAGACGAGACTGGTATAGGCCCCGTAAATGAGGTTCGCCTCTCCGTCCGAAAACAGCCAGTGCTTGGTCAGGTAGAAAATCAGGAGCGCGCGCATCCCATAATAGGAAAAGCGTTCCCACATTTCGGCGAAAAACAGGACGAACAGGCCACGCGGGTGACCCAGAATTGTTTTGTCGTCAAATCCGGCGACGGGTGGTGCGGATGCCATTTCGGCTAAGCTCCCCTTGAAATGATGGTCGTGCCGTCACCGGCAGCTCTGGCCGGGGAAACTAGCGCAGAAATTGCGCGTGTGAAGAAGAATATTGCGTAAACCAAAGGTGATATCCCCGAAGGCCCGATACGCCCCCGCGCCCTGGACGCCAGTGCCCAAGCCGACGAACCGTCAAATTCATTCGACCAGCCACCTGCCCTTGAAATCCACCGACACCCAGCCCCATATCCCAAGGATGAGTGATGCGATCAAATGGCACGGGACAACCATCGTCAGCGTGCGCACATCCGGCAAGGTTGTCATTGCAGGCGACGGCCAGGTGTCCATGGGGCCGACAGTGATGAAGCCCAATGCCCGCAAGGTCCGCCCTTTGGGCAATGGCGGCGTGATTGCCGGTTTTGCCGGCGCGACGGCGGATGCCTTCACCCTGTTTGACCGGCTGGAACGCAAGCTGGAACAATATCATGGCCAGTTGCTGCGCGCGGCGGTGGAGCTTGCCAAGGATTGGCGGACCGACAAATATCTGCGCAATCTGGAAGCCATGATGATCGTTGCGGATAAGGACGTTACCCTGATCCTGACCGGCAATGGCGATGTGCTGGAACCTGTTGACGGGATCGCGGCCATCGGTTCTGGCGGCAATTTTGCTCTCGCCGCCGCCCGCGCGCTCAAAGATTATGAAAAAGACGCCGAAACCCTGGCGCGCAAGGCCATGGCGGTCGCTGCCGATATCTGCGTCTACACCAATGACCAATTGACCGTGGAAACGCTCGACAGCAGCACGTGAGCCACGTCGTTTCATTTTTCCGCTTGGGCTAAGCCTGTCGCAGCCCTGCCTTTGCCCGGGCGGACTTAACAAACAGCCCTGCAACAAGATCAGGGCCATCGACATCTCCATTTGAAAAGACCCGCGCCATGAACAATTCACTGACACCAAAGGCCATTGTGACCGTCCTTGACGCCCATATCATCGGCCAGTCCGATGCCAAGCGTGCCGTCGCTGTGGCGATGCGCAATCGCTGGCGTCGGCAGCAGCTGGCCGATGATCTGCGCGACGAAGTGACGCCCAAGAACATCCTGATGATTGGCCCAACAGGCTGCGGCAAAACTGAAATCAGCCGCCGCCTCGCCAAGTTGGCCGATGCCCCGTTCGTGAAGGTGGAAGCGACGAAGTTCACGGAAGTCGGCTATGTCGGGCGCGATGTCGAACAAATCGCGCGCGATCTGGTTGAAGAGGCGATCCGCCTCGAAAAGGAAAGGCGCCGCGCGGCGGTTAAGGACAAGGCCGAAGAGGCGGCGATGACCCGGCTGCTGGATGCGCTGACGGGCAAAGATAGTTCAACGGCGACGCGCGACGCCTTTCGCCAGCGCTTTACCGATGGTCATCTCGACGCGACCGAAATCGAAATCGAAGTCGATTCCGCCCCGCAAATGCCCTTTGAGATCCCGGGCGCGCCCAATATCGGGATGATCAATCTGAGCGACATGATGGGCAAGGCCTTTGGCGGCGCGCCCAAAAAGCGGCGCAAAATGTCGGTGCGTGCGGCCTGGGCGAAGCTTGTCGAGGAAGAGGCGGATGCCCGGCTGGATCAAGACGATGTCGCCCGCGTCGCCCTGGCCGATGCAGAGGCCAATGGCATCGTGTTTCTGGATGAGATCGACAAGATTGCCGTATCGGATGTCCGCGGCGGATCGGTGAGCCGCGAAGGCGTGCAGCGTGATCTGTTGCCGCTGATCGAAGGCACAACGGTTGCCACCAAATATGGCCCGATGAAGACAGACCATATTCTGTTCATCGCCTCTGGCGCGTTCCATGTCGCCAAACCAAGCGATCTTTTGCCAGAATTGCAGGGCCGTCTGCCGATCCGGGTCGAACTGAACGCCCTCAGTGAAGAGGATTTTGTCCAGATTTTGTCAGACACGCGGGCAAGCCTGACGACGCAATATTCCGCACTTTTGGCAACCGAAGATGTGAAGGTGGATTTCACACCCGATGGCATTCGCGCCGTTGCCAAAATTGCCGCTGAAGTGAACCAGTCGGTTGAAAATATCGGCGCCCGTCGCCTGTCCACCGTGCTGGAAAAGCTGCTGGAAGACATCAGCTTTGATGCCGAGGACAAAAGGGGCCAGACGGTCACGATCGACGCCGCATATGTGAACCAGCAATTGTCGGGCATCGCCCAGAATGTGGATCTGAGCAAATACGTCCTGTAACACCATCCCCAGCTTGATGGGGCGTCGCTGAACGCCATGGATGACAAGCGCCCTTGCCCTGTGCAATGAGGGCGCGCTTTGACCAATCAGATCGACATTCAGGCAGAGGCGATCACCAATCAGGACGTCGCCAAGGGGGCCGGAACAACATTGCTGGCGCGTTTGGGCGGCGTGATCGAGGTCGTGGCCCAGCCGCTGTATGTCTGGCTGTTCGGACTGGCCGGATTTGGCCTGTATTCAGCGCTCTGGGCCGCCATTAATCTGATCGAAAATGTCGCGGATCTGGGCATGACATCGGCCCTGCAACGCACCGTGCCGCAAGCAAAGACGGAACGTGATGCCGTCGCGGCCCTGCGCACTGCCCTTATTCTGGGTGTCGGCCCCTGCATCCTGATTGCTGGGCTTGTGACAGCGATCGCCCCATCATTGACGCATGTGTTCAATGCGGCACAGGCCGATCAGGATCGGCTGGCTTTTCTGATCGCAACCTTTGTCTGGGCCTTGCCGCTCTGGGCCTTTGTGGAGGTGGCGACATCCGCATTGCGCGCGCGGCGTGTTTTTGGCGCCGAAATTCGCCTGCGCCTGTTTTGGGAACAGGTCGTGCGCTTGATCATCGCCATCGCCTTATGGGCCGCCAATTTCGGCACGAGCGCCCTTTTTCTGGCGCATATTGCCTCTTTGCTGATCATTTCCGGCCTGTGTGTCCGGCTGCTGGCCCGGCATTATGACCTGCGGCTGATGACCCAGGGGCCGCTGGTCGACGCGATTTGGCATGATACGCTGAAGGCTGGGCTGGCCATTTTGCCGGCCAACATCGTGGCACGCGTGTTTAGCGATGCACCGACATTGGCGCTCAACACCTTGCTGCCAGGCGCGCAGGGCGCCGTCGCTGGCGGCTTGTTTGCGATTGCGCGCAAAATTTCCAGCATCGTGCAGCTGGTGCGCATCGCCTTTGCCTATGTGCTGTCCCCGCTTGCCTCGGCGGCCTCAAATCAGGGCAAAGACGGCGTGAATGAAATTTATGGCTTTGCAACGCGGGTGTCGACCGCCGTGGCCTTGCCGATGGGCGTTGTTCTGGCCGCCTGTGGCCCGGCCCTGCTCGCCCTGTTTGGCAAGGATGCCCGCATTGCCCTGCCCGCTGTTGTGCTGATGGTGGCGGCCCGCATTATCGAAGCGGTGACGGGCGCTGCCGTTCCCATTCAACAGGTTATTTCCGGATATAAAAGCCAATTGGTGGGCAGCATCGCCGGCATTGGCCTGTCAACCGGGGTGATCTGGATTGTGATGCCGCAAGGCGGGTTGACCGGCATGACGGCAGCTGTCGCCTTGGGCGTGGCCGCGGCCGCCGCCATTCCCATGTGGCAATTGATGCGCTTTGATGCGCTGCACCCATTTGCCGCGCCCTTTGGCCGGGTTTTGGCAAAATCACTGCTGGTGGCCGCGATCGGGCTTGGCCTTGGCCTGACCATTAACCTGTTGCCGGGCGTCCTGCACCTGCCGCTTTTGGTGCCGCTGCTCTTGGCGACCTTATGGTGCAGCGCGCGCTTTGCCCTTGGTCCGGCCGATCGTCAGGCGCTGGGCAAGACCGGCAAAGCCTTGCGGCTGACCTAGGCTCTGGCCGCGAGGATCTGTTCCGCCAAGGCATGATCGCTGGGCTTGTCGACATCAATCGCGGCCTCGGCGCTGCGCATATCCACCAATTGCGCGTTAAGACCCAGCCGTCGCCCCGCTTTGCGCAGGGCCGATTTCAGGCCGATGGTGCGGGTGATGGCGCGCAATGCCAGCCATGGCCCAAAATTCAAAAACAGCTTCCAGGCCTTTTTGCGATCCTGTTCAGCTTCTGCCCATAGCAACAGCGCGGCGCGGGCCCGGTCTGACCGCAGGGCGAACAGGTTCGCGCCCGACCAATGGCCATCGGCAAAGCGCAGCCAGGTCCGCCGATTATCCGGATAGGCCGCCAGCATTGTTGCACGTTCCACCATGCCAATTGCGACATCGGCTGTACCTGCCGCCACATCGGCCAGAAAATCGCGCACCATGGCGCGCGTCAACAACGGATGATCGGCGGTCGTCACAAGCACGGGCCAGGGCGCATTGGATGTCCCGGCATGGTTCAGAATGCTTGTCGAAATGCCCGATCCGCTGGTCAGGATATCGGCATCCCCCGCCATGCGCACGGCCGCTTCGAGCACGCCCGGCTCTTGCGCCAGAACGATGATACGGCGGATCTCTGGCACAGATTGCAGGGTGCGCACCACATGCGTGACCATGGGCACACCGCGGATCGGCACCAAGGCTTTCCAGTCCTGCCCAAAATGTTGCGCCAGCGGATCCGGCCCGGGGCGCTGCCCGGCCAAAATGATCGCCGTCCACTGGGGATCAGCCATGGTCACCTTTTCGCCTTAAAACCGACATATGACTGGATATTGATCATGGTGAGGGGGTCTCGACATGGGCATTTGAATGGGTCGTACTACACCTGCGCGGCCGCTTTGACAGCCCCGGATGACGGGCAGAGGCGGCAAAAGCGGATATATGGGCTATTCAAACTTGGCTTGTGACGAAATTTGAATATATCGACGCCTCCTGAACATGTTCAGTGAGATAAACCAAAAGACCATCGCGGATGCGCCGGCCAATTGGCCCGTCGGGATGCATGGAACACCAAGGACTTGAGCACCGTGTACCAAAAGGAACTGGCCCGCTTCGGCAAGAAGCTTTTCGTTATCCGCGGCGTTTATATCTACGCGACGATCGTGATTGGCGCTGTGATTGCCTGGGCAAATAAGGACTTGGGTCCCTTTGCAGATGCGGACGCCGACCGCGCATGGTTTTGGATCTCGCTGGCGGTCGCCAGCCTTGGCGCGCTGATCCGCATCAAGACATCCGGCCATGCGGCCTTGGGCACATCTGGCCGTGTGAAGGCCGCGGCAGAAGCCGCCGAACTCAACACAACCGGCCCCTATTCGCTGGTGCGCAACCCGCTCTATGTCGGGCGCATTATCAACTATACGGGCATCGCGATGCTCAGCGGCAGCTGGGTTTTTGGCGTCATCGTTCTGCTGCTCTCCATCCTCATTTACGAGCGCGTCTCCGTCTATGAGGAAGAATTCCTGATCGGCAAATTCGGCGACGCGCATCGCGAATGGGCCGACCGCGTGCCCATGCTGTGGCCAAAGCTGACCGGCTGGGTCAAACCGAAATATGATTTCTGGTGGAAGCGGATGATCTGGCGGGAACGCCAGAAGGTCTTCCTTTTGGGCACCGCTGTTTTCCTCAACTGGGTGGCGCGGCATGATTTTGATCTGAACGCCCTGCCAGCCGATATGGGCATCTGGGTCTATGCCTGGGCGGCGCTGGCAGCCGGCTTTGTGCTGACCGAAATCATGGGCCTGTTCGGTTATTACAAGGATATGCGTTAATGCCGGGTCTGGCGCCGCTCATCGCATTGATCGGCGCCGACGGTTCGGGCAAATCCACGCTGCTTGACGATGTGGTGGCCCATGTGGCGCGCACACGGCCTGCACAATCGGGCTATCTTGGTTTGGGGTCAGGCCCCTTGGGAAAGAAAATCGGCGCTTTGCCGCTGATTGGCCCCGGTCTGGAACGCTTTCTGGAGGATAAGGCACGCCGGGCGCGCGACCCCAATGGGCGCATGCCGGGCCTTGCCACCGCGCTTGTGCTCTATCGCTATTCCCGCAAGCGCAAGGCGCGCTTTGATGCGATGATGGCGCTGCGCCGCCAAGGCATCACCGTGATCACCGATCGCTACCCACAGGCAGAAGTTGCCGGCTTTTATGACGGCCCCGGCCTGTCGGCCGCGCGCACGGACAGCGCAATCATCGCCCGGCTCGCCGCCCGCGAACGGCGGCTTTACGATCATATGGCGGCCGAACGGCCCAGCCTGGTCCTGCGCCTCAACATCGATCTTGCGACCGCCATGGCGCGCAAGCCAGATCATGAACGCACGCTGCTGGAACAGAAAATTGCGGCGACACCGCGCCTGACCTTCAACGGCGCGCCGATTTGCGACATTGATGCAACGCAGCCTTATGATCGGGTGCTGGCAGATGTTTGTGCCGCGATCGACACCGTGTTGGGCGCATCCCCGGCCAGCGCCGATGCGCAGACCAGATGAAAAGAGGCGCGGATGACCAATGAAGCATCACGGCTGGCCGCGGCGAAATGGCGGCTCCGGCTTGAAGACTGCAACAATGTTGCTGATTTCCGGGAACTTGCCCGCCGTCGCCTGCCCGGCCCGGTTTTCCACTATATCGATGGGGCGGCCGATGATGAAGTGACGCGCCGTCGCAACAGCGCCGCCTTTGACCGCTGCGACCTTGTCCCCAATGTGCTGGCCGGGGTTGCCGATATTGATATGCGCACAACGGTGATGGGGCAGGACATTGCGATGCCGCTGTTTCTGTCCCCAACGGCCTTGCAACGCGTTTTTCATTGGCAAGGTGAACGGGCGGTTGGCCGGGCGGCTGAAAAATTCGGCACCTTTTTCGGGATTTCGAGCCTGGCCACGGTATCGATTGAGGAAATCGGACAGAGCATTTCGACGCCCAAGCTGTTCCAGCTGTATATTCATAAGGACAAGGGCCTGAACCATGCGATGGTTGAAGCCTGCAAAGCCGCCCGCTTTGATGCCATTGCGTTGACCGTCGACACCATTGTCAGCGGCAATCGTGAACGCTGCATGCAGACGGGCTTTACGTCGCCGCCCCGGCTGAGCCTGTCCTCTGCCTTTGATTTTGCTCTTCATCCGCGCTGGACGCTCAACTATCTGCTGCGCGACAAATTTGAACTGTCGAACCTGAAAGATCATGTCCGCGAAGGATCGCAACAGGCGATTTCGATCCAGGATTATTTCAACACGATGCTCGACACATCGATGGACTGGGTAACCGCCGAAAAGGTACGCAGCGACTGGGGTGGGCAGTTTTGCCTGAAAGGCATCATGTCGGTTGAGGATGCCAAACGTGCGGTCGATATTGGTGCCACCGCCATCATGGTGTCCAACCATGGCGGGCGCCAGCTGGACGGCAGTCGCGCGCCTTTTGATCAGCTGGCAGAGATTGTGGATGCCGTTGGCGACAAGATTGACGTGATCTGCGATGGCGGCATCACCCGCGGCAGCCATGTGCTCAAGGCGCTGTCCGTGGGGGCCAAAGCCTGTTCAGGGGGGCGTCTTTATCTCTATGCGCTTGCCGCGGCGGGTCAGCCGGGTGTGGAACGTGTTCTTGGCAAGCTTCAGGCGGAAATTGATCGGGGCATGCGCTTAATGGGCGCGCGGAGCGTACAGGACCTGACCCGGGGCAATTTGCGCTGGCGCTAGGCGGATCAGGGCGTGAAGCGCGCCAAACGCGGCCCTGCGGGCACGTGAATGGCGACAATCCGCCCAACAGCGGCAACGACCGCAGGATCGGTTGCCCAAAGCCCCCCGGTCAGCGCACCAAAAGACGGCAGAAGCAGCTTGGTTGGCCCTTCGACAAAACAGGGCCGCGTCACCGCGCGTCCCCGGGCCGTGCTGCGGTGTTTGGGATGAAAATGGCCCGATAATTCGGGGCGTGGATCGCGGGCATCCGCTTCGTGCCGCAAGACCAGACCCGACACCTCTGCTTCGGGGCGAATGGTGCCACCGATGTCGGGCGGCAAAATGGCGTCATGATTGCCGGTAATCCAGGTCCAGCGGGTGGCATCGGTCAGCCGGGCCAACACGCCATAGGCGGCTGGCGTCAACCGGTCTGGCCCGCCAATGTCGTGAAAATTATCGCCCAGGCACCAGATTTCATCCGCGCCTGTTGCAGCGATGATCGCCGCCAACGCCTCCAGCGTTGCCAAGCTGTCATGCGGTGGCAGCATCTGCCCGCGTGCTGCAAACCAGCTGGCTTTTTCCAGATGCAAATCAGCCACGATGAGCGCCCGGCGCTCTGGCCAGAACAGGGTCTTATCCCCCGCCACATGAAAGTCATGCCCCCCGAAAGGGAGCATCGGCATCATGCCTCGGCCGCAGGCTCCTCGCCCGCCTGCTCAAACCATGCTTCGACCGGGCCATTGAGCTTGATCAGCAGCGGCTTGCCCTTGCGGTCAACCGTTTTGCCGGCCTGCACGCGCACCCAGCCTTCAGACATGGAATATTCTTCAACGTCGCGGCGTTCCACGCCCCGAAAACGGATCCCGACGCCACGGCGCAGGACTTCGACATTGAAATAAGGGCTTGCGGGGTCAATCGACAGGCGATCAGGAGGCGTATCAGTCATGGCTGCGCCATGCCCCAAAGCCATGCGTTGCGCAACGGCGGAATGCAACAGATGCGCGGCCGATTAGCCGGCAGGTGGCACAGGAGCGGCCTCTGACGACACAGGCGGCCGTTCTGGCATAGACGCGTCAGAGGATGCCGGGTCAGACGGCGCGGAGGAAGGCGACGCTGAGCCAGACGGTGCAGTCGCAGGCGACGCACCCTCAGCGGGCACATTAGCCGCCGATGGCGCATCCGCAGGCGACGGTGAGCTAGGGGGCGTTTGGGCAGGCGACGGCTCGGCAGGCGAGGTCGCGGCGGACGGCACCGCAGCGGGCGCAATCAATGGCGGCGGCGTTACCGGCGGCGGGGTTGATATACCCTTCAGCGCATCAATTTCAGCCTGCCGCCTGTTGAGATAATAGGCCCGCAAAGCAGCATAAGGATCGTTGCTCTGCGTGCGCAGGCGGGTCAATTCCTCATCAAATTCGGCGCGATCATCAAGTGAACTCAAAATCCCGGCGGGGATGGCGTAATAAGGATTGTTAAACGGCTTCCCGATCGCAAGCGGCAGCAAGCTGAGATCCATGAGCCGCCCGGTCACATCACGCAGGGTCGTGGGGCCGATAAAGGGCAGATAGAGATAGGGACCAGATTTTATGCCGTAATAGCCCATGGTATAGGCAAAGCCATTGACGCGATGGGGCAGATTGAACGGCTTTTTCTTCGCCACATCAAAAAGGCCGGCTGCGCCAATGGTGGAGTTGATGGCAAAACGGCCCGCCGTTTCCATCGCCTTTCCGGGCTTAAGCTGTAGCAGGAAGTTCACAAAAACAATCGGCTCGCCGATGTTCGACAGGAAGTTGCGAATGCCGGACCGCAATGGGCCGGGCACTTTTTCCCGATAAGCGATGGCGACCGGGCCGACGAAGGCCTTATCGACCGACTGAATCACCTTGAAACTGGTTTCGTTCAGGTTTTCCAAGGGGTCAGCCGCAATCGCGCGGCGTTTGGCGGTGACCAAAATCTCATCTGGTGCAACCGTATCAGCAACGACGGACGGCGGTGCTGTCGGCAGGCTTACTGATGCCGGCACCTCAGCCGCAGCTTCAGGCGGCGCAGGCGTCGGTTCAACGACGTTGGCAGAGGCATTTTCGGCAGGGGCGTCGGTTACAGGCGGCGCACTGGCAAGACTCACAGCCATCAAAAATGCCGAAACGGCCAAAATACGTCCTTTCAAGGTTGCGGAATGCGCGCCTTCTTCACCAATGTTGCCCGGCTGTAAAGGCACAAGACCATCTTTACGTTGCGCAAAATCAAGGATCTGGTCCCGGCTATCTATACGGAATGCCAAATAGGCAGCGGTCCGCAAATCTCCCATGCTCATGTCATGGCCACATCATCCCCGCCTTGCGCGCCCTTTATGCCGAGCCGCGCAGCCGCACTGGCGGCGATGGCCGCGTTCTTGCCGCACGCCGGGGCCGACTATGCCCGGACACGCAATTATGATTTTGGGCCCGCCAAGCGCGACAATGTGTCGTGCCTGTCGCCCTATATCCGCCACCGCCTGCTGACCGAGGAAGAGCTGGTCCGCGCCGTTCTTGCCCATCACGGACCTGTGGATGCCGAAAAGTTCATCCAGGAGGTTTTTTGGCGCACCTATTGGAAGGGCTGGCTGCAGATGCGGCCCAGTATCTGGACCGATTATCAGGCCGAGTTGGCGGACATGTCGGCGGCGCACCCAGATCTGGACCGGGCATGCACCGGGCAAACGGGCATCGCGTGTTTTGACGCCTGGGTGCAGGAGCTGGTGGAGACCGGTTATCTGCACAATCACGCCCGCATGTGGTTTGCCAGCATCTGGATTTTCACGCTGGGCCTGCCCTGGCAGGTCGGGGCCGATTTCTTTTTGCGGCATCTGGTTGATGGCGACCCTGCCTCCAATACCTTGTCCTGGCGTTGGGTGGCGGGCCTCCACACACCGGGCAAAACATATCTCGCCACGCCAGACAATATCCGGACATTTACTGCCGGGCGGTTTGATCCACCCCCGCTGCACCATGGCCCGGCCCCGGCCGCGCACCCCAATCCGGCGCCAGGCCGCGTGGATGATGCGGATGCGCAGCCCCGGGGGCGCATCCTTTTGCTGCTGACCGAGGAAGATCTGAACCCGGAAAGCCTGTGCCTTGATGGGGCCGATATTGTCGGCATTGCTGCCCTTCGCGCGCAGACAGACGGCCTGTCTGCGCCGGTTGCTGCCTTTCGCGATGGCGCGATGGACGACGCACTGGCGCGGTCCGCATCCTTTTTTGGCTGCCCCGCCGCGATCATCCCCGATGCCCAGTTGATTGACCATGCCGCCGGGCTTGGCGTGTCGCAGATTGTGACGGCGGACGCAGCCCTTGGCCCAACGCATGATCGATTGCGGGCGGTGGCCGCCCAAAGTGCAGCCGCCGACCTGACGCTGGTTCGTCTGCGCAGGCACTGGGACAGCGCAGCCTGGCCGCTTGCGACCAAGGGCTTTTTTGCCTTTCGTCAGCATATTCCAGACTTGCTGCCGCGATGAGCCTGCAGGTCGTCTGGTTCAAACGCGATCTGCGCCTTGCTGACCATGCGGCGCTGAGCCGTGCGGCCCAGGCGGGGCCCGTCCTGCCGCTGTTCATTGTTGAGCCTGAGTATTGGACGCTGCCCGATACCTCGTATCGCCACTGGGCCTTTTGGCGCGGCTGTGTGGCCGATTTGGCAGAGAATATCCGCATGCAGCGCGGGACGCTGGCCGTCCGGTCGGGATCGGCCGTTGCTGTGCTTGAGGCTCTGCGCCGCCACTATGGGGACTTCACGCTGTGGTCGCATGAAGAAACGGGCAATGGCTGGACCTTTGCACGCGACAAGGCCGTGCGCCGCTGGACCCGGGAACGGGGCATCAACTGGGTCGAGACCCGCCAATTTGGTGTTCTGCGCGGACCGCGCCTCAATCGCGACATCTGGGCCGGGCAATGGGCGCAGATGATGGATGGCGCGATGCTGCCCGTGCCCCGTGTCTCGTGGGTCAACGCCACGGCAGACGCTTTGCCCGCACCCGAACAGCTGGGCCTCAGCCCCGATGGCATTTGCCAGATGCAACCGCCCGGGCGCGAACAGGGCATCGCCTTGCTGATGAGTTTTCTCCACGCCCGGGGCCGCAGCTACACGCGCGATATGTCGTCCCCGATTTCGGCAGAAGCCGCCTGTTCACGCCTGTCCCCCTATCTGGCCTATGGCGCGCTTTCGATGCGAGAGGTCTATCAGGCCGCGACACGACGGCTACAGGCGCTGTCGCAGGCCCCAGCGGATGATCGCAAGCTATGGGCGCAGGCCATGCGATCCTTTATCGCGCGGCTCCATTGGCACTGCCATTTCATCCAGAAACTCGAAAGCGAGCCGGCCATAGAGACTGAGCCCTTTGCCCGTATTTATAAGGATATGCGGCCAAGGCCCGCAGATGCAGACCGGCTGGCCGCCTGGAGCGCCGGGCAAACCGGCTATCCCTTTATCGATGCCGCCATGCGCTATCTGATCGCCCATGGCTGGATCAATTTCCGCATGCGGGCGATGCTGATGTCCTTTGCGGCCTATGATCTCTGGCTGCCCTGGCAAGAGGCCGGGCTGGTGCTGGCGCGCCGATTTGTCGACTTTGAACCCGGTATCCATTGGTCACAATGCCAGATGCAATCGGGTGAAACCGGCATCAACACGGTGCGCGTCTATTCCCCGGTCAAACAGGGGCATGATCAAGACCCGAAAGGGGATTTTATCCGCCAATGGGTGCCTGAACTGCGCGCTGTGCGCGGCCCACTGGTCCATGAACCATGGCGGCTCGACCCCAGTATCGCGCCAGATTATCCGCCACCGCTGGTGGACCACAAGGTTGCAACGGCCTTTGCCAAGGATCAAATTTTTCAACGGCTTAAGCGTGAAGAGGCCCGGCTGGAGGCCAATGGTGTCTTTTTGCGCCATGGCTCCCGCGCTGGACCAAGGGCCAGACGCGGCGCAACGGCACGGCGGAGCGGCCCGGCGCCCGCCTCCCCCCAGCTCAGCCTTGACTTCTGATCAACGCGCCGCTGCAAAACGCACGGCAAAGCCCCCTGCGGGTGCCATATAGATTTGAAGCACATCGCCTTTTTTGACGCGGCGGGTCTCATAGACAATGCTGTGGCGCTGATCCGTGCGGTAATCAGCATCTGGCCCATCGCGATAGATGGTCGCGATATAGCGTCGCCCGGCATCCAAAAAGTCAAGCTTGGTGGACAAAGTCCGCGGGTCTGCATCATTGACGCCGCCCATATACCAATCGGCGCTGTTGCGGTCTTTTCGGGCGAGGACGGCATAGTCCCCGACGACCCCGTCCAGCAGGTGGCTTTCGGCCCAGTCCGTCGGAACTTGGGCAATGAAACGCAGCGCGCGCGGATATTTGGCCAGTTCCTCAGGAAAATCAGCAGCCATCTGAATGGGCGAATAGATCGTGACATACAGGCCCAGCTGTTTGGCCAGCGTAGAGGCAATTTTGACGCCATTTGCGCCGGTTAGGGACAGGACGCCCGGCGTAAAGTCCATCGGCCCGGCCAGCATGCGCGTGTAGATGAGGGTCGGTTCATGATCGGGCGAATTCGCATATTGGCCCCAGGCGTTATATTCCATGCCCCGCGCCCCTTCCCGCCCGATCCAGTTGGGGTAGGTCCGTCGCAAGCCAGAATCTTTCACCGGCTCATGCGCGTTGATCGCGATTTTGTAGCGCGCGGCCGTCTCCACCACTTTTTGATGATGCACGGTTGATCGCTGGCCATCATGCCATTCCATGCGCATCTCGCCAGGCAGCGGCCCCGGCACGATCAGTCCGCCTGCATCCGCGACATATCCCGTCTTGACGGCGTTGATGCCAGAGCGGGCATAAAGCTGCATCGCGGCATCAAGCTGGCTTTCATAGACCGCCAGATTGCCGCCAGTTTCATGATGGCCGATAATGCGAACGCCTTTGCGCCGCGCATAATCGGTGACAGCCTTCAGATCGAAATCGGGATAAGCCTCGGTAAAGCTGTAATTGCCCCGGCCCAGCCAATTGCCGTCCCAGCCCTTGTTCCAGCCTTCGATCAACACGCTTTGAAATCCATTGCGCGCCGCAAAATCAATATAGTGTCGCGCGCGTTGCGTGGTGGCGCCATGATCGGGGCCAGAGGACCAGGTCCATCGTCCCGTAATCATCCCCCACCAGATGCCGATATACTTGTGCGGCCGAAACCAGCTGACATCGCCAATTTTATTCGGTTCGTTGAGATTAAGTTCCAGATCATTCTCGACAAGACCCGCGGCGCTATCTGCCACGCGGATGGTCCGCCATGGTGTGACAAAGGGCGTGGCCCGGATGACACGGGCCTCTTGCGCGGACGGGGCAAGCGTGGTGCGGAATTTGCGCCCTTCGACGCGTTTGAACCAATAGGCGGCATAATCAACAATGGCCGCTTCATGAAAGGTCAGGTGCGTCCCATCCTCCAGCCGCATGGTGATGGGGGTATAGGCCGTGGCCACCGCATCGATCGCGGTTTTCTGGTAAATCTGCTCCTCACGGTTCCATTCCCCGCCCGCAATCCACCAGGCCGTACCCGCTTGCGCGATATCAAATTCCGTCAATTCCTCGGCAATTTTCATCGTCTTGAGATTTGGCTGATCGGGAAGTTCATACCGAAAGCCGATGCCGTCATTGAACAGCCGAAAGCGGACTTGCATGTGCCGTTGAAAATCCTCGGTCTGCTGACAGTGGATGAGCAGTTCCGTATAGGCGGCCTTGACAAAGCGCCGCTCTCCCCAGGGCTGTTCCCAGTCTTCCAGTCCGGCCCGGCGGCTGTCTTCAGAACACCGAAATCCGCGGACCATGGCAAAGCTGTCTTGCAGCAAAAATCCCAGTCGGGACGGGTTGATGAGCGGCTGGCCTTTGCGCGTGACGCTGTAGAGAACACGGCCATCCGGATCGGTGGAGACAGCCACCGCCAATTGGGCGTCAGGGGATGCCAGCATGGCCACCGGCTGCGCCGCGACAGGGAGGCAAACCAGACATGCCAGCGCCATGGCCAGCCCGTTCAACATGATGCGCATGATGCTCGTCCCGAAAGCTACATCTTTTGCAAACGATTGCATGAAGAGATGCGCAAATCAAGCGGCCGGGCCGGCGCGGCTGTGATTTTGTGTCGGACTGAAGAAATGGTGGAGCCTAGGGGAGTCGAACCCCTGACCTCTACACTGCCAGTGTAGCGCTCTACCAGCTGAGCTAAGGCCCCATATAGGAGGCGCGCCTTTATGTCAGGCGCGCCCAGGTTGCAACCCTTAGGTTGCGAAGTTTTTCAATCAATTTTCGTCGCTGGCTTCGCCGGTGTCGACACCCAGGTCATCATCGCCGCCCAGATCAACGTCATCATCAGCTGATGGCTCAGCCGCGTCATCGACGTCCAGATCCAGATCTGCACCCAGATCGGCATCCGCTTCACCCGCAACCGCACCCGCCACCGGCGACGCTTCCTCAAAGGGCAGCGGCTGCTTGGACTTCAGCACCGGCTCAGGCAGCCAGGCATAGCCGCACGAAATGCAGGTGACCGGATCTTCCTTGGTCAGGTCGTAAAAACGCGTTGCGCATTTCGGGCACGTCCGTTTGGTACCCCATTCAGGCTTCACCATGAGCCTTTAAGCCTTTCAAACTAGCAGAATCGCCTTGTGCCGGTTTCTGAACCGGCTGAATCGGCGCGCGCCTTGCCATAGCGAAGCGCCGCTGTCAAAGACGGGCGCGAAATGGCTCATCATTCCACACCTGCTCCCCAGTCGTTCAGCAAGAGCGGCCCGTTGTCCGGACGCGTGCGCGTACCCGGCGATAAATCCATCTCGCATCGCGCGCTTATGCTTTCGGCCCTTGCCGTGGGCGAAAGCGTGATTGAAGGGCTGCTGGAAGGCGAAGACGTTCTGGCCACGGCCGCCGCAATGCGCGCTATGGGTGCGCAGATTGTCCGCGACAATGCCGGTGTCTGGCGCGTCCATGGCGTGGGCGTGGGCAGCCTGTTGCAGCCGGATGCTGCGCTCGACATGGGCAATAGCGGCACCTCCACCCGGTTGCTGATGGGACTGGTCGCCAGCCACGGCATCACGGCAACCTTTACCGGCGATGCCTCTTTGTCCAAACGCCCCATGGGCCGCGTGACTGAGCCTTTGGGCACGATGGGCGCGACCTTCACCTGCACCCCGGGCACCAAGGGCCGCCAATATCTGCCCATCATGGTTACGGGCGCCTGCCCCGCGCTGCCCATCCGCTATCGCCTGCCCATGGCTTCGGCGCAGGTCAAATCGGCCATTTTGCTGGCTGGCCTGAACACACCGGGTATCACGACCGTGATTGAACCCGTGCCGACCCGCGACCATAGTGAACGGATGTTGGCCGGTTTTGGCGCGCAGATTGACGTGACAACCGATGCCGATGGCGCGCGCATCATTTCCATCCATGGTGAGGCCGAACGCAAGCCGCAGCATGTTGTGGTGCCGGGTGACCCATCATCGGCCGCCTTCCCGATGGTGGCGGCCTGTCTGGTGCCGGGGTCTGAGATCCGGATCGATAATGTCGGCATCAACCCGACCCGTGCGGGGTTGATCCAGGTCTTAACCGCCATGGGTGCCGATATTCGCCTCACCGACACGCGTGAGGTTGGCGGGGAGCCGGTGGCCGATCTGCTGGTTCGTCACGGTCCACTCAAAGCCATTGAAACAACGCCCGATATCGTGCCGTCGATGGTGGATGAATTCCCCATCCTGTTCATCGCCGCCGCGCTGGCAGACGGCACAAGCGTGTTTCGCGGTTTGGATGAATTGCGGGTCAAGGAATCGGATCGCATCAGCGTCATGGCCAAGGGCCTGACCGCGATTGGCGTGCGCGTTGAGGAATTGCCGGACGGCTTGATCGTCCATGGGACAGCTGGCGCCCTGGTGCCGGGCGGCGCCACCATTGCCGCCGAACTCGACCACCGGATTGCGATGAGCTTTGCCGTGGCGGGCCTTGTTGCACAGGCCCCTGTGACGATTGACGATATGAGCCCGGTCGCCACAAGCTTCCCCAGCTTTACGGCGCTTCTGGCCGGTTTGGGCGCGCGATGATCATTGCGGTCGATGGCCCGGCCGCCTCTGGCAAGGGGACGATCGCCCGTGCGCTGGCCGCACATTATCGTCTGCCGCATCTGGACACAGGCTTGCTGTATCGCGCGGTTGGCGTGGCGGTGGCGCGCGCGGGGCTGAACCCCGATTGCGCGGCAGATGCTGCGCGCTGCACCATGATCGACCCGTCCGACTTGGCCGATCCGGATTTGCGCAGCGAAGCAGCCGGGGCGCTGGCCTCGCGCGTGTCGAAACATCCCGAGGTCCGCGCCGCATTGCTGGCCCTGCAACAGGATTTCGCGCATCAACCGGGCGGCGCTGTGCTGGATGGGCGCGATATCGGCACCGTGATCGCACCGGATGCCCATGCCAAGCTGTTCGTCACCGCGTCAGCCGAAGTCCGGGCACGGCGGCGGCATATGGAGGACAGCCATGCCGATTATGCCGCCATCCTGGCCGATATTCAGGCGCGCGACGCGCGCGACTCCAGCCGAAGCGCCGCACCTTTGCGGCAGGCGGAGGACGCAGACTTGCTAGATACAAGCGATCTGACTATAGCCGCCGCCGTCCAGCGGGCGATTGCGCTCGTGGAGGCCCGGATTCGGCGCTGAGCCCTAAGCTGCTCGCACCCCTGTTTCGCTCCCCCACGGTCTCAGACGTTCAACGGATGCTGTGATCGCATGGGGCGGTCATGGCAGTCTGGCCAAAAGACCTCCGGACACAACCGGATGGCCGGAAAACACAGATGAATGGAACCCTTTTACATGGCATCATCCGCCAACCCGACCCGCGACGATTTCGCGGCGCTCCTTTCCGAATCCCTCGGTAACGCCGAAAGCCTTGACGGCCGCGTCGTCAAGGGGACCGTCACCGCAATTGAAAACGACATGGCCGTCATCGACGTTGGCCTGAAGTCAGAAGGCCGCGTCGCGTTGCGCGAATTCGCTGCACCCGGCCAGAAAGCGGACCTGAAGATCGGCGACGAAGTCGAAGTATATGTCGACCGTGTCGAAAACGCCCAGGGCGAAGCCGTTCTGTCGCGCGACCGCGCCCGCCGCGAAGCGGCCTGGGATGCGCTGGAAGCACAATTTGGCCAGTCGACCCGCGTTGAAGGCGTCATTTTTGGCCGCGTCAAGGGCGGCTTCACGGTCGATCTGGGCGGCGCTGTTGCCTTCCTGCCCGGCTCGCAGGTTGATATCCGTCCGGTGCGTGACGTCACGCCGCTGATGGACATTGCCCAGCCCTTCCAGATCCTCAAGATGGACCGCAAGCGTGGCAACATTGTCGTGTCGCGTCGTGCGATCCTGGAAGAAAGCCGCGCCGAAGCCCGTTCGGGCCTGATCCAGAACCTGGCCGAAGGTCAGGTGATCGAAGGCGTTGTGAAGAACATCACCGATTATGGTGCGTTCGTTGATCTCGGCGGCATTGACGGCCTGCTGCATGTCACCGACATCAGCTACAAGCGCGTCAATCATCCTTCGGAAGTCATCAACATCGGT
>JACCEC011526080.1_pt1 | contig 20133 bp, 18 predicted proteins | sample 7450121 | NCBI WGS metagenome assembly JACCEC01 (sample SAMN15323455, study PRJNA562643) | freshwater metagenome | isolation source: river surface water | place: USA:Blue River Watershed | collected 2017-08-18 | reverse complement strand
GTGGCTTTGGCAGCTCGATCTGGCCCCTCGGCGCTTGAAAGTGCGAAAGCTTGGAAAAAAGCCCATCCTAAATCGCATGAAGCCAACAGCTATGTGCTGCAAATCCAAATTGCCTTGAACCAGCTAGCAGAAAGCGTGACCACGCTGCGCTCAAGCATCAGCCTGTTGCCGCCAGAGCAACAGGCCGAAGGCATCACCGGCATCCCCCAAATTTATTCACAGGTGCAGGACAAAGAATTGGCCAATGCTGTGGTTGAGCAAGCTTTGACGCCCTACACCACCCAAGCCAGTACAGCCGGGGTGAGTTGGGCCACCATCGGGCGTATGCGCATCTGGGCGAAAAAACTCCCCCAAGCAGTGGAAGCGGCCAAATTGGCCCTGGCCAAATCGCCCGATTCCCCCGAGCCTGCCATGCTGGCCTTGGAGCTGTTGTCGCTGGGTGAATCGCAAGCGGAAGAACTGGTTTTACAAGCGTTGAAAAAGAACGGTCAACCTAATCTGCAACTCAGCTACGCCCGAGTTTTGATTGACGCCCAACGCCTGAATGATGCCTTGGTGCAGCTGCAAAAGCTATCGCAAGACATGCCCAATTTCTCTGATGTGTGGTTGCTCTTAGGCGCTGTTCAAGTTGAGCAAGCACAAGACGAACAGGCCAAAGCTTCGCTGCTTCGTTTCTTGGAGTTGGAAAAAGATAAACAAGAAGTGCGAGGTCTGTCGCAGGCCTACCTGATGCTTTCCCAACTCGCCATCAAAGCCAAGAACAACCAAGAAGCCGAGTCTTGGCTGAACAAAATTGAAGACCCCGAGCAACTCACCCAAGTGCAGGTACAACGAGCCAACCTGATCGCCAGCAAAGGTGACCTCACCAAAGCCCGTGCTTTGATCGCGCAACTTCCCAGCAATACCCCTCAAGCCAAGCGAGCAAAGTTGCAAGCTGAGGTCAAGCTGTTGCGCGACTACAAAAAATACGACGATGCCTACCAAGTCCTGAGTAAAGCCAGCAAAGACGAACCCGACGACCTCGACCTGCGCTATGAGGTCGCGATGATGTCCGAGAAGCTGGGCCGCTTGGATGAAATGGAGAAGCTTTTACGCAGCATCATCGCTGCCAAACCGGATTTCCAACACGCGTACAACGCTTTGGGGTTCTCCTTGGCGGATCGAAACATACGCCTGCCTGAGGCGCGTGAGCTGATTGTCAAAGCCTTGGAATTTGCGCCTGAAGACCCCTTCATCGTCGATAGCTTAGGCTGGGTGGAATTTCGCATGGGCAACAAGCTTTCTGCTTTAGCCATCTTGGAACGAGCCTATGCCAATCGGCCTGACGTTGAAATCGCCGCACATTTAGGCGAAGTGCATTGGAGCTTGGGTCAGCAAGAGAAGGCTAAAAAAATCTGGCGTGAGGCCATGCGTATTGACCAATCCAACGAACTGCTGCAACAAACCCTGAAGCGCTTGAAGGTCAAGCTCTGATGCTTTGCATCAAAGGATGCTGGCTGACGCTGAGCTGCACCCTGCTTGTATCGCTAACGGCTTGCAGCACTGCACCGCGCCATGTGGCGGTAGACCCCACCAATCCAGAGACGATAGGTCACTGGGAGGGTCGCTTGACCCTCAGAGTCGCTAAAAATCCGCCCGAGCAATTCAGCACAGCATTTGAAATGACCGGCCGTCCCGAACAAGGCCAACTCAGCCTGTTGTCCCCCTTGGGTACCACCTTGGCGATGGTGCGCTGGAACCAGCAAGGCGCAAGCTTGCAGCAAGGCTCGGATGTGCAAAATTTTTCCTCTATGGATGAGTTGACGCTGCGCCTCACAGGCGCGGCCTTGCCATTGCCGCAGTTGATGGCTTGGCTAGACCGCACTGGTCCGCCTGTCAATGGCTGGCAAATCAACGCCCAAGCTTTGCCGTCTGGGCGTCGCGTCATGGCTGATCGGCAACAACCACTGCCCGCTTTACAGTTAACAGTGCTGCTCGATCCCAACCACTGAAGCCCGTTTGATGCCATGAAGTCCTTGCACCATGTACCTGCGCCAGGCAAATTGAATTTGTTTTTGCACATCACTGGCCGTCGCACCGATGGCTATCACTTGCTGCAATCTGCTTTCATGCTGATCGACTGGTGGGATGTGCTGCACTTTGACCTGCGCGAAGATGGTCAACTTTTACGTCAAGACCTTGGCAAGCCCTTGCCTGCGCTTGACCTGTGTTTAAAGGCTGCCCAAGCTTTGCAAAAAGCCAGTGGCACATCCCAGGGCGCCTTGATTCGGGTGCAAAAAAACCTACCCTCCGAAGCTGGCTTGGGTGGTGGCTCCTCTGACGCTGCCACCACTTTGCTGGCATTGAACCGACTCTGGGGGCTGAACTGGCCTCTGTCGTGCTTGCTTCCTTTGGGAGCTTCTTTGGGCGCAGATGTGCCGTTTTTTTTAGGTGGTCGCAATGCTTGGGTGCAAGGTATTGGCGAACAACTGCAGGCAATGGCCTTGCCGCCTGCGCGTTTTGTGGTGCTTAAACCGCATCAAGGCCTGTCGACCGCAACGATTTTTCAAGACCCTGCGCTGGTTCGAGATTCTCAGCCTGCTACAATGCCGGACTTTGCTGCACAGCCTTACGCCTTCGGGCTCAATGACTTGCAAGCTGTTGCCCAAAGGCTGTGTCCCGAGGTATCCCAAGCCCTAAGCTGGCTGGAAAACCAAAGTTTGCAGCCAAGGATGACAGGTTCAGGTAGCGCGGTGTTTGCCAAGATCGAGCCTTCGACGGTGTTACCCCACCCCCCCGAAGGATGGACTTGGCGGATTTGCAGCAATTTGGAGGTTCATCCTTTGCACCGATGGATCTCCTGCGACGATTAGCTGGAAGCGTGTTGAAAAACAAGTTTCCCGTGTAGGGGAGTCGCCAAGTTGGTTAAGGCACTGGATTTTGATTCCAGCATGCGAAGGTTCGAATCCTTCTTCCCCTGCCACTCTTTTTTGCACTTCGCCGGAAGTGACGTTCAGCGGCATTTCTGCAGATTTGCTGGCTGCTTGTCCTTCTTCTTTGTCCACCACTCAAGCCAGCCATGTCAAACGCTCCCTCCGATTTCATGGTCTTTACCGGCAATGCCAACCCTGTTTTGGCTGCCGAAATCGCAGAGCACCTGGGCATCAAACTGGGCGCGGCTGAGGTGGGTCGTTTCTCTGACGGTGAAGTCACTGTAGAAATCAACCAAAACGTCCGTGCCCGGGACGTGTTTGTGGTGCAGTCAACCTGCTACCCCACCAATGAAAACCTGATGGAATTGATGATCATGGTCGATGCCTTAAAACGCGCATCGGCCGAACGCATCAGCGCCGTCATCCCTTATTTCGGCTATGCCCGCCAAGACCGCCGTCCCCGCTCTTCGCGTGTGCCCATCTCAGCCAAGGTTGTTGCTGATTTGCTACAAACCGTGGGTGTGGCGCGGGTGTTGACCATGGACTTGCATGCCGACCAAATCCAAGGCTTTTTCGATATTCCTGTCGACAATATTTATGCCTCGCCTGTGTTGCTGGGCGATTTGCGTTTGCAAAACTACGACGACCTGATCGTTGTCTCCCCGGATGTAGGTGGCGTGGTTAGAGCCCGTGCTTTGGCCAAGCAACTGGGTTGCGATTTGGCCATCATCGACAAACGCCGACCCAAGGCCAATGTGTCTGAAGTGATGCACGTCATTGGCGATATTGAAGGCCGCAACTGCGTGGTCATGGACGACATGATTGATACCGCAGGCACCTTGGTCAAAGCGGCAGAAGTATTGAAGCAACGGGGTGCCAAGAAGGTCTATGCCTATTGCACCCATCCGATTTTTTCGGGTCCCGCCATTGACCGTATCGCTGGGGGTGCAGCCCTTGACGAAGTTGTTGTCACCAACACCATTCCGCTCAACGCGCAAGCGTTGGCATGTTCCAAAATTCGCCAACTCTCTGTGGCACCGCTGATCGCAGAAACGATTCAGCGTATCGCCAAAGGAGAGTCGGTCATGAGTTTGTTCTCTGACCAGGATCAGCTTTTCTAAGCCCGAATCCAGTCAGGAAACAACACAGCGGGGCTGTTCACAGCCCTTTATTGAAACCGAAGTCACACTGGTCGCGGTGGACTTCATCAGGAGAAGAAAATGAAATTTGTCGCTTTTGAGCGCGCTAAGCAGGGTACGGGTGCGAGCCGCCGTCTGCGCATCACCGGTCGCACGCCCGGTATCGTCTATGGTGGCAAGGCGCATCTGCCCCAGTCCATCGAACTTGACCACAACGCACTGTGGCATGCACTGAAAAAAGAGGCTTTCCACGCCACCATTCTCGAGATGGAATTGGCTGGCAAAACTTCTAAAGTGTTGCTGCGCGACGTTCAGTACCACCCCTTCAAACAACTTGTGTTGCACATCGACTTCCAACGCGTTGAAGCCGACACAGTGCTGCACATGAAAGTGCCATTGCACTTCAGCGGACAAGAAAGCTCACCCGCGGTCAAAGTGGATGCCTGTTTGGTCAACCCTGTCATGAACGAGCTGGAAATCACCTGTTTGCCAGCTGATTTGCCCGAGTTCATCGCGGTTGATTTGAGCGACTTGAAAAAAGGCCATTCACTGCACGTCACCGACATCAGCTTGCCCAAAGGCGTCAAAGCGGTGGTTCACGGCAAAAACAACCCTGTGTTGGTCAGCGTGGTGTCCGTTGCTGAAGAAGCAGCGCCTGAAGCAGCTGCACCTGCAGCAGCGCCTGCCAAGGGCAAAGGCAAGAAGTAATTCTTCGCTGTTGTCCCTTAGGAGCCCGCTTCATGCGGGCTTTTTTACGCCATGACCAAACGCGTCATAACCAAACCCGTCATTGCGAGGCCGAAGGCCGAAGCAATCTACTCTGGTAACAACACCGCCAACCGCGCCTGCACCTTCAACAGTCGCTCTTGGTCGCCTTGGCGGCGGTAAATTTCATGCAAATTGCGCAGCATACGGGCAATGATTTCGCGGGGTTCAGCGGCTTGCAAATGAAACGCCAGTGCATCGTCAGAAACAGCATGCGAGTGACCCAGCTTAACGCCCGGCAGCCAAGGCATGAGGCGCTCACACAGGTCCTCACGGCTGAGCGATTCGCCGCTGAAGGGGTCAATCACCACATGGCCATCTTGGGGAGCGGGTAAGTCCAGCTTCACCAAAAAATGCCCGGGGAAGCCCACGCCAAACACAGGCAAACCAATGCTTTGGCCCAACTCCAACCACAGCACCGCCAAGCTGATAGGAATGCCCAAGCGGGTAGACATCACCACATTCAAATAGCTGTTGTGCGGGTTGTCGTAGTGGTTCACATTGCCTGCAAAGCGCAGGTTGCTGTAGAAAAAGTGGTTGAGTTCACGCAATTTGTCCAAAGCGTCCGCGCCAGGCAGGATGCTGCGCTTTAACCGCGCCGCCCAATGGTCCATGTCGCTCAGTACCTGCTGAATGTCCAGCGAGGGAAACTCATCTTGCGCCAAGCTGATGGCGGTTTCTAGCAGCGGAAACTCGTCATCGCTTTGCACCAAAGCGGTGAAATAGTCCAATGCAGAGGGGGGCTTTACTTTGTAGTCCATAGTGTCATCATGCCTCTAGCGCCGCAAAAGTCCACGAATATCCATGCCAAGACCCCTCAGTGTCGCGAAATACACCACAGCGCAGGCGCTTAATACGCCTGCCATCAAGCCGATTCGCAGCCAAGGCGTGGCGCGTAATGCCGTCCAATCCCAATGACCGGCGGCATAGAACAACACAGCACCCATGGCGGCAGACGCCAACAGCACCCGCAGCAGCAGCATGCCCCAGCCTGCTTTGGCCACAAAACTGCGGTTGCGCCGCAAACCGATGAGCAGCCACAAGGCGTTGAGCAAGGCCCCCAAGCCAATGGACAGGGTCAGCGCGGCATGGGCCAAGTAAGGCACCAACACCAAGTTCATGACTTGGGTGAACACCAGCACCACCACCGCGATCTTCACAGGCGTGCGGGTGTCTTGTTTGGCAAAGAAACCGGGCGCCAGCACCTTGATGGCCACCAAACCCAGCACGCCCACACCGTAGCCCATCAAGGCCAGCGTGGTTTGCGCCACATCGCGGTCGGTGAAAGCGCCATAGTGGTAGAGCACCGCCACCAGCGGCTGGGCAAACACCAGCAAGGCCAAGGCGCAAGGCCACGCCAACACCAGCACCAGTCGCAAACCCCAGTCCAGCATGGCCGAGTAAGCGTCCGCGTCACCTTTAACCTGCGCAGAAGCGAGCAGAGGCATCAGCACCGCGCCCAAGGCCACGCCCAGCAAGGCGATCGGAAACTCCATCAGGCGGTCGGCATAGCTGATCCAACTCACGCTGCCGGGCGTCAGATGCGAAGCGATTTGGGTGTTGATGATGAGCGACAACTGCGCCACGCCCACACCCAACAAAGCCGGGGCCATCAGCGACAGAATGCGGCGGGTGCCTGCGTCTTGCCAAGCGGCTTTCAGACTTTGGGGCCACAAGCCCAAACGCGGCAACACGCCCAAACTTCTCAATGCCGGCAATTGCACCGCCAGTTGCAGCACGCCGCCCAGCATGACACCTGCCGCCATGGCGTAAATCGGCTCGATACCTTGGGTGGCCAACCAAGGCGCACCCCATAAGGCGGCGCTGATCATGCACACATTCAACAGCACCGGTGTGGCGGCTGGTACCGCAAAGCGCCGCCAGGTGTTCAAGATACCTGCCGACAAGGCCACCATCGACATGAAAGCAATGTAGGGGAACATCAGCCGCGTCAGGTGGATGGCGGTGTCCATGCCCTGCGCCGATTGCTTCAAACCGCTGGCCATCGCCCAAACCAACCAAGGCGCGGCCAACACGCCCAGCAGGCTGAGCGTCACCACCGCCATGAGCAGCACGCTGGCCACTTTGTCGATCAATGCACGCGTGGCGGCGTCACCCTGCTCGGCGCGGGTCGACGCCAGCACCGGCACAAAGGCTTGGGCAAAAGCACCTTCGGCGAACAGGCGGCGGAACAAATTGGGTATGCGAAACGCCACATTGAAGGCATCAGTCAGCGCATTGGCGCCGAAAACGGTGGCAACCAAGGTCTCCCGCGCAAAACCGGTGATGCGCGAGGCCAAGGTCCACAAGGACACGGTAGAAGCGGACTTGAAAAGGCTCACCGGACGAGTGTAGCGCCCAGGAAAGGCCGCGGCTTGGGGGTTTGTTACAATCACCGGCTTTGCCAGCATCATCCTCAGACCCCAAAAGGAACAACCATGGCCTCAGCCAAACCCAAGAAAAAGAACCCACGCCTTGCGTCGGGCCGCAAACGCGCCCGCCAAGACGTCAAATTGAACGAAGCCAACAGCTCGTTGCGCTCCAAATACCGCACTGCGGTGAAAAACGTTGAAAAAGCCGTTCAAGCTGGCGACAAAACCAAAGCCGCTGAACTGTTTGGCAAGATGCAATCCGTGGTGGACATCATTGCCGACAAGAAAATCTTCCACAAAAACAAGGCTGCTCGCGACAAGAGCCGCTTGGCCGCCAAGGTGAAAGCCCTGGCCCTCGCCGCCTGACGACTCAGGCATCCAGCCCAGCCTGCTGACGCAGGCTGCCGTTTGAAACCGGTGCGCTGTTGGCAAAGAAAAAATGAGAAACCGCCCCTAGGGGCGGTTTTTTCATGGGCGACTCATTTGTCTGGCTTGATGAGTTGCAAATTGTTGTCTTTGGCGAAGCCCATCAAAAAGTCCCAGGCCATGACATTGGCCTCGCGGATGTCGGTGTTCACCACCACGCATTTTTGTCCATTGAGGGTGTTGGGCACGCACCAGGGCGAATAGCTCAAATGGTCTCCGGGGATGGCACCGCCGGGGCGAATGCTGCTCATCACACCCGCCAAACGTTCGGCCCAGTCGCTGGGGCGAAAGGTCTGACCCGACTGGGTCACGCCCAAGATGATGACTTCGTTTGATTTGTTGCTGTGCACCATTTCATTCTAGGCCCGGGGTATTTCACCGTTCTGACAAGCCACAACCCCTAGAATCGGCTTCCCCGGCTCCAGCCTGCACGGCTGCTGAGCCGATTTCATTTGTTGCCAAGGAAGCACCATGTCTGCCGCCCACGATCCCGCCGCCCACTTGATGAACACCTATGGTCGCTTGCCCATGACCGTGTCGCATGGCCGTGGCGTCGAAGTGTGGGACACCCATGGCAAGCGCTATCTGGATGCCTTGGCCGGTATCGCGGTCAACACCCTGGGGCACGCCCATCCCCGACTGACCCCGGCCCTGCAAGACCAAGTGGCTCGCATCATGCACAGCTGCAACTATTACCACATCCCTTTGCAGCAGCAATTGGCGGACAAGCTGGTCGAGTTGTCAGGGTTGAGCAATGTTTTCTTTTGCAATTCGGGCTTGGAAGCGAATGAAGCGGCCTTGAAGATGGCGCGCAAATTCGGTCACGACAAAGGCATTGAAAAACCCGAAATCGTGGTTTACGAGCGGGCCTTTCATGGCCGCAGCATCGCCACCTTGAGTGCCACCGGCAGCACCAAATTCCAGCAAGGCTTTGGCCCCTTGGTGGAAGGTTTTATTCGAGTGCCGCTCAACGACATCGCCGCTTTGAAAAAAGCCACCGAGGGCAATCCGAATGTGGTGGCGGTGTTTTTCGAGACCATCCAAGGCGAAGGCGGCATCAACCCGACGCGGGCCGACTACCTGCGCGATGTGCGTGCCTTGTGCGATGCGCAAGATTGGTTGCTGATGGTTGACGAGGTGCAATGCGGCATTGGCCGCACCGGCAAATGGTTTGCCCATCAATGGGCGGGCATCCAGCCCGATGTGATGCCCCTGGCCAAAGGCCTGGGCTCGGGCGTGCCCATCGGCGCGGTGGTGGCGGGCCCCAAAGCCGCAGGCATTTTTCAGCCGGGCAACCATGGCACCACCTTCGGTGGCAACCCTTTGGCCATGCGCGCCGGCGTGGAAACCTTGCGCATCATGGAAGAAGACGGCCTGCTGGACAACGCCCACCAGTTGGGCCTGCATTTCAAAGCCGCGTTTGAACAAGCGTTCAAAGGCATGACAGGCGTCAAAGACATCCGTGGCCAAGGCCTGATGATCGGCATTGAACTCGACCGACCTTGCGGTCCCTTGATGGGCATCGCGCTAGAAGCCGGGTTGCTGTTGAGCGTCACCGCCGACAGTGTGATTCGCTTGTTGCCTGCGCTCACCATGACCAAAGAAGAGGCCGACGAAGTGGTGGCCATCTTGGTGCCTCTGGTGAAAAATTTTTTGAACACCCCTAAGGACTGACATGGGCCAGCCCCTTCAACACTATTTGCAATTCACCGATTTGTCGGTGGACGACTATGCCTATTTGTTCAACCGCGCCGCGCTCATCAAGGCCAAGTTCAAGGCCTATGACAAGCACCAACCGCTGACCGACCGCACCTTGGCCATGATTTTCGAAAAGGCCTCGACCCGCACCCGCATCAGCTTTGAAGCCGGCATGTACCAAATGGGCGGCGCGGTGGTGCACCTGACCACGGGAGACTCGCAACTGGGTCGCGCTGAACCGATTGAAGACAGCGCCAAAGTGATCAGCCGCATGGTTGACTTGGTGATGATTCGCACCTACGAGCAAACCAAGATCGAGCGTTTTGCCGCCAATTCACGGGTGCCCGTCATCAACGGCCTGACCAATGAATTCCACCCCTGCCAAATCCTGGCCGATTTGTTCACCTTCATCGAGCACCGGGGCGATGTGCAACATCCGCTGGACTGCCTGAAAGGCAAGGTGGTCGCTTGGGTGGGCGATGGCAACAACATGGCCAACACCTGGTTGCAAGCGGCGGACCTGTTGGGTTTCACGGTGCATGTCAGCACGCCCAGCGGCTATGAAGTCAACCAAGCCGTGGCGGGTGTGCACAACGCCAAGGGCTACAAGGTGTTCAAAGACCCCTTGCAAGCTTGTCTAGGCGCCGACCTGGTGACCACCGATGTCTGGACCAGCATGGGTTTTGAAGCCGAAAACGAGGCGCGTCGCCAAGCCTTTGCGGCATGGTGTGTGGATGAAAACATGATGGCGGCTGCCAAACCCGATGCCTTGTTCATGCACTGCTTGCCCGCACACCGTGGCGAGGAAGTGCAGGCCGAAGTGATTGACGGCCCACAGTCCGTGGTGTGGGATGAAGCGGAAAACCGCCTGCACGTGCAAAAAGCCTTGATGGAATTACTGCTGCTGGGACGCCTTTGAGCTCAGTGGCCGTAAAGCCAAGGCATGTCCATCACCCAAGCACCGCCCCACTGCAGGCCCCAATCTCTGAATTGCGCCACATGGCCGCTGGCGTGGAACAGCCGCGCGTTTTGACGCGCACGTTGTTGCACACGACGCACCCGTTGCCACCGTGCCCGCGCATACGCTGCTAAACGCTGCTCGGGGCTTTGTGACACGGCCTGCCAACCATGCGCCAAGGCCTGTGCATCTTCAATCGCCATGCCCGCACCTTGCGCCAAATAAGGCAGCATGGGGTGCGCGGCGTCTCCCAACAAAGCCACCCTGCCCTGCACCATGTCTTGGGCGCTGCGCAAAGGCTGTCGGTCAAACAATGCCCAAGCGCGCCAGTGCTCGGCCGTGCGCACCAGGTCTTGCAAACCGCCGTGGCAGCCTTGCAATGCCCGTCTCAAATCCTGTTGTGTTTGCTCCGGTGTGCGTTGGTGATCCCAGCCCGGTGCATCGGCCCGTTCATCCGATTCGAGCAAGACCACCAGGTTCAGCCATTCACCGCCACTCACCGGGTAATGCACCACATGCAAGCGCTCGCCCAACCACAGACCCATGCTGTCGGTGCGCCAAACCGCTGGCAACAAATGACGCGGCATCAAGGTGCGATAAGCCCAATGGCCGCTGGCCTGCACCCCCACATCGCCCCACAACTGCCGCCTGACCGCGCTGTCGACACCGTCAGTGGCAATCAAAGCCGTAGGGGACACGTCTCTGGTTGGCAGTCCCTTGTTTTGCAAGGTGAGTTGCACGCCCGTTGCGCTGGTGTGAACGGCTTTCACACGCGTGGCGAGTTGCAAATCGGTTGTTCCTTGGGCTTGCACCGCGTCCAACAAAGCTTTGTGCAAATCGGCACGGTGGATCGTCATGTAAGGCGCACCGTAGCGGCGTTCGAACTGCTCGGCCATCGGCAAACTGCCCAGAAGCACGGCATCGGAGGCGCGACGGACCTCGAGTTTGTCGGGGATGAAACCGCGTTGACGCAGGGATGGACCCAAGCCGAAAGACTGCAAACGCCTGAGCGCATTAGGCCCCAGTCCGATGCCTGCCCCAACTTCCAAAAACAAGTCGGCTTGTTCGAGCAATGTCGTGTGGATGCCTTTTTGGCCCAGCGCCAGTGCCGCTGTCAAACCACCAATGCCACCGCCTGCCAAACAAATGTCTTCCATCAAAGCATCCTAGCAAAGCTGTGGTTGGCCATGCTGCCGACGGAAGACAGGAATGAACTACTGAGCCCCAAACTGTTGAAAACAAGCATCCAGTTGGGCATACCAGACTTGCTTTTGCGCCTCAGGCACAAAGCTGGCCTCAAAGCTGTTGCGCGCCAGCTGATAAGCGTGCGAAGCGTTGAGCTTGAGCGAGGCAAAGGTTTGCAAGAAGTTCTCGTTCAAGTAGCCGCCAAAGTAAGCCGGATCGTCCGAGTTGAGCATGACACACAGGCCTTGGTCCAGCATCTGCCCCAGGTTGTGGTCAGCCAAGTGGGGGAAGACACACAGCTTTTGGTTGGACAAAGGGCAGACCGTCAACGGCATGCGTTCTTTTGCCAAACGTGTCATCAAGGCAGGGTCGTGAATGGCTTGCACCCCATGGTCGATGCGCTGAACGTTCAACACATCCAGGGCACCCCAGATATAAGCCGGCGGACCTTCTTCGCCGGCATGCGCCACCAACTTGAAACCCAACTGCGCGGCCCGCTTGAAAACGCGTTCAAACTTTTCCGGTGGATGGCCACGCTCGCTCGAATCCAAACCCACCCCGATGAAATGGTCCCTGAACGGCCAAGCTTCCTCCAAGGTGTCAAAGGCTTCCTCTTCAGACAGGTGCCGCAGGAAACACAGAATCAAGGACGAGCTGATGCCCAATTGGTTCTGTGCATCGACACACGCGCGGTGCAAGCCCGTGATGACGGTGCGCATCGACACCTTGCGGGCCGTGTGGGTTTGGGGGTCGAAAAAAATCTCCGCATGCACCACGTTGTCCGCTTTGGCCCTTTGAAAATAGGCCCAAGCCATGTCGTAAAAATCTTGGGGTTGTTGCAGCACGCTGGCACCGGCGTAGTAAGTGTCCAAGAAGCTTTGCAAATCGGTGAAGGCATAAGCCGCACGCAAGGCCTCGATGCTTTCATAGCGCAAGGGCACATGGTTGCGTTGGGCCAGGGCAAAGATCAGCTCGGGCTCGAGGGAGCCCTCGATGTGCATGTGCAATTCGGCCTTGGGCATGGCGCGCAGCAGGTCTGGCAATTGCGCAGCGGAAATGGCATCGACATTCATTCAACAAACTCCAAAAGTAATGCCCTGCGACTGCAGGTAACGACGGTAAGCCACCGAGCCTTTGTCCACGGCCACATGGGCTTCGGTTGCGGCATGCACAGGCAAGCACTTGGGCCGCTGCGATTCCAACACAGGTTTGTCTTGCAAGAAGATGGTGTTTTGAAAATCCTGCACCTTGGCCTGATCGATGTCAAAGTCCGCCATGGCCATGCGAAACCAGACCCGGCTTTGTTCGGGCGACACCGCTTGAATGAACAGGGCGATGGATTCTTCGTAGCCTGGTTTGACACCGCTGTTGGCATCGGGCACCTTGGTCAACACCGCGGCAAAGGGGTGGTTCACTTGGTAGGTGTAAGCCACCATCGCACCTTGCGAGGCCAACACGCTGGACTGCGGTTGCCAAGCCTGTGCGTTGAGCAATTGAAAGCCTTGTGCAGTGGTTTCCACTTGGTAGTCGGGAATGGCCGCATGGGCGGCATCGCCCAACCAGCCCGCATGGACAAACCCGAAGTGCGCCATGTCCAAAAAATTTTCCACGATGCGCGGTGCACTGGTGGCCACCTCATAAGGACCGACATTGATTTTGCGCAAGCCCGTTTGCGTCTCGGCGGCAAACACAGGCAAGGTGTGCTCGGTGGTGGTCATGGCCGTGCCAGGCGCTGTCTGCAAACACACCCACACCAACCCATAGGCTTCTTGTACAGCCACCGCCCGTGCTTGTTGCGCTGCACTGGGCTTGAACTGCGGCATGGCGGGCACTTGGCTGCATTGACCCGCACCGTCAAATGTCCACCCGTGATAAGGGCACTGCAACTGCCCTTTGCAAACCCGACCTAAGGACAGTTGCGCGCCCCGGTGCGGACACTGGTCATGCAAGGCTTGCGGCTTGCCCTGTTCGTCGCGCCAAAGCACCAATGGCTGGCTCAGCAACTGCACACTCAAAGGTGCTTGTTGCAAGCTGGGCGCATCACACACAGGATGCCAAAAACGGTTTTCAATCGGGTGCACGTCGTCCTCGGGGCAGTAAATGGGGGTGCTTGGGCACCCAAGCTTGATAGGCTTCAATCCAATTGTGCGCGATGCGGTTTTGCGCTTCCGCCAAAGACAATTGGCCACGGCAGACCAGCTTGTAAGCCACGAAGTCCAAATCGTTTTTTTCGTCGGCCCCCCAGGCACCCTCTCTGGGCTGTGGCCACATGTTTCGGGGGTCTCGTGGATGACCGCCAATGCCCAGCGGAATCAGGTGATCTTGTTCGTAGTGCTGTGGATTGGTGTCGCTATAGCGGTACTGACGGATTTGTTCGCGTTTGAGTCGATTGGTCACCCGTTTGTCCGGCCGCACCTTATCGGTATAGCCTTTCACACAAACGGTACTGTGCAGGTTTTGCGCATTGACGGCGGGGTCTGTCGCGCCGGGTGTGATCGAAGCGTCAGGCAAACCTTGGACAGACTGCGCCCACATGCCAGTTGACCAAGCCATGGCGAGCAGGCAGAGGGCAGATTTGAAGCAAAAAAAGGCTGCCCGAGGGCAGCCTTTCAGATGCTGGAAACCAGCCATTACTTCTTGTCAGAGCCAGGCACTTTGCCTTCCACGCCTTTGACGTAGAAGTTCACGCCACTCAAGAATTTGTCGTCAGCGACTTCGTCTTTCTTGAGCAATGTCTTGCCAGTGTTGTCAACCAAGGGGCCCTTCCAAATGGCAAAGCTGCCATCTTTCAAACCGGCTTTGATTTCTTCCACTTTGGTTTTGGTGTCGGCAGGCACGTCTTCAGCGATGGAGACGATGTCGATTGCGCCTTCTTTCACACCCCACCACACGCCAGTGCCACCCACCCATTTGCCTTCCAGGGCTTCACGGGTGGCTTGAACGTAGTAAGGGGTCCAGTTGATCACGGCCGATGCCAAGTGGGCTTTGGGGCCGTAGGCGGTCATGTCAGAGTCCCAACCGAAAGCGCGCTTGCCTTTTTCTTCGGCTGTCTTCAACACAGCAGGCGAGTCGGTGTTTTGGAACAACACGTCAGCACCGCTGTTGATCAGCGATGTGGCGGCTTCTGTTTCCTTTGGTGGATTGAACCACTCGTTGACCCAAACCACTTTGGTCTTGACTTTGGGGTTGACCGACTGGGCACCCAAAGTGAAGGAATTGATGTTGCGGACCACTTCAGGAATAGGAATGGAAGCCACCACACCCAAGGTGTTGGACTTGGTCATCTTGCCCGCGATCACACCAGCCATGTAAGCGCCTTCGTAGGTGCGGCTGTCGTAAGTGCGCATGTTGTCGGCTTGCTTGTAACCAGTGGCGTGCTCGAACTTGACGTCTTTGTGGTCAGCAGCCACTTTGAGCATGGGTTCCATGTAACCGAAGGTGGTGCCAAAAATCAGCTTGTTGCCTTGGCTGACCATGTCGCGGAAATTGCGCTCGGCGTCGGCAGACTCCGACACGTTTTCAGTGAAAGATGTTTGGACTTTGTCGCCAAACTCGGCCTCAATCGCCTTGCGGGCGTTGTCATGGGCGAAAGTCCAGCCGCCGTCGCCCACAGGGCCCACGTAGGCGAATGCAATTTTCAAGGGCTCAGGCTTGGCAGGTGCTGGCGCAGCCGCTTCGGTTTTGGGTTCTTCTTTTTTACCGCAACCAACCATGAGGGCCGCAGCCACCACGCTCAGTGCAGCAGCACGAAACCAAGTGCGTTTGTACAGATCTGTCATGAAAATTCCTTTATGGATGGGAAAAGATAGGGAACAGGCGGGATTATGACTGCAGATGGGTCAATCATGGATAAAACGGCTTGCCCAGCGACGCGGGCATGTTGACCCGAATCCACTCGGGATTGCGTGAAATCAGCGCCAGCACCACGATGGTGGCCAAGTAGGGCAACATGCTCAGGAATTGGCTGGGCACCTCCATGCCAGTGGCCTGCAAATGAAACTGCAACATGGTGACGCCCCCAAACAAGTAGGCCCCCATCAGCACGCGCGCCGGCCGCCAAGTGGCAAAGGTGGTGAGTGCCAGGGCGATCCAACCTTTGCCTGCGATCATGCCTTCCACCCACAGGGGTGTGTAAATGACAGAGATGTAGGCGCCCGCCAGGCCGCACAAAGCCCCGCCCACCAACACTGCAGCCAAACGGATGCGGCGCACCGGGTAACCCAAGGCATGGGCAGACTGCGGTGACTCGCCCACTGCACGCAGCACCAAACCACTGCGACTGCGTTCCAAGAACCAAATCAGGGCGATGGTGAACAAGATGACCAAATACACCATGGGGTGTTGTTTGAACAAAGCGGGGCCGATGAACGGGATGTCGACCAAACCAGGGATTTCAAATTTCATGCGCTCGGGCAATTTGGCTTGCACATAGCCTGTGCCCACAAAGGCTGAAAACCCCACGCCAAACAGGCTCAGTGCCAAGCCCGTGGCGTATTGGTTGGTGTTGAGGCCAATCACCAAAGCACCAAATATCAGTGCCAGCACCCCGCCTGCGGCCATGCCTGCGGCAAAACCCAGCACATCACTGCCGGTGTGCACCACGGTGGCATAGCCTGCGATGGCGGCGCACAGCATCATGCCCTCGGCACCCAAATTGACCACGCCTGCTTTTTCATTGATCAGCAAACCCAGGGACGCGATCGCCAACACCGTGCCTGCACTCAGGGTGGCCGCCAACAACAATGCGTAGGTTTCCATCACACCACCTCCATGCGCTTGGGAGCCCAGCGCAAACGGTAATTCATCAGCACATCACAGGCCAGCAAACTGAACAAAAGCAAACCTTGGAACACGCCAGTGAGCGATTTGGGCAGCCCCAAGCGCGACTGCGCCAATTCGCCGCCGATGTAAAACATGCTCATCAATATGGCCGAAAACACCATGCCCACCGGGTGCAAACGACCGACAAAGGCGACGATGATGGCGGCAAAGCCATAGCCGACGGGGACATAAGGCGTGAGTTGCCCGATGGGTCCGGCCACTTCCAGGCCACCCGCCAAACCAGCTGCGCCACCTGAGACCAACAGCGCCAACCAGATGGCGCGTCTGGAGGAAAACCCGGCGTAGCGCGCCGCTTGCGGTGCCAATCCACCAATTTGCTGGGCCCAACCGGCGCGGGTGCGGAACAAAAACACCCACATCACCAGCACCCCCAGCAGTGCCAGGATGAGCCCGATATTGACCCGAGAGCCTTTGAACAAACGCGGCACCTGGGTCGCTGCTTCAAAGGTTTTGGTTTGTGGAAAGTTGTAACCCAAGGGGTCTTTCCAAGGGCCATAGACCAAATAGCCCAAGACCATGATGGCGACATAGACCAACATGAGGCTGACCAAAATTTCATTGGCATGAAAGCGGTCACGCAACCAAGCGGTGATGCCCGCCCAGAACATGCCACCCAAGGTGCCCGCCAAAAGCACCGGCACGATCATCCAAGCGCTGCTGTGGTTGTCGGCGGTCAAGGCCACGCCGGTGGCAAACACCGCCCCCATGACGTACTGCCCTTCGGCTCCGATGTTCCAAACATTCGAGCGAAAACACAGCGCCAAGCCCAAGGCAATCAGCAACAAAGGCGTGGCCTTGACCACCAATTCGCCCAAGGCATAAGCACTGCGGATGGGCTCCCAGAAAAACACTTGCAAGCCTTTGACCGGGTCCTTGCCCAAAGCCAAGAACAACACAATGCCCAGGATGACCGTCAGCACCAAGGCCAGCAAGGGCGAGGCGATGCGCCAAAAGCCGGAGGGCTGCGGCCGAGCTTCAAGTTTCAACATGTCAATGCACCGTTTCTTCTGTCTGGTCCCACAGCCCACTCATCCAACTGCCAATTTGCGCCACCGTCGCATCGGCGCGGGAGAGAGACGGGGACAAACGCCCTTGCGCCATCACATGCATGCGGTCGCAGAGCTCGAACAATTCGTCCAGTTCTTCGCTGACCACCAAAACCGCGCATCCCGCGTCACGCAATGCCAGCAAGGCGGCACGAATTTGCGCCGAGGCGCCGACATCCACGCCCCAGGTGGGTTGCGACACGATGAGCAATTGGGGGGCGGCGTCGATCTCGCGACCGACGATGAATTTTTGCAAATTGCCGCCTGACACCGATTGGGCCAAAGCCTGCGCACCACCTGCTTTCACCTGATAGCGCGCGATGATGTTTTGGGCTTGTGCTTTCAAAGCCGACATGTCGATCCAACCCGAGCGGCCGATCGCATCGTCCCGGGTGAGGAGCAGGTTGTGCGCCAAGCTCAGGCTGGGCACTGCGCCACGACCCAAGCGCTCGTCAGGCACAAAGTGCAAGCCCAGGGCCCGCCGATGTGCTGGGTCTTGATCGCCCACGGGTTGCCCCAGCAAGCGAATGCTGTCGGCAGGGGCGCGGGTGTCCTCGCCGCTCAAGGCATACAACAGCTCGCGTTGGCCATTGCCAGACACGCCCGCAATGCCCACGATTTCGCCTCGACGCACTTGCAAATTCAAGGGGGAAAGGTTCATGCCAAAGGGGTCGGCACGTGGCAAGCTGAGTTGGCGAACCTCCAACACCACTTCACCAGGCGGGGTGCTGTGGTGCACCAACGCGGGCGGCTCGCTGCCAATCATCATCTGGCTCAGGGAGGCATTGGTTTCTTGGCTGGGTATGCATTCGCCACTGACCCGCCCGCCACGCAGCACCGTGCAATGGGTGCAGAGTGCGCGTATCTCGTGCAGCTTGTGGCTGATGTACAAAATGCTGCAACCCTCATGCACCAGCTGTCGCAACACCGCAAACAGCTTGTCGACCGCTTGCGGGGTGAGCACCGAGGTCGGTTCGTCCAAGATCAGCAAACGCGGTTCACACAACAGGGCCCGAATGATTTCCACTCGCTGCATCTCGCCCACACTCAGGGTGTGGACCGGGCGCTCGGGTTCGAGGTCCAGGCCATAAGCGCTGGCCTTGTCGCGGATGCGTTGGGTCACCTCGGCCAAAGACAAGGATTTGTCCAAACCCAGCCACACGTTTTGCGCGACGCTCAAGGTGTCGAACAGGCTGAAATGCTGAAACACCATGCTGATGCCCAAAGCGCGGGCTTGCTGGGGGTTGCGGATCTGGACCTGTTGGCCATTGAAACGGATCACACCGGCATCGGGTTGAACCGCGCCGTAAATGATCTTCATCAGGGTCGATTTGCCAGCCCCGTTCTCCCCCAGGATGGCGTGGATTTGACCGGGCATGACATCCAGTGCGATGTTGTCATTGGCCAAAACCGCGGGGTATTGTTTGCGAATGCCCTGGAGGCTGAGTAACGGGGTCGCGGTCATGGGGATTCTCCGACCGGCTTTTCCAGTGCAACAATAGCTCTCAAACAACTGTCGTCAATCTGCATGACTCTTCCCAAAATTGAGTTGATTCACCGTGGCCGGTGGCACAGCGTGGACAATGTACCACCGGCGCGCACCCTGCTCGACCTGCTGCGCGAGGACTTGCGGGCCACCGACACCAAGGAAGGCTGCGCCTCGGGTGACTGCGGTGCCTGTACCGTGGTGCTGGGTCATGGAGAACACGCCCACACGGTCAACAGTTGCATTCGCATGGCCCATTCGGCCCATGGTTTGCAAGTGACCACGGCCAGCGACTTGTCGGCCCATGGCGAATTGCACCCGGTTCAACAAGCCATGGTCGATCACCACGGGTCGCAATGCGGTTTTTGCACACCCGGCTTTGTCATGAGTTTGTACGACCTGTACAACCGCGCCCAGGGTCAGGCGGTGACACGCGAGCAGGCCATGGAAGCCATTTCGGGCAATTTGTGTCGCTGCACCGGTTATCGGCCCATATTGGACGCCGCCTGTGCCATGCATCTGTACCCGCGTCCCAAGCCCCACCCAGCGCCACCAACATCCGCCACCGCCAGCCAACGCGACCCGTTGGACCCACATTACGCCTTGCCCACGTCTCTGCGCCAGTTGCTGCCCTTGCGCGCCCGCTTTCCAAAAGCGCAAATCATGGCGGGCGGCACCGACGCCGGCTTGTGGGTCACACAACAGCACCGACAGTTCGAGCAAGTGATCGACATCACCCGAGTGGCCGAGTTGCAGCAAATCGAGCAGCATCCCCACCACATCGCCATCGGGGCCGCGGTCAGCCTGCACGACGCGTTTGCGGCGCTGGCCGAGCGCCGCCCCGAGGTGCTCACATTGGCCCACCGTTTTGCGGGTCGTCCCGTGCGCCAATCGGGCACCTTGGGTGGCAATGTGGCCAACGGGTCACCCATAGGCGACTCCATGCCGCTGTTGATTGCCTTGGGGGCGCAAGTGGTGTTGATGGCCTGGCGAGGGGGCCGCATGGTGCACCGCCATGTCCCACTGGAGGACTATTACCTGGGCTATCGCCAAACCGTTTTGGCCCCGGATGAGCTCTTGTGCTGGATCGTGGTGCCGCATCCCGACGCCCAAGAACAACTGCACTGCTTCAAAGTCTCCAAGCGCGAGGAAGACGATATTTCCACCGTGTGTTTGGTCTTGAACTTGCACATGCACCAAGGACAGGTACGCCAGGCCCGCATCGGTGTGGGTGGGGTTGCCGCCACACCGGTGCGAGCGCTTCAAACCGAAACAGTCTTGCGTGGTCATGCCTTCAACGAGGC
>JACCEC011890724.1_pt1 | contig 20140 bp, 12 predicted proteins | sample 7450121 | NCBI WGS metagenome assembly JACCEC01 (sample SAMN15323455, study PRJNA562643) | freshwater metagenome | isolation source: river surface water | place: USA:Blue River Watershed | collected 2017-08-18 | reverse complement strand
GCGCGTGATCGACGGGATGTAGGTGAAGTTCGGGCGGATCCGCGCGAGGCTCTCCAGCTCGCCGCGGTAGCCGAGGTCCCAGCTGTAACGCGAGCCGTGCAGCACGACGAACTTCCTCGTCGTGTCGCTGATGAGCATGGTGCGCAGCATCGAGATGTAGGGAGCAAGGCCGGTGCCCGTCGCGACCAACACCACCGCCTTGCCGGGCGCGACCCGGTCTAGCGTGAAGAGCCCGCTCGCCTTCGGCCCGAGGAAGATCCGCGCGCCGTGCTTGAGCGCGAAGAGCCGGGGCGTGAGCTCGCCCGAGGTGACGAGCGTGAGGTAGAACTCCACGTACGCTTTCTCGAGATTCGTCGACGAGATGCTGTAGGCGCGGCGGATCAGCTTGTCCGCCTCGACCGGCTTCGCGTCGGGCTCCGCCTCCGGAACGCGCGGCTCCCCGCCCCGCAGGCCGAGCACGCCGAATTGGCCCGGCGTGAAGTTGAATTCCCCCGCATCGGGCCGCACCCGCAGGATCATCAGTTGCGGGTTGATGGCCTCGCGGCCGACGACGGTGGCGTTGTAGGGGTTAGGCGAAGGGGTAGTCATGCGCGGAGGACTTTCCGATGCTGGGCAACGTCGCGCACCCGGCGCAACGCCCGATCATGCGCGTCGCCGCTTGCGCCGCCGCTTCCACGGTGGCACTTCCCCCGACACCCCGCCCATGCCCCTTTCCCGTCGAGCCCTCCTGCGCGCGAGCGCCGCTGCCGTTTTCCTTCCCTCCGCGGGCCGCCGCGCAAACGCCTCCTCCGTCGTCGGACGCACGAAGGACGAGCTGCCCACCCCCGCGCTTGTGGTCGATCTCGATCAGCTCGAGGGCAACATCACGCGCCTCGCAACCCACGCGAAGGCCGCCGGCATCGCGCTCCGGCCGCACGCCAAGACCCACAAGTGCGCGGCGATCGCCCGCCTGCAGGTGGCGGCAGGCGCCCTCGGTGTCTGCGTCGCGACCCTTCGCGAGGCCGAGGCGATGGCCGAAGGCGGCGTCGGAGGCATCCTCATCACTTCGGAAATGGTGGGTTCCGTTAAGATCCGTCGCCTGCTTGAGCTCGCGCGCCGGCAACCCGACACGATGTCCGTGGTCGATGATCCCGGACACGCCGCGGAGCTCTCGTCGGCGGCGCGCGCGGCGGGCTTGATCCTCAACGTGCTGATCGACGTCGATCCGGGCAGCCGCCGCACGGGCGTCGCCGCCGGCGAAGGGGCGGCTCAACTCGCGCGCAGGATCGCGGGACTACCGGGCCTCCGTCTGCGCGGCATTCACTGCTATTCCGGTTCCTCGGCCCACGTCACAGGTTTCGAGCAGCGGCGCGCGCACTCGGAGAAGGCGATGTCGCCGGCGATAGCAACCTTCCGCGAGCTGCGCCGCGAAGGCCTGCCCATGGAGATCCTGTCGGGAGGAAGCACCGGCACCTACAACATCGACCCCGCGTTCGGCGCCATGACCGAGTTGCAGGCGGGCTCGTACGTCTTCATGGACGTCGATTACCGCCGCATCGGGGGCGCGAGAGGGCCGGTCTACGACGACTTCGCACCGTCCCTGGCGGTCATCGCCACCGTGATCAGCCGTCCTGGGCGGAATCGCGCGACGGTCGACGCCGGCCTGAAGGCCTTCGCGACCGACCGGAAATTCGGGCCGGAACCGAAGGACCTGCCCGGCGCGACCTTCAGCTGGGGAGGCGATGAGCACGGGATCCTCGACCTCACCCAGGCGTCACGCGAGCCGCGCCTCGGCGAGCGTCTCGAGTTCATCGTGCCGCACTGCGATCCCACGGTGAACCTCCACGATCACATCCACGCCCTCCGCGGCGACCGCGTGGAGGCGGTCTGGCCCGTCGCCCGCGGCTACGGCTGAGGTGCGGTGCGCAGGTCGACCGGCGAAGCGTCCGCGACGAACGGGCCCTCCCCGCCTGGCTCCGCCGCGCGCACGCGGAGGGAGAACCACCACGGCCGCGCGACCTGGGCCAGCTTCACCCGCACCAGGCTCCAGCCGCCTGCCAGCTCAATTTCCGCGGAGGCTTCGCCCTTCGCACCGGTTTCGAAAGGATCCTCCCGCCGGACGACCTCGTGGTCGCCCACCCACAGCTTCAACGCCGCATCGTGCTGGAGTTCCATCGTCACCCGCCGCGGCTCCGGCGACCACACCCACGTGAAAGCGTAGGCCACCCCGGATACGCCCGGCCCGCCGCCCCGCATCTGGCGCGCGTTCCGGACGTCGGCCGCGACGCGCATCGGTTCCCATTTTCCGAGGCTTTCCCGCCGTGAACGGTCCGCATAATCCGCCGCCGGGCCCTCGGGCGGCAGCACGAGCTCGAGGAGTTCCTTCGCGTCGCGGTCGTTGAAATCGATCGTCGGCAGAAGGAACCACGACGTGAAGTGATCCCTGCGCGCCTCCACGCCCTCGATCGCCGAGGCCGCATCGTCCTTGGTCGCAGCGGGCACCTCCATCGCTTGCACGCGGCGCAGGGCGGCGAGCGCCGGTCCGGCCTCGGGCACACGCGGGGCCAGCCTTACGACGGCCGCGGCCGCATCCGCCACCGATCCCTCGTCGTCGAGCCATGCCGCCGCCAGCGCCAACTCCTCCCGGGTGCGGCCCCCGGCAAGCGCGTTGAGCAGAACGCGGCGCTGCGCGAGGGTCGGGGTCGCCGCGGCTACGGCGCGGAAAAACTTTAGGCGCTCCGCGAACATCACCCCGGACCCCTCACGCGCGATGAGCCTGACGGCCGCCCTTGTCCCGGCCTCGCGAGCGGCCTCTTCGACGCCGCGCACCGCAAGTTCACGAGCGTCGGACAACAAAGCCGCATCCGTCGTCGTCCCCAAGGCGACCAGGGCCGCCGCGCGCAGCTCGGGCACCTCGGCCGCGAGCGCGTGACGGAGCATCTCGCGCACCTCGGGGGCCACGACGCCACCGCAAGCGCTCACCAACGCCGCCCGGACTTCCGGAGCCGCCGCGTGAAAGGTCCGCGTCACGGCCGCGAGTGCCGGGGAACCTCCTGCCGGCTGGAGTCGACCCAGGGTCAGCGCCAAGGCGCGTCCCACCTCGCCGCGTCGGAACGGATCGGCCGCGCCGGAGACCATGCCGACCAACTCGGCCACTCGGCCCGGTTGAAGCACCAACGACACGGACCGCAGCGCCGCGAGCCGCAACGTGTCATCTTCGGATCGGGCAAGGGCCAGCAATTCGTCCGCCGCCTCGCGATCGCCCCGTTCACCCAAGGCCCGCACCGCCTCGATCTGTTCGGGACCGCGCCCTTCACGGGCCTGCCAGCGCAGAGAGGCGGTCGCCCCGTCGGCCCGCAGGGTCGTCAGCGCCAGCCGAGCGGCCCGCCGTTCCGGTTCCTCTCCCGCCGCCCATCCCAGCAAACTCCCGATGTCTTCGGTCGTGCCGACTCGCCCGAGTGCGTGGATCGCCGCCAATCGCGTGTCCAACGCCACGCTGCGTAGCAAAGGCCTCACGACCTCGGGTGGAGGCGGATCGGCGCGCCGCAACCAACCATCGATGACGGAACGCTGCACGGTTGGCGCGAGTTCCGGCAGGAGCTCCCGCAGGAGCCCGCCAAGACCGGGCTGCGGCAGGTCTTCGATAACTCGCAACGCGGCCGCCCGCTCGGGCTCGACCGCGCCCGTCAGGCCCGCCCGCACGAGCGCGAGGCCCACCGCTCCGGCGGCGCGGATCATCCCCTCGTCGGCCGCGAGCCGCACGCGCAGGTCGCTCTCGTTCGCATGGACCGAGCGGAAAACGCGGCCGGCCTCGCGGGAATCACCGGCCTCCAGCAGCCGCCGGGCGTGGCCCAGCAGCGCGTCGACGACCGCCGCCCGCACGGGACCGGAAGCTTCCGGCCATGCCGATTCCAGCACGGCGAGTGCAGCAGCGGCGGGAATCGCGCCAAGCGCGTGGGCGGCCGCTGCGGCGGCCGCCGGATCAGAATCGTCGCGCAGCACCCCTGCGAGTCCCGGCACGGCCGAGAGCTCGCGACGCGAAGCGAGGGACGCGATGACGCCAAGCCTCACTCCGCCGGTGGTGGTCGCGAGCGCGTCGGCGAGCGCGGTTCCCGCGGCGGCGAAGGGCATCGCCTCCAACGCGTGCCGGGCGGCGTGGGAAAGCGCAGGATCCGTGAGCAGCGAGGCCAGGGCCGGCACCGCCCGCTCCGAACCGACGCGATGCAGGCGCACGCACGCGGCCTCGCGTTCGGCCAAGGGGGCGGCGGAGGCGAGCACCGCCAGCAGGCGGACCTCCTCCTCACCGCGACCGGCACCGGCGGCCGCGGCGGGCGTCATCCACGACGCGAGCGCCACGCCGAGGAGCAGCCAACGGGACAGGTGGGCGCGGTTCGGCATCATAACGTCCACGGCGCGCGGGTCGCCATGCCGAGCAGCCGGTTGGCCTCGTCGTCGCCGGGGAAGGTCTCCGCGACCGGATCCCAGCGGAGCGGACGCCCGAGCTGCTTCACGATCCCGCCGAGCAGCAGGACACTGGCCGAACGGTGCGCAACGTTCTCGTCGCAGATCGTCCGTCGCCGCGTGCGCACGCAGCGCAGGAATTCGTCGGCGTGGCCGTCGTTGCGGGGCAGATGAACCTCGTCGGGCCGCAGAGGCTCGCGGACGATCGAGCCGGGCGTGGACACGAGCACGTTGCGGTCGACGGCAATGCGGCCCTCGGTGCCGACGAAGCAGGCGCCGCCCTCGCCCCCGACGATGGGCTCGTCGGGATGCGGCCGGCCGTGGACGGTGACCCCGCCCGGGTAGCGGAATCCCGAGCGTCCCTTCTCGACGAACAGCTCCACCGGACCCGTGGCGTCGGCGTCGCACGCCCACTGGATGATATCGGTGTGGTGCTGCCCCCAGTTGAGTTCGCCGAGGTCGAAACGGTGGGCGCCGGCGTTGCCGTCGTACGGAATGGCAGGCGCGGGCCCCAGGAAGAGGTCCCAGTCGAGGTCATCGGGCACGGGCTTGGCCGGCGCGGCGGGCCGGCGGGGCCAGGCGATGGCGCCGCCGTCACGGTGACACCAGACCTCCTTCAGCTGTCCGATGCGGCCGCTCCGCACGAGCTCGCAGGCGAGGCGGAACTTGCCCCCGTACTCGCTGCGCTGCTGCGTGCCCGCCTGGTAGACGCGACCGTGGCGGCGCACGGCGTCGCGCACGGCCTGGCTCTCGCGTACGGTGCACGCCGTCGGCTTCTCGCAGTAGACATCCTTGCCCGACCGCACGGCCATGACCGTCATCACCGCATGCCAGTGGGCCGGAGATGCGATGAGCACGGCATCAATGTCGCCGCGGGAAAGGACCGCGCGGAAATCGACCTCCGCGGCGCAGACGGAAGCGCCGGCGCGCCCGAGCCGCTCCGCATAGTGGGCATCGACGCGCGCCTGCGCGGATTCGCGGCGGCCGCGACGCACGTCGCACACGGCGAGCACCTGGACGTCGGGCCGGCCGAGGAAGCCGCCGGCGACGTAGGTCCAGGCGCCGCCGGAGAGGTGACCGCCGCCCTGCCCTCCGACTCCGATGAAACCCATCGCGATACGCCCGCTAGGCGGCACCGAACCATTGAGCCCTAGGGCGGAGGCGGGGATGATGTCGGGGAAGGCGACGACCCCGGCCGCGGCGGCGCCTCGACGCAGGAATTGGCGGCGGGAAAACCGGCGGGAAGACGCGGGGTTCGGCATCGCGCGGCCGATGCAGCGCTTCGACCGCGGAGCCGGCAAGCGCGAAGCGCCCTCCCCCTGCACTGCCCGAAAGCGCCGTTGAACCGCGCGCGATTTTCCCGCTCACTCCGGCCGCCCCGAAAACCCATGACGAAGAAAATCATCCTACTCGCCCCTTTCGCGATCCTCGCCGGCTTGTTCGCGGCCTCGGCCGACAACAAACCGCACCCCGTCGGCTATTCCGACACACCCCTGATCCCGGGGACGAAGTGGAAGGTGCACGACATCGACCGGCCGCATCCCGCCGCAGTGGCGCCCGGCGCCCGCCTGGGTGATGCCCCGGCCGACGCGGTGGTGATCTTCGACGGCAAGGACACGAAGCAGCTCTACAGCCGCCGCAAGGGCGACGCCACGGGCAAGCACCCCTCACCCTGGAAGATCGAGAACGGCGAGCTCATCGTCGACGGCGGCGACTGCTGGACGCACCTCGAGTTCGCCAGCTGCCAGCTCCACCTCGAGTGGAAGAGCGAGCCGCACACCAAGGGTAACTCGCAGAAGAAGGGCAACGGCGGCGTGTTCTTCATGGACCGCTACGAGAGCCAGATGCTCGACTGCGACAACAACCCCACCTACGCCGACGGCATGGCGGGCGCGGTCTACGGCCAGACGCCTCCGATGGTGAACGCCGTGCGCAAGGCCGGCGAGTGGCAGACCTACGACATCGTGTTCACCGCGCCGAAGCTGAAGGACGGCAAGGTCATCGAGCCCGCGCGAATCACGACGTTCCTCAACGGCGTCTGCGTGCAGAACAACACCGCGATCATGGGCCCCACGCTGCACAAGAAGGCGACCAACTGGGACGGCAACTTCCCCGCGAAGGCGTCGCTCCGTTTCCAGGACCACAAGAACGAGCCGCCCGTCCGCCTCCGCAACATCTGGGTGCGCCCGCTGCCCTGAGGCGCGGGCGCCGGGACACGCTCCCCGCTACTTCTTCTTCGGCGCGGGCTTCGGGTCTAGGTTGGCGGCGAGTTGCGCCGCGGTGACCTTGGACTCGACGCCGCCGGCGGGTACCTCCGCCTTGGCGACCCAGAGGATCGCGTTGAGCACGACCTTGCGCTGGTTGTCATCGCCCCAGTTGGCATGGGTGTGACCACCGGTAAACCCGAAGCCGCGGCCGCCTTCGGGGCGTTCGCGCACCCACATCATGGTCTCAACGCGCCCGGCCGCCGCGAGGATGTGCGGATAAGGGCCCTTGGGATGAACGTACGGCCCGCGGCGCACCTCGTCGGAAGGCTTTGCGGTGAGAATGGGAGTCACGCCGCCCTGATTCTCCGGCCACCGCATGTTGAAGTACCACTCGTCGCGGTTGCTGAAGGGCTTCACGCCCCGCGCCACGGGGTGGTCGGGGAAGGTCCGGTAATCCGGCGACCACATCGGATTGCACGAGTAGTTGGTTTCATAATACCCGCCGATCCAGCGCAGGAACTCGGGGCCGCCGTTGCCGGCCGGCACCTCGACGCCGTAGTGCATGAAACCGAGGCCGACGCCGCGTTCGGCGAGGCGCCCGAGCAGGGCCTTCCGGCCGCCCTCGAGCGCCGGATGCTTCGCGCCGCCGTCGCAGTAGATCACCACTGCCGCCGCGTCCTCAAGGACCGCGTCGCTGGCGGGCCAGCCGTTGTCATGCACCTCGACGCGCACGCCCCGCACGCCGGAAAGGCTCTGCTGCAGCAGCAGGCAACCGGCGCGGAACTCATGCATCCCGGGCGGATGGCTGGGCTTGCCGGCGATGAGGACGATCTTCTTGTCGGCGGCGCAAAGCGGCGCGAGGCCGAGGGTGAGGAACAACAGGAGGAGGCGTTTCATGGGTAAAGGGTACGCGCGGATGCTGCCGCCGCAGAGGGGCCGCGCTCAACCGCAATCTCCGCCATGACGGCCGCCGCCACGGACGACGGACCCCATCCGTCTCAATTCGCACCCATCCATGGTTGCACCGGGCTCCTCACGATCCGCACAAGGGGCGGTCGACCGCCCGTGGTTTAATCAACGAGACGGGACGCCGCTTCCGCCCGCGCCCCGCGTTCGCAATGCCTCGCATCGTTCGCGATCGCAACGCGGGGGCGTGCGAACGACCGGATCATTCCCCTCCCGAATCCCGCTTCCGCGGCGCGCGGACACCTTTCAGCGAGACGAGGTAACCCACGACGTCACGGATCTCCCGCGGCTGCAGGACACCGACCATCGAGGGCATCACTGAGACCGCCGGGCTCTGCGTGGCGATCTCCGCCCGGGGAAGGATGCGCTGCTTGCCGTCGAACATCCGGACCGTCACCGCCGCGGGCGTCTCACGCGCGAGCGTGCCGGAGATCTCGGTGTCATCCTTGAGCTTCACCGCGACGAGGCCGTAGCCGGTCGCGATCTGAGCCGAGGGATTAACCAGGGACTCCAAAAGGTAGGCGGCATCGCGCTGGGCGCCGATCGCGCGCAGGTTCGGGCCGACCTCGCTGCCTCCGGAGGACTCCACGACGTGGCAGGCGGTGCAATTCGCCCCAAGATGGTTCGCGACCAAGTCTCGGCCGCGCGCAATGTCACCTCCCGCAAGCAGTTCGGGGCGCGCGGCCGCCTCAGGCCGCTTCGCCCAGTCCGCCACCCGCGCGGCCAGCGCGGGATTAGCACCCGAACGCGCGTCGAGGGCCTCGAGGATATCCAACGCCAGTCCCGGGTCGACCTTGCCGGCGACCAAGTCGGCGCCGAGCGAGCCGAGCAACGCGTCCGCCGCAGGCGTGCCGACACGCGCGAGCAGGGCGATCGCGTGCTGCTTCTCCGACAACGTGCGCCGGGACAGCACGGAAGTAACCGCGGCGACGAGCCGGTCCGGTCCGGTGGTCAAGAGGAGGTCGAGCGCCGCCCGGTGCAGGACGGCCGGCGAATCATCGCCCAACGCGCCCTCCAGAGCGCGCCTCGCCGCGGGATCATCCACACCGCCCGCCACCACGAGCCGCAAGGCCTGCGCACGCAGTTCGGCCGGGGCCGAGGCGTCGGCGACGATCGCCGATCCCGCCGCGGCGTCGGGCCTCAGCTCATGGGCGATCATCACCTCGATCGCGAGCGCCTTGAGCGCAGGATCGCGCAACGAAAGCAGCGCCGGTAGCCGCGGCGCGAGCACCTCGGCCACGGGGGCGGGCGAGAAGCGCCTCGCCCAGCCGTCCACCAGGTCGAGCCGAGGCGGGTTCCGCCAGACCTTGAGGGCACGCAGAGCCTCGGCGCGGAGTTCCGCGGGAGCGGTTTCATCGAGACCGTAAGCGGCGAGCCGGGCCGCCGCCTCCGCGGTGCCGACCCTCAGACCGGCGTTGATGCTGCGCCGCGCCGCGGACTCGTCGGCGGGCTTTACCGTCAGCGCCGCCGCGAGGGCCGGCAGGGCGCCGGGGATGGATTCGTCGTCATGGATCGCGCGCGCCGCCTCCGCGACAACCAGCGGATCGGCATCGTGCAGGAACTCCGCGACCGCGGCATTTCCCTGCCGGCGAAGCGCGACGACGGCGATCAACCGCACGGCGACGGAAGGGTGCAGCGCCCGCGCCGCCAACTCGGAACGGCCGGCGCACCCCGCGAGCCCGTAGGCCGCGGCATGCCGCAGCGCGGGATCGGCACCGTCGCGCTCCGCGAGCGCGAAGAGCGCATCGACCGCCGATGCCTCCCGGCATTTGCCGAGGGCGAGCGCGGCCTGCAGCCGGACCCGCGGCGAGGGATCCACGAGCAGCGGCACCAGCCCGGCGCCGAGTCCGGCGGTCCCGGCCGCCGCCGCATCCCCCAGCACCTTGGCCGTCTGCGCGCGGATCTCGGAATCTTCATCGCGGAGCAGCGGAGCGATCGCCGAGGCGTCGGCGGCGCCACTCCGGAGCAATTGCCCGTAACCCCAGAGCGCATGGAGCCTCGCGAAGGGATGCACCGTGGCGCCGCGCGCGACCGCGAGGAGCTCGGCCTTGCGACCGCGACGCGCCAGTTCGAGCTGCGAGCCTTGGCGCACACGCTGGTCGGGGTGCCCGAGCAATCCGAGCAACTCGAGCGGGGAACGGCCGACGAAGCCTTCGCCGAGGATCGCACGTGTCTCGTCCCGGCGGGGATCGCGTTCCCCGTCCCGGACATCGACCCGCCACACGGCGCCAAGTCCGTCCAGCGGGTAACCGCCAATCCAATCCGCCATGAACAGGGACCCGTCGGCATGCCAGGCAAGGCCGATGCCCATGACGCCTTCGTTGAGGACGCGGGCGTCGACCATGCGATAGGTGGAGCCCGCGGGTTCCGCGGCGAAGGCACGCAGCTTGCCGGAGGGAAACTCGTTCAGCAGGAACGTCCCGCGCTGCGCCTCGCCGAGCGCCGTGCCGGGGTTGTATTTGAATCCCGCCGGCCCGTCGGAGTAGCTCAGCAGCGGGGGCAGCAGATAGGCGGCCTGACCCGCGAAATGCGGCTTCCACAGCCCCTCGCGCATCCACGGGCTCTGCGTGCCCATGTACTGGAAATTGCAGCGCCAGCCGCTGTCGCTGCCCTCCACGAGGTGCACGAACCGCTCGCGCTCCCCGGGCTGGTCGGCGTCGTTGTCCACCCCGATCAGGTCACCGACTTCGTTGAACGCCGGCTCCTGCACGTTGCGGTTGCCGCGCGTGAAGACCTCGAAGCCGCTGCCGTCGGGTTCCATGCGCAGCGTGGCGCCTTCGTTGGGAAAATGAAACCGCCGCCCCTCCCGCGAGGTCACGCTCACGCCCTTGTCGCCGATGCTCCAGTAGATGCGGCCGTCGGGGCCAACGACGGGCCCGTGCATGTCGTGCCCGGCGTAGGCGATGTGCAGGCCGAAGCCGCTCACCAGCTTCTCGCGTTCGTCGGCCACGCCGTCGTCGTCGACGTCGCGCAACCGCCACAGGTCGGGGGCGATCGTGGCGTAGACCCAGCCGTCGTGCCAGAGCACTCCGGCGGCGATGCCCGTCACCTCGGTGTTGAAGCCTTCCGCGAAGACCGTGATGCGATCGGCCGTGCCGTCGCCGTCGGTGTCGCGCAGCTGGTAGATCCGCTCGGTGTGGTGGGTGAGGTCGCGCCAGTCGATCGAGCCGTCGCCATTGTGGTCGGCCAGCCCGCCGCGCGGGGCGCGCATCCGGCCCGGCGCCAGCTCGCGACGAAAGAACTCCGCCTTCGCCTCGACCGAGTCGAGCGCGACGTCGTCGGGGATCCACATCCGGTGCTCGCGGATATCGAGGTCGCCCACCTTGCGGCGGGTCGTGGCGGCCACGTACACGCGCCCCGCCGGATCGACCGCGCAGGCCACGGGATCGGGCACGTTGATCTCGCCCGACCACTTTTGGAGAACGAGTTCGCCGCCGGGCCGAACAGGCTTGCCCGTCTCGGCGCCGATGGCGGCGGGCAGGACGAGGATCAGGCCGGCGAGCGCGAGCGACAGGACAGTGCGGGAAGGATGCATGGGGCTTCGCCGACGGTGACGTCCGCGCGGCCGGGAAGTCGCGCGAAAAAACGCGGGGGCAACCCGCGGCCTCAGGCGGCGGCCCCGCGCCGGAAACGGTCGAGCCCGACGGCGAGGACGATCACGGCGCCCTTGGCGACGAGCTGCCAGAAGAAGGAGACGCCGAGCAGCGTGAGGCCGTTGTTGAGGACGGCGATGACAAGGGCGCCCCAGAGCGTGCCGAGGATGCTGCCGACCCCTCCGGCGAAGCTGGTGCCGCCGAGGATGACGGCCGCGATGGCGTCGAGTTCGTAGCCGGTGCCGAGCTGGCCGTTGGCGCTGTAGAGCCGGCCGGCGCTCATCACGCCGCCGAGGGCGGCAAGGAGGCTGGCGATCGTGTAGACGCCCACGAGGACGCGGCCCGAGTTGACCCCGGCGAGATGGGCCGCCTCGGGATTGCCGCCGAGCGCGAGGACGTCGCGGCCGAAGACCGTGCGGTTGAGGATGAAGGCGCAGAGCGCGACGACCGCGACCGCGATGACGACGAGCCACGGGATGGGCCCGAGATAGTCGTTGCCGATCCACGCGAAGGACAGGTCGTTGTTGATGACCGACGTGCCGCCGGCGGCGAGGTAGGCGGCGCCGCGGAGCGCGGTGTAGGTGCCGAGCGTGATGATGAACGGGGGTAAGCCCGCGTAGGCGACGGCGGCCCCGGTGAGCGCGCCCACCCCGGCGCCGAGAGCCAGGCTGGCGGGTACGGCCGCCCACGCCCAGGGGCCGTTCAAGGAAAGCTGCACCGCGACGACGGCGGTGAGCCCGAGCACCGAACCCACGGCGAGGTCGATCCCCCGCGTGAGGATCACGAACGTCATCCCGGCCGCGAGGACCACGTTGATCGAGGCCTGCCGCGCCACGTTCATGAGGTTGGCGGCCGTGAGGAACTTCGGCGTGAGCACCGCGAACAACCCCGCGACGGCGATCAGCATCGGCAGGATGCCGAGCGCGTCGAGCAGCCGGCGGCGAAGTCCCGCTCGGTCGGAAGCCTCGGAGGGATTCGGGGTACCCATGGAGAACGGGCGCGACTCCACCGGAAACCCGTCCGCTGGCGAATACGAAAAGCGCCTAACGACACCCCATTCGGATCAAGGACGCGCGCCCGTGGCTAAAACTGAGTGGTTCCTGCCATGACGAAATTCCCTCGTCATTCCCCGATCCGGTCCACGACCCCAGCCGATCAACCACGGATAGCCCCGAGGCCACGGATCAATGCACGTTCGCGTCTGGAGAACGGGCACAACGGCGGACGCCGCACGCGACGAAGGCGGCAGATCCGTATCAATTCGTGTCCATCCGTGGTTGCCCGCAAAAAGTTGTGCCTGCGAGGCACGTCACTCGGACTTTTCTCCCAAATATCAATTGTCCGCCACCATCGGCATCCCGGGCGGCCCGACCGAGGACCGCAGCAATCCGAAAGCCCGGAGCGATCCATGTCCGCCGGGACCACGCGAGGCGGGCCCGGAGGAGTCCAGGTGAAAGACATTGATGCCCGGCGCCATCTCGACGCCCTCCACCACGAGGCGCGCCGGTGCGGAGCCGAGGGTCACCTGACCCAGTGGGACGCCGTCACGCCAGAGGGCCACCGCTCCGCCGGCAGGCCCGACGAGTTCGAGCGTGGCGTTCAGCGAGAGGGAAGTCGGCCAAGGGTTGTGGAAGGAAAGCGCCGCCCGTCCACCCGCCCAACGCACCCCGCTCTCGGACCGGAGCTGCCAGCCGCGGCCATGCGTGAAACTCCGAGCGATCGGCGGCCGCGGATCGGCCGCGGGACGCAGCAGCACCACCACCTGGTTGCCCTGTCTTCCCTGCAGAAGCCGGTCGTAACCCATCGCACCCAAGTCGGAGAGGAGGCGATCGGCGCGGTCGGCGAAGCCCTTGCGATTGAGATAGAGCGCCGCGAAGCCGTGTTCCTCGAGCCGGCGGAGGAGTTCAGCCGCGGGCAGACCCTCGAGGTCGCGCTGCCAACGCCCCCGGGCGCGGTGCTTCGCGGCTCCGTAGCTGAAGCTGAGGCGCGACGTGGCGAGGTATGGCCGGAAGTGCTCGTAGTCGGTGAGCCGATGCGGCGGCACCACCTCGGGAAAGCCGATCACGGGCAGCTGGAAAATCCGCGCACCTCCGGGCAAGGCAGCCTCGAGCCTGCCGCCGAATTCAAGGTCGGAACGGACCTCGGCCGCAATCCTCGCGCGTTTTTCCGGGTCCGTGCCGCGCGGCAGCTGGTCGATGAGTCCCACCGCCGCGAGCGCACCGGCCGCCACCAGCCTCCGGCGAACGGGCCAGCCGGCGGTAAGGCGCGAGAGGCGCACCACCAGGAAGATCAGCACGAGCGCCGAGATGAACACCGCGACCCGGTTCGTGGCGCGGAAGACCTGGAAGCCGGCGAAGAAGGCGACGAAGTTGGTCAACCCGCCGACACCGGCGTACGCGACCAGCCAGCCCAGCGCGAGCGCCTGCCCCGGCAGGGGCCGGCCGCGCAGGAGACGAAAGACGGCGAGACCGGTGAGCCAGACCAGTCCCGCGATGCCGCAGATCCCGAGATAAGGCAGGAAGGCCTCGCCGTGCCATTCCGACCACCGCCGGTAACGCTGGCCGAGGAAGGCCAGCCAGTCCGCCCGGTGAAACTCCGGCGGGATGAACATCTCCACCGGCTTGAGCGCGTAGCGTTCCGTCCCCCCGTAGTTGCGGGAAAGCAGCGGCAGGCCTTCGGGCTCCGGCGCGTGCAGCCATAGTTCCGCGTTGCAGGCCGCGAAGGTCAGCAGGGCGACCAAACCGGTCGCGAGACCCATGACGAGGTTGGCCCGGCGCCGCGGACCGAGGACCTGTGCGATCAAGGCCCAGCCCAGCAGCTGTCCCCAGAACAACAGCAGGTACGGGTTACCCGCGCCGAGCCCGACGGCGGCGACGAGGCACACCCACGCGCCGCGGGTCCGCCAGGAGAGCCGATGGCTCCGCGCGACGAGCCACACCGCCAGCAGGCCGACCGGCACCGTCCACGTCAGCACGAACGAGAAATGCGCCAGACCGCGGTGGAACACGTGATACGTGTAGGCGAACAGCAACGCCCCGGCCCACGCCCACTCCCAACGTACCCGCAGCCACCGCGCCACCAGGTAGAAGGAGGCGGCTGAGGCCAGATGCGCGAGCAGCAGGCCGAGGTTCGCCGCGACGAACACCGTCGTCGCAAGTGAAAGGGCCCCGAGCAGGAGCATCACCGGCTTGTCGGGCGTCGGATAATCGCTCCAGTCGGCCCCGAACGGCGCCCCGAGCCGGCCGACCCGTTGCGGCGAGAGCGGAATGCCCAGGCCTTCTCCCGCGGCCTTGATCCGCGCCAGCATTTCGTGCGCGTCTCCGGAATAGTCGGTCGGCAGCGCCCAATCGGCGGCTGAGAAGCGGCCGTGATGCGCCGCCCACACGAGGGCGGTGGCAAGCAGCAGCGCGCCCAAGCGCCAGCCTGCCCGGACGGAGGGTCGGGGAATTCTCAAGGGGTGGTTGTGGCCCGCCGCGGGGCGGACCAAGTCGCAGCGCAACCGTTCAGCCGCCGCTCCGCCCGCGCCGCAAGCGCGCCCGCCTGAACTTCCGGAAAGGCTCCAGGGGAAAGTTTTGCCAACCCCGCGACCGCCGGCTTCCCTCACCCTCCTCATGGCCAACGGCAACCGCCAGCCTCCCGCCGGGGGTTCCTTCAAGCGACGCTTCGCGGCGTACGCCGGCCTGTTCTTCGACGAATTCGAACCCGGATCCGCGTGGATAAGGGAAACCGGCGAGGTTCGCTTGCCGCCCCTGGCCGCCGGGACGCGCCTCGTCGTCCGCGGCCACACGCGGGTCCATCCGGACGCCCGGGGCCTCGAGTCCGGCATCCCCGGCTTGCGCCTCGCGGTCGACGGCGCCGAAGCCGGCACGGTTCCCGCCGGGTCGACCGGTCCCTGGGAAATCGCTTTCGCGGCACCGTCGGACTCCCCGGCGAAGCTTACCCTCGCCCTCGACGGCGTCGGTCCCACCAACCTGCTCGCCTGGGCCGGCCGCGTCACCGGGCTGGGCCCTTGGCAGCGCTTCCGTGCGCAGAACCGCAACCGCCAGCTGCGCGTGGAGACGATCGCGACCGCGGACGGCGAAGTGATCTTCGACTTCAGCCGGCGCGCGGCACCCTTCTCCGCCGGCTTCGCGCGCCGCCATGCGCGGCTCGGCCTGAACATCGTCGGTTTCCTCACCGCCGACCTCGGCGTCGGCGAATCGGCCCGGTGCATGGTGCGCGCCGCCGACGCCGCGGGCCTGCCGGCCGCGTTGGTGCCGCTGCGGCTCAATTGCCGCAACCGGCTGGGCGACGACACGTACGCGGCGCGGCTGCGGGAGGACAATCCGCACGGCGTGAACGTGTTTCACATCGACCCGCCGGCGGCCCACGAGATCGACCATCACCACGGCGCGGGCTTCCGCGCCGGCCGCTGCAACATCGGCTACTTCGCGTGGGAATTGCCGGAGTTCCCCGACGCCTGGCTGCCAAGTTTCGACTACTTCGACGAGATCTGGTGCCCGAGCGACTTCACCGCCGAAGCGGTGCGCGAGAAGTCCCCCGTGCCCGTGCTCACGATGCCGCACTCCATCGCCTTCGACCCGCCCGCCGGGACGGCGGCGGAACTGCGGGCGCGGTTCGGCCTGCCGCGCGACGCGTTCCTCGTCCTCTCGCTGTTCGACCTCAACTCCTACGCCGAGCGGAAGAACCCGCGCGCCGCGGTCGAGGCCTTCCGGCGCGCCGCCCTGCCCGCGCCGCGCGACGGCGGCGGCGCCGCGCTCATACTCAAGGTGCAGAACGTCGCCGGCAACGAGGCCGACTTCGCCGCGCTGCGCGAGGCGGTGCGCGACCTTCCCGGCACCGTGATCATCGCCGAGACGCTGTCGCGCGCCGACCTCTACGCGCTCGAGGCAGCCTGCGACTGCCTCGTCTCCCTGCACCGCTCGGAAGGCTTCGGCCTCGCCGTCGCGGAGTGCATGCACCTCGGCAAGCCGGTGATCAGCACCGACTGGTCGGCGACGGCGGAGTTCGTGACGTCTGCCAACGGCCGCCCGGTGCGCGCGCCGCTGCTCACCCTCAACCGGAACCACGGCCCCTACGCGAAGGGCGCCACCTGGGCCGACCCCGACCCCGGCCACGCCGCGGAACACCTGCGGGAACTCTTCGCCGACCCGGGGCTGCGCACCCGGCTCGGCGCAGCCGCCCGGACCACGGTCGCGGAGCGGTTCGCACCCGCCGTGATCGGCGCCCGTTACCGCCGCCGCCTCGAGGTGCTCGCCGCCCTCTGACGCCGCGCTGACGACGATGTCATCCAGATTGCCTTTCTCCGGCCGCCCGCGAGCTTAGCCCTCGCGGAGATTCGTCACCCATGGCCCCCGTCCCCGCCAACCCGCTCCCGCAGGTACTCCTCGTCGAAGATGAGGTGAAGACGCGGCAATCCATCCGCGACGGGCTGGCGCTCGAAGGCTGGAACGTGGCCGAGGCGGCGGATGGCGCGGAGGCGCTGGCCATGCTGGAGACGCGCAGCTTCGAGCTGATCATCCTCGACCGCATGCTGCCGCGCGTCGACGGCATGGAATTCCTCCGCCGGCTGCGGGCCTCCGGCTCGACGGTTCCCGTGCTGATGCTCACCGCCCGCAGCACGCTCAACGACCGGGTGAGCGGTCTTGACCGCGGAGCCGACGATTACCTCGCGAAACCGTTCGCCTTCGCGGAGCTCGTGGCGCGCTGCCGCGCCCTCCTTCGCCGGCCCGACTGGAACTCCGCCCGGCTGCTCCGCTGCGGCGACCTGCAGCTCGACACCCGCGCAAGGGTGGCGGTGCGCGCCGGCCGCGAGATTCCGCTCACGCCGCGGGAAGTCGACGTCCTCGAATACCTGCTCCGCCATCAGGGCCAGACCGTGACGCGCGAGATGCTCGAGCGGGAGGTCTGGAAACAGCCGCACCGCCTCACCTCCCTCGACAACGTGATCGACGTGCAGATCATGCGCCTGCGGAAGAAGGTGGATCTCGAGGGCGAGCAAAGCCTGATCCACACGTTGCGCGGAATCGGATATCAGGTGCGGGGGGAGCGCCCTTGAGCGGGATGGGGGAAAGGATCGCGGGCTGGTGGGAGCGCCGCACCCTGCGCTCCCGGCTCGCCCTCTGGTACGCGGCGGGCGGGACGGTGCTCTTCGCCCTCTTCGCCGCCACCCTCTACACCTTCGTGGCGGTGCGACTCGCCCGCCCCTTGGACCACCAGCTGCGTGTCGACCTCCAGGCGCTCGACTCCCATCTCAGCGTGAACGCGAAGCGCGTCCTGCTCTGGAAGGGCAAGGCCCTGCCCCGCTCGGCCCCGTGGCTCAACGACTATCCGTGGTTCGAGATCTGGGACGAAAACGACCAGCTCGTGCGCCGCGTCTGGCCCTTCACCGAAAACCGCAACCTGTCCCTCCCAGGTCCGCCGCGCCGGACGGTAGGCCGCGATGGCCTGATCAGCGTCTTCAACGTCGCGCCCGACCTGCGCCTGCGCACGCTGGTCGTGCCCCTCGAATCCTCCGCGCTCCCCTCGCATTGGATGATCCGGCTCATCCGTGTCCATCAGCCGCACGCCGACGCCCTGCCTGACCTGCAGCTGATCATCATCGTTGCCCTCCCCGTGATGGTCGCCCTCCTCGTGCTTGGAGGACACCTCCTGACCCGCCGCTGGCTGCTGCCGCTCGACCGGATGGCCGCGGAGGCGAATCGCATCTCGGCCGACGACCTGAGCCGGCGCGTCCCGGTCGGCAACCCCCACGACGAGCTCGGTCGGCTCGGAGCGGTTTTCAACGTCACCCTCGACCGCCTGCAGGCCTCGTTCGAGACGCTCGACCGCTTCGTGGCGGACGCCTCGCACGAGCTCCGCACCCCGTTGACCACCCTGCGCAGCGTGGGCGAGGTCGGCTTACGCAAGGGCCGCACCGAGGAGGAATACCGCGAGATCATCGGGTCGATGCTCGAGGAGGCGCAACGTCTGCAGCGTCTCGTCGAGCGCCTGCTGGAACTCGCGAACGCGGGCGGCGCCGGCGGAGCCGGGGAACGCATGCCGACGCCGGTGCTCGAGGCCGCCCGCAGTTGCGCCGCGGAGCTCGGCGTGCTCGCCGAGAACAAGCGCCAGCAGCTCGAGGTCGCGGGCGAGGAATGCACCATCGTCACCGATCCCGTGCTTTTCCGGCAGTCGCTGCAGAACCTCGTCGAGAACGCGATCAAGTACTCGCCCGAGGGAGCCCCCATCCGCATCCACGTGCGGCGCCGGGAGGACGGCTGCACGATCGACGTCGAGGACGAGGGCCCCGGCATCGCGCCCGAACATCGTCCGCGCCTGGCGGAGCGTTTCTTCCGCACCGACCGGTCCCGCGACCGCGACAGCGGCGGCTTCGGTCTCGGCCTTTCCATCACCAAGGCCTACCTCCGGGTCCTCGGGGGCAACCTGCGCTACCAGCCGGGCGCTGTCCGCGGCAGCGTCTTCCGCCTGGAGTTGCCCGCATCCTGAGGGAACCAAGAACCTGCTTACAGGAACTTCAGACGAGTTCGTTTGAGACGCACCGTCGACCGGAGGAAACCGCGCTGCCCTTACAGCAGCCACTGATGCAGAGAGAAGCCGTCGTCTCAACCGAGCGCAGGATCACCCATGACTGGTCCGCTGCACGTCCGCGGACGCGAGGTTGGCTCAGAGTTTCGCGCTGGAAGGCATGGCTAAGGCAGAGATCCGGAACCATCTCCCTCGGATTGGCCCTGCTGCCGCTGGCAGCGGGACTAGCTTGGGCGATGCACGCCACGGCCGATGCGCGGCGCAACGTTGTTTACTGGGACGAGTTGGACACCGCCCTCGCGCTCGTGCTGCGCCTAGAAGCGGGACCCACGGCGATGGAGACGGCGCGCGAGATCCTGCGCATCAACAATGAACACAGGATGGTGACGAGCAGGCTGCTATTCATCGTGCAGTACCATCTGACGGGCACGCTCAACTTCGACGGCTTAAATTGGCTCGGGAATCTCTCCATCCTGACCGCCTGCGTGATCCTGGTGCTGCATGCCGGGACTCCGCTGCGCCGCCTTTTGCTGGGCCTCGCACTCGGACTGATGATCTTCCAACTCGGCAACTACGAAAACCTGCTCTGGTCCGGCGCCTCAATCGACCATTTCACGGTACTTCTTCTCGCCACGGTGGCGGCGCTCGCCCTCGCAAATCCAACTACAACCAGGATTGTCGTAGCGGCTCTGGCCGGCATCGCCGCCTCGTTCACCCTCGCCCATGGCCTCGCGATCTGGCCGGCCGGAATCCTCGCCCTCCGGGCAAGGAGGCGCGCGCTACTCGCTTGGCTCGTAACGGGAACCGCAGCTGCCACGGCGTTCTTTTCGGGTTTCCGCGTGAACGAGGCTCAATCCTTTCCCGAAGCTTCAATAGAGGCGGCCCTTCGGGTGATGAAATATTGGTTGGCCCTTCTGGGTGCTACGCCCTCCATGGGCCACACGGAACTGGCCCCCTGGGCCGGCGCAGCCCTCCTAGGGGGAATCGGCTGGCTGGTCGGCCGAAGACGTTTCCGACGGGATCCTGCGGTGGCCGCTCTCCTCGCCTTTCTTCTGATCGGCGCCGCCCTCATTGCTGCCGGCCGCGCCGAGCATTCGCAGGGCGTGGTCTTCTCCCGGTACCACGTGATCAGCGCGCTCGCCTGGGCGCTCGTCTTCGCGCTCACGGTCGAACGAATCGGCGCGGCGCGCGGGCCAAGGCTGACGTTCGTGGCGGCCGCCGCCGTACTCACGGCATTCTTTTTCGCCTCGAACCGGAGCCACGCCGACGAAACCGACTCTTGGATCACCTGCCGGGACCTCGCCGTGAATCATTACATTCGCCACCGGGCGGACGGGCGCGGCGCCTTCGCCCTTCATCCTCAGCCGGCGCACTCGACCCGCCTCCTCCGCGAGGCCGAGGGGAAGG